>Ga0183101_1001550_pt2 | contig 11032 bp, 15 predicted proteins | sample Biomet3_FD_127790 | JGI IMG/M metagenome (GOLD analysis project Ga0183101, IMG submission 127790) | Microbial communities from bioreactor (seeded with sewage sludge) at LBNL, California, USA - Biofuel metagenome 3 | ecosystem: Engineered > Bioreactor > Anaerobic > Unclassified ... | reverse complement strand
CCAGACCGGGATCATCTTTGCCGTGCAGGTGGTCGTGATCGCCGCGACAAAACCGTTCTTTGGCAGGATCGCCGACCGGGTAGACAAAAGGATCCAGATTGTTGCCGGGCTCGCCATCACCGGCGCCGCTGCCGCTGCGCTCACCCTTGCCGGCTCCTTTGCCGGCTTCCTTCTCGTGAGCGCCGTCTTTGGCATGGGCATGTCGCTTTCAACAGTCGCAACGAGCGCCTATGTGGCAGACGTTGCACGAAAGGAGCAGCTCGGGGCGTCCATGGGTGCGCTCTCCTCCATCATGGACATCGGCCAGACCTCGGGCCCGGTTGTTACCGGGATTGTAGTCACAACGGCCGGCTACGGCGCCGGGTTTGGGGCAAGCGGCCTGATCGCTGTTGCGATCTGTATCCTCTTTGTCCTGTCCGTCCGCGGGACCGGAAAGGAAAAGCCCGCACCTACCGCGTAAACGTTGTCGTGACCTGCGCTTCCCCAAGCGTGTGGCCGGAAAGGGCCCAATCGATGGATGCCCGGTCTGCGGTCGGCTGGGAGATCGCCATATCGACCGCATACAACCGGAAGAGGTACCGGTGGGTTGTCCCGACCGGCGGGCAAGGCGGGTAATAGCCCCGGGAACCTGCCGTGTTCGTGCCTACCTGCGTCCCGTCAGAGAGTACCTTCGCGTTTGGCTGGTCAGAGTCGATACTCAATGTCGTTGCAGGAATATTATAGAGGATCCAGTGGGTAAACGTCCAGTGGGTAAACGTCCCGGACGGGGCGTCCGGATCGTCAAGGATAACGGCGAGGCTTTTTGTGCCCGCCGGCACGTTTGTCCAGGCAATTCCCGGGGTTGTCGAGGAACCGGTACAGGTATACGTGGCAGGGAGGGCCGACCCGGCCGGGACGCCGTCGACCGTGAGGGAAAAGATGCCGGCTGCCGGCGATCCTGTCGCTGTCGGTGCTGTAGTCGCCGTTGTGGTATTCGGGGATACCGATGGCGACGGGGCAGTACCGGAACAGCCGCAGAGAAAAACCATGAGTATGAGCATACAGGAGAGGAGACCGCAGGCGATATGCATGGTCGGTACCTCTCCTGCCGGGCAGATATACCTGACGACAACGAAAAGCCGGCCGGGACCCGGGCGCGGCTACGTTTATACGCTCCACCGGGCAATATCAGCTAACGTACGGGTCAGGACCCGGGTTTGCCCGGGTCCGGGAAGGTACTAACGATATGCTGAACACACCTCCGTTCCCGCAGGAACCCGAAAAACCCTCATCAAAGCGGAAAGCACCGGCTGCCACCCCCCTCAACTTCTGCATCATCCTTTCCAAGGACGGCCGGATCGACCGGCAGATCGACCGGCCGCTGGAGGAGTACCTGGCGGCAATCCCGACGGCAAGCATTGCCTGGATCGATTACAGCACCAAAGACGATGCGCAGGAGATCGAGCAGCTCGCACAGGCAGCCGGGTTCACGAAACTTCCCATCCCCAAACTCTCCACCGGTTTTTACTCGGCATACGAGGATTACGACACGGAACTCGGGATCATGCTCCCCTCGGTCACCATCAAAAACGACACCATGACGGTCCACCCGCTCTTTGTCTTAATCCGGGAAAACTTCATCATAACCGTCCACTCCGAGGACATCAACCGCCTGCTCCGGTTCTCGCGGTATGCCCAGCCGTTTTTCAAGCGCATCAGCTCCATGTGCACCTGCGATAAGATCACCCTGATGCTCGAACGGATCATCGACGAGAACAACGACCGTAACTTCGAGTACCTCCGGGAGATCGAAGCGCACGGCGATGCAATCAGCAAGTCGCTCATCGAGGAGAACGTTGCGAAAAAAAACATCGCCCACAAGATCTACCGGATGAAGCACATCCTGATTGACTACCTAAATGTGCTCTGGGCCACAAAAGACGTGATAAACTCGCTCCAGTACGGGGACGCAGATCTTATCACCAACGACGAGAAACTGCTCGGGAGGATCGGGATCCTTTCCGACAACATCGAGCGCCATATCGAGCTCTCCGAACAGATGTCAAACGTGCTCGCCTCGGGACTCGAAGTGATGCAGAGCATCTACAACAACCAGCTCCAGAGCCTCAACAACCGCTTTGCACTCGTTACTGCCTACCTGACGGTGCTCGGCACGGCATTCTTGGTCCCGAACACGATTGCAACGATCGCCGGGAGCGGGATCATGGAGGGCCACATGGCGGCCCAGTGGTGGTACCTGCCGCTCCTCGTTATCTCGACCGTTGTGGCGACCGCCGTTTCGTTTGTCTGGGTGCTGCACGTCTGGAAGTCGAGAAAGGACGAGGCCTGACCTTCTTTTTCGGGAGATCGTCGCGGCGGATCCGGGTAAGCTCCGGTTCGAGCCAGGTACCGATACACTGGCGGACAACCCCGAGGCCGGCATCGCTGTCCAGAAATATTGCACCGATGATCGCCTCCATGGTATCGGCAATGATCGTGTCCTCTCCCGACCGCCAGAGGTCCCGGGCCCCGTGACCGAGCCGGATGAACCGGCGTATTTTCATCCGGCGCCCGATCCGGGCAAGGGTCTCGTTATTCTCCAGCTGCTCTTTTACCTGCGTGATCGTGCCCTTGTCCTGGATGCCTTTTTCCATTAAAAACAGAATCAGGCTCGTCTTTAAGACCGCATCGCCGAGCGTGCTGTAGGCTTCCTGCGTGAGGCAGATCCGGTTTTTCTGGATCAGCTCGTTTGCATACGCCGGGTGGGTCAGGGCCCGGATCAGGTGCTGGGGCTCGAAAAAGTGGTACCCGATGATCCGTTCGATCCCGGCAAGATCGTCTTTTTTCTCCATTGACGTTCACCTGAATGTCGTACGGGCAACTACATGAATGCCGCGGCCGGGGCACTTGCCTTTTCCGCGATTGTTTACCCCATGAGGGCCACGGCAAGGATCCGGACGCCGATCAGGACGAGGATCGCCCCGCCCAGGATCTCTGTCCGGTGCCCGAGGACCTTTTCCAGCCGCTGGCCGCACATGACACCGGTGCAGGCAAAGGCGAAACTGACAAGGCCGATCACCGCGGCAGGCACGAGCACAGCGTCGCCCAGGACCCCGAGCGAGACCCCGACTGCGAGCGCATCGATGCTCGTTGCAACCGACAGCACGAGAACGGGGAAAAACCGCAGGCCTTCGAGGGGTGCTTCGCCGTCCCCGGTGATACCCTCGTAGATCATCTTTGCGCCGATGATAAGGAGCAGCAGGAAGGCGATCCAGGGGCCGTACGCAGAGATTATGCCATAGAGCGTTGCCCCGGCAAACCAGCCGGCAACCGTCATACCGCCCTGGAAGATCCCGAAACTGGCAGCGATTATGAGAGCGGTTTTTGCCAGCTGCGAGCGCGTCGAGGTCCCGATGGCAAGCGAGACCGCAAAACAGTCCATTGCAAGCCCGATCCCGACAAGGAGGCTGGTGAGAAGATCCATGGAATGCTACTACGAACAGGGACGGGAACCCCTATAAAGGCACAGGACGGGTTTATGCGGGAATACCGCCCCGTTTTCGTATCCTCATTCCGGGCAGTTTTTCACGGGCACCCGGCAGAACGAGAGCGCCGCCGAGTTCATGCAGTAGCGTTTGCCCGCCGGCAAGGGCCCGTCGTCAAAGACGTGGCCGAGGTGCGCCCCGCAGCGGGCACAGAGCACCTCGGTGCGTTCCATGCCGTGCGAGAGGTCGGGGCCGGTCCGGATATTGAGGGGGGAGACGGGGGCGGTAAAACTCGGCCAGCCGGTACCGGAATCGAACTTGTCGCCCGATGAGAAAAGGACCGTGCCGCAGCAGGCACAGCGGTACATGCCGTACTCATGGCAGTTGTGGTATTTCCCGGTAAACGGCGGTTCGGTGTCCTGTTTCCGGGCAACGGCATATTGTTCCGGGGTAAGGGTCGCCTGCCATTCGGCATCGGACCGCACAATCCGTTCCACGTATTCTACCCCACCGGTCCGTGGGTTGAAGATCGGGAGTGTGCCGGTGCTCTCTGCTGCTTTGGCCTTTTCCGGTGCCATAGTCGGTTCTCACCCTTAACAGGATATTGCGAAATAAGGGTGCAGGAGATAATAGAACCTGCGGTTCTGACACGGGGAGTTACATCCCAAAGAAGCTGAGGATCCGGCGCCGGGGGTCTTTATAGAAGATCCTCGCCCCGTCCTTGATGTTCCTGACATCCTCGATGGTGTAGAGGAGGTCGGGGTATTCCCGGGAGATGATCGAGAGCAGTTTCGAGAGCTCTTTTCTCGGGACAATCATAAAAATGATGCTCACCGTGCCCGAGAAACTCCCCGTTCCCTGCATCCGGGTCATCCCGTACCCGAGCGTAGAGAGCCGGGCCATCATCGGCTGGGGATCGGTCGGGGTGATGAGCCGGACAATCACGTGCCCGATCGAGATGAGGTTCTCGATCTCCATACCGAGCACCGTCCCGATGCCGTAGCCGGCAAGGTAGGCAAACAGGTTCCAGTACTGGGTGAGGTTTGTCAGGACAAGACCGGTGGAGATCAGCCAGATACCGGTCTTGATGATACCGACATATGCGGCGAGGTTGGCATGGCCCTTGCTGATGTAGATGGTACGGACGGATTCGAGGCTTGCCTCGGCAATCCGGGCGATGAGGATCAGGATGGGGATGGCTGCAAGGGAACTGAACTGACCGAAATCCACGGGTTTTACACCTTCTTAACCTCAGATGTCAGACTGCTGAAGTACGTATACCTTGCGGCATTTTTCGGGCAGTTTCGGACAAAACACATGGGTACCGCGTTTGCCCGGCCAGGGACTATGGGGGGTGACCCCCTGCCTGAAGAAATAACGAGAGGGGGGTGATCCCCCTGTTCATGTCATGAGGGGGGAGGGGGTACCCCCTACCCCCCCTCCCCCATTTGCCGCAGGACAACACTCCGGTTCCGACGAAAACTCCCTACGAAATACAGGATCGTGGTGCGGGAACCAGGGGGTGGGTACCCCCCACCCGGGCCGGCACAGGGGGAGGGGGGTGGTCCCCACCCTCAGGTCATGGTGGGGTGGGGGGTACCCCTGCCCCCCTCCCCCCTTTGGCCACAAACCATAACCCTGATCCGATGAACGTTCCACAGGAAACGCAGGATCCCGCTATGGATACTTCGGAGCTCCCCGCTTTTTTCGCCATCTTAATGTCGTTCCATGCCCTATAATGCACACTACAGCGAAGGCGAACCTGACGTGGTCTTCCGGTGTCAGCAGTGCGGGGAATGCTGCAGTTACATGGGGGATATCATCGGGATCGAAGAACAGACCGGTCCCGGAACCTACCGGATCCGGTTCTCTGCTGATGGAGAAGAACGGTCGGTAACCCTCGACCCGGACAAGGCAGACCTGTTCCGATTGCAGGATATTACCGGACTGCATCCGATGGCCTGCCCGTTCCTCAGGTTCCGCGACAACCGGGCGTTCTGCACGGTCCATGTCACCCGGCCCGGACTCTGCCGGCAGTACGGGTGCTTTCGGGTCCTCATCCTCGATAATAACGGCCGGCACATCGGGAGGGTGCAGGACGGTTCGCGTATCTTTTCCTCCCTTGACCCCGCCCTCCACGAACTCTGGGACCGGGAAGTAAAGGGAACGGACATTCCCGATGAGACGGTATGGGAACGATACGTAAGGGACGTGTTCTCCCGTGCAGGTTATTGTGTGGTAATCTGACCCGAATCTTTCTTCGGCATTGCCAGGAAGCTCCCGTATCGTGGCTTCGTCAGCAAACGGTCCGCTCTTTTTAATAGGTAAACTGCCTCTTTTTGCACGTCTTTTTAAAAACGGGAGTTTTCGCATTTTTGCGCCAATAAACCGTATAGGTGTTTATAGATAACCCGACGATATCAGGGTCTACGCCGGGAATGGCAGGGAAATATCCGGGAAAAACAGGAGTAACCATGGCAGGGAGCACTTTCACCGTCCACGGCCGATCCCTTATCCCATGAAATGATGAGAAAACCGGGAAATGAGAAGGGGTGTGCATCTCGCTATCGGTCTGCTGGCATTCTGCTGCTACGCGTACCTGGGTCATCTTTTGCAGGATATCCCGCAGGGGACGCTTGTGTTCGGGCTCCTTGCGGTATTTGCCGGTTCAATTCTGCCGGACCTGCTGGAGCCGCCGACAAGTTCCCGGCACCGGGGCTTTTTCCACAGTAAAAAGATGCTCAAAGGGATCGGGATTGTTTTTGTTGGGACGGCACTTCTCTGGCTGCTGCCGGTGGTACTGTCGAAAACCGTGCCCTTTGTGCTTTCCGCTCTCGCCCTCGGGTACCTGCTTCACCTCGCAGCGGATTCGGTGACCCCGCGGGGGCTGCCGAGATAAAAAAAGTTTTTTCGACGATTTTAGTGACCGGGCTCACTCTTTTCAAGCGCCCCAAGCACCGCTGCACCGAACTCCCGGGTGCCGGCAGATCCGCCGAGATCCCGCGTTCTGATACCAGATACAAGCACTTCTTCTATCGCTGATTCGATCCGCTCTGCTCCCCTGCTGTCGCCGAGATAAGCAAGGAGCATGGCGGCGCTCCGCAGGGCGGCGATGGGGTTTGCCAGATCTTTACCGGCAATATCCGGGGCGCTGCCGTGGACCGGCTCGAAGAGGGCGTAGCGGTCGCCGATGTTTGCGCTCGGGACAAGGCCCAGCCCCCCGACAAGGTAGGAGGCAACATCCGAGAGGATATCCCCGAAGATATTCGTAGTCACGATCACGTCGTATGCCTGCGGATGCTGGAGGACATCGAGGGAGAGGGCATCGATGAACTTTTCGTTATACGATACGCCTGCCTTTTTCGCCTCTTCAATACAGATGTCGCGGAAGAAAACATCGGACTTGAGCACGTTCGCCTTGTGCCCGATGGTGAGCCGGCCCTGCCGCTTTTTTGCCAGCCGGATCGCCGCCCCCGCGATCCGTTCGGTCCCTTTCCGGGTCACCACCCGGAGCGTGGTTGCCCGGTCCGGGCCCCGTTCCTCGATCCCCGAGTACAGCCCCTCGGTGTTCTCCCGGACTATCATGATATCGAACCCGTTGGCCTTCACCGGCCGCAGGTTCGCATACAGGTCGAGTGCCTTTCTGATCCGCAGGACAACGCTCTGGTAGTCCTTCATCGGCGGGGTGGTTATCGCCCCAAAGAGGATAGCATCCGCGGTTTTCAGGGCCGAGATATCTGCGTCCCCACAGGGACAGCCGGTCTCCTCCCACCGCCCGTACCCCACCTCGACGGGGAAGTACTCGTACTCCGGGTGGAGCAGGAAAAGCGCTTTTTGCGCAACCGGGATCACCTCGTGCCCGATCCCGTCGCCTTCGACAACGGCAATCCTTGTCATGGGTTCCTCCACCGGCTGACAAGGTCCTGCACGGAACGGGCAATTTTGGCCGGGCTTGCACCCCAATGAACAACGGCCCCGAACCTGTCGTTCCAGGTACGGATACCCTCGCGCTCGGACCGGCAGCACCGGGCAATGAACGGCTCGCTGTCGACCTGTTCCAGGGGGCAGATGTTTTCCAGGGTAAAATTCTCCCCATAACATTCGGTGCAGAGCTGTGAAGCCGTCATGCAACCGGCCACCCGGTCGCCGCCGTGGAGCGCATCGGCATCCAGTGTCCGGGAAAACCCGGCAGCCCGGCAGGGGTAGATATCGGCGGGTATGCCGGTAATGTCCCGAATATGGTGCTTGAAGGTAACCGAAAGTTCCCCAAAGAGCCCGGCCGCCTCCAGTTCCTTTATGCAGGCCGAAAGGGTAGGCCGGGGCGGGACTACATCGTAAACGTGGATGTTCAGGAACTCCGAGAGGTCGGGGTCGAGAACAAAGGTCATGTTCTCTTCGAGGCTCGTAAAAACCGTGCAGCGGTACCCGCTCTCTAATGCGAGCCGGACGAGCCGGGCACGGTCGTGGATCTGGACTTTCTCCGGGTACCGGTACACCTCGTCCGGGGCGGCAAGGACCTGGGAGAGGCGGATATCCCGCATCACGGTCTTCTGGGCCGGATCGGTAACGATCTCAAGGACCTCGCACCCCTCTTTGGTCTCCCGCACGAGATACCGGCTCAGGGCATAGACCCGGTCGCCGCAGGGTTTTTCCGAGGCATACCCCACGTACTTGCACTGTTCGGGGAAGATCACGGGTGATCCCTCCAGTACTCCACAAGGCCGCCTGCTTTGAGGATATCCTGCATCCGTAGCGAGAGCGGCCGGATCGGCAGGCGCCTGCCCTCGGTTTCGACCCATCCTTCGGTAAGATCGAATGAAACCTCGCTTCCCTCTTCGCAGGAGAGGTCGCACTCGATGAGCGGCAGGCCGATGTTGATCGCATTCCGGAAAAAGATCCGGGCAAACGACGGGGCGATCACCGCTACCACGCCGGCCTCGCGGAGGGCGATTGCCGCCTGTTCGCGGGACGATCCGCACCCGAAGTTCTTCCCGGCAACGATCACGGCCCCTTTGAGCCGCGGGGCGATCGCCGGGTCGAGGTCCTCGAAGATGTGGGTGGCCCAGATGCTCCGGTCCTTGGTCCTCAGATACCGCCCGGCGATGATGACATCGGTATCGATATCGGCGGGGAGAGAGACCGCAGTTCCCTTTCCCTGCATTACGCCGCCTCCGGCGAGGCGATCTCGCCTTTTATGGCACTTGCCGCAGCCGTTGCAACGGACCCAAGGTAGATCTCCCCGCCGACACCCATCCGGTTTTTGAAGTTCCGGTTCGCAGTCGAGAGGCAGACCTCTCCCTCGCCGAGCACTCCCATGTGGTACCCGATGCAGGGGCCGCAGCCGGGAGTTCCTATCGTGCAGCCCGCTTCAATGATGTCGGCGAGCACCCCGGTCCGGATCGTCTTTTTTAAGACCGCTGCCGAGGCCGGGACCACGATGGTGCGGACGGCAACCTTCTTTCCCTTTACCAGCCGGGCGAAGCGGGCGAGATCGGAGTACCTCCCATTGGTGCAGGTCCCGACAAAGACCTGATCGAGGGCAAGTCCTGCAAGATCCTCAACCGGCCGGCTCGTGTCTACCCGGTGGGGAACGGCAACCAGCGGGACGATATCGGCAAGATCGAAATCGAGATCCTGACCGTAGGTGCACGGCTCGGGAGTCTGCATGGTGCCGTTCCTGCCCTGTTCCTTGAGGTAGCGGATCGTAACATCGTCCGCATAGAAGAGCCCGGCCTTTGCCCCGGCCTCTACCGAGAGGTTTGCAAGGAGGAGCCGTTCGTCCATGGAGAGGGAACTGACACCCTCGCCGACAAATTCGAGCGCCTGGGAGGTAGCACCATCCATTCCGAGTTTTCCCACGTAGGCAAGGGCGAGGTCCTTTGCCTCGGCGGCGCCCGATAATTTCCCGGTAAGGTGAATACCCGCCGATGCGGGAACCTTAAACCACGTCTCACCGGTAAGCCAGATCGCCGCCATGTCGGTTGCCCCGACACCGGTGGCAAACGCCCCGAATGCCCCGGGCGTGACGCTGTGGGAGTCTGCACCGACCACGATCTCCCCGGGAAGTACCGCATCCTCGCACATGATCTGGTGGCAGACACCGCAGCCGATATCGGAGAACTGCATGGACTTTTCGCGTGCGAACTCCCGGAGTTCGTGCTGGAGCGTGGCCGTCGTACTGTTGTTCGCCGGCACGATATGATCGAACTGGAGGTAATACTGCGTATCGTTCCCGAACCGGTTCCCCCCCATCCGCCGCCATGCCTCAAGGGCAAGAACACCGGTCCCGTCGTGGGCATATGCCCGGTCCACTTTACGGTCGACATAGTCTCCTGCAGGGGCACGAAGAATCCGTTCCGAGAGCGTGCTCATACCGGGGTCTCCGCTTGTGCCCGTCGGATCAGTTTTTTGAGGATCTCGGGGGTAATGCTGCACTTCTGCTCGGAATACTCCTTGACGAGGTCGAGCACATGGCAGATCTGCGATTCGGTGAGAGAATAGCCAAGCGTTGCCACCACGTGTTCGAGGGCTTTTCTTCCGGTATGCTTGCCGAGGAGGAAATGACGTTCTCCCCCTACAAGTTCCGGGGGGAAGTACTCGTAGGTGGCCGTGTCCTGGAGCATGGCGGCAATGTGGATGCCGCTCTCGTGAGAGAAGGCTAGTTCCCCGGTGACCGGCTTGTTCCTTGGGAGGGGGATGCCAGAGTACTTCTCCACGTTATGGGAGAGGGCGGAGAGAGGCGAAAGGTCGTAGCGGTCGATTCCGCCTTTCTTCCGGAGGATAACAAGCACCTCTTCAAGCGATGCATTGCCCGAACGCTCGCCGATGCCGTTTACCGTGGTATGAAGCTGGAAAGCGCCGGCCTGTGCTGCCGTGATGGTGTTTGCCACCGCACAGCCCATGTCGTTGTGGCAGTGGGCGCAGAAGGGGGTGTCGACCGAGGTAACGAGATCGGCCATGATCGTCCGCATCTCGTCCGGAATAAGGCAGCCCACCGTATCGGCAAAGCTGAGCAGGACGGCACCGTGGTCGGCCGCCCTCCGGTATACCTCTTTTAAAAACGGGAGATCGGTTCGTGACGCGTCTTCTGCGGCAAACCGGACCTGGACGCCGTGATCCCGGGCAAAATCGATCATGGCAAGGCCGTCTTCGAGCACCTGCTCCCGGGGTTTTTTGAACTTGAGCCGGACGTGGAGCTCTGACGTAGGGATAAAGATGGAGACCATGTCCACGCCGCAGTCGATGGCATCCATGATATCCGGCTTGCGTGCCCGGGCAAAACCGCAGATCCGTGCATTGAGCCCGAGATTGGCAATGGCCTTCACGCACTGCTTTTCGCTTGCCGACACGGCCGGGAACCCGGCCTCGATCACCTCGATGCCAATGGCATCCAGGGTCCTCGCAATATCCGTTTTCTCTTCGCAGGAGAACGACACGCCGGGCGTCTGTTCCCCGTCCCGTAAGGTTACGTCACAGATCTCAACATTCCACGGTTTCATAACGGGCCCCCTTAGGGCATTCTGCTTCTACGACCACCGTTGTGGGCCGGTCCGCAGGGCGGATGACCT
>Ga0183101_1000927_pt1 | contig 11036 bp, 11 predicted proteins | sample Biomet3_FD_127790 | JGI IMG/M metagenome (GOLD analysis project Ga0183101, IMG submission 127790) | Microbial communities from bioreactor (seeded with sewage sludge) at LBNL, California, USA - Biofuel metagenome 3 | ecosystem: Engineered > Bioreactor > Anaerobic > Unclassified ... | reverse complement strand
AAATAATATTATTCTGCTGACAGGTGTCTTTAATAATTTTCATTAATTTTTCATGATTCTTACTTAACACTTCATAACTATTCCCATATTCTCTTATATATTTTTCTTTTAAACCTTTAAAATGCTTATCTAAATTCTTATAATAATACTCCCTATTTCCATTTCTTAATGTTAATCCAATACCAAATACTATAATTCCTTTAACTTTAGCTTCTATACAATAATCTAAAATTCCTCTTATATTTTTCTCTGTATCATTTATATAAGGTAAAATAGGGCTTAGCCAAACTACTGTAGGAATTTTGTTATCCCTCATTATTTTTAAAACTTCGAATCGTTCTTTTGTTGTAGAAACATTAGGTTCGATAATCTTGCATAATTCTTCATCATAAGTTGTTAATGTCATCTGCACAACACACTTTGCTTTTTTATTTATACTTCTTAGCAACTCTAAGTCTCTTAATATTCTATTTGATTTAGTTTGTATTGCGAGTCCAAATCCATACTTATCAATTATCTCTAAACATTTTCTTGTATTTTGAAGATTTTCTTCTAGATGAATATATGGATCACTCATTGCACCGGTTCCAATCATGCACTTTTTTCTTTTTTTCTTAAGTGCATCCTCTAATAGCTGTAGCACATTAGCCTTAACCTCAATGTCTTCAAATATATGATCCATTCCATAACAATGACTTCTGGCGTCACAATATATACATCCATGAGTACATCCTCTATAAATATTCATTCCGTTATTACTAGATAATATACCTTTTGCCACTACATCATGCATAAAATCGTAACTCCCTTCAAATTAACACTGTACAATTGAAAGTGAAAAATCTTATCGAATTCTTTCCAATAGTTTCTGAAATAAATTAAATCCTTCACTCCACTCATCTATGTTTGATTCACTGTTTATATGACCCTTTCTGCCAACAGATACTGTTTCAAGCCCCCACTGTTTACCTCTTTCTATACAAAACAGAGATGAGGAATATTGATCATTCTCACTATAAATCAGCATTCCAGGTAACTCAAGGTTATCCTCTGGCAAATGTTCAAAGGAATCTAAAAAATTCGGAAATTGTTCCTTGTTTGGATCTGGCGGAGCCACTAAGAAGACTGCTTTCAAGTACTTTCGTATCTTAGGCATGGCTTTTACAGTAAGCAAGCATCCAAGGCTGTGTGCAACCAATACTACATCACAGCTATTTTCTCTTGAAAGATTTTCTATTAAACTTTTTTCCCATTCTTTATATACAGGATAATCCCATTCCTCTTGGGCTATTCTTTTAAATCCATATTTTTTCTCCCAAATAGTCTGCCAATGTTCTGGCCCAGAGTTATTAAGGCCAGGAACTATCTTTATATTCATTATTAACACCCCAAATCCATCTAATTTTTCTAAAAGATTTCATTTTTGTACTCAATTCTATCATACATATACTCTAGTGTGAATGCAGTTATTAAAAGCATATATAAATTGAATATTGTGCTTTCTCTTTGCATTTAAGCATTTATTTTTAGTATGCTCAAGCTACGTTTTTAACTTAATAATTAGATTATTATACCTTCAAAATGATCCATTTCATGTTGAATTATTTGTGCTGTAAATCCATTAAACACTTGTTTCTTCTTATTAAAGTTTCTATCAAGATACATAACCTCTATCGTTTCATATCTCTTTGTTTTTCTAAATCCAATTAAAGATAAGCAACTTTCTTCTGTTTCATAAGGCTTTTCCTTTTTTAATATAACTGGATTTATCATAGGTACAATAAGATTGCCTACACTAAATACTAATATACGCTTTTTTACTCCAATCATATTAGCAGCCAATCCAACACAATGTTCTAAGTTTGCTCTTAATGTATCTATTAAATCATCAATTACTAACATGTCATTTTTAGTTGCCTCTTCTGATTTTTGTCCTAAAAACAATATATCTTTTACTATTGGTTTTATCATAATTTATACTCCTTTTTCAGTTGTATTTTTTATAAAAAATACGATATGCTTTAAAATATATTATATAACCTAACCCTATCAAGCAAATTGACTTGGCCATACACATTCTTGCAATTGACTATAGGTTCCTCATTTAATACACATCTCTAACTAAAAAAATTATAACATAAACTAATGACACTTTTAATATCATTGGTTTATGTTTTAATATTTAATAATGTCCTATGTATTTTGATTCTCCCTATATATGGTTCACTGTAACAGATATAACGTAGAACTTTCTAAATTATATCTTAACATTAGAATATCAATCGCTAATTTTAGATAGATTAAAAATTTATTTAATGAAAATTTTCATCAGTTTATTATAAAGTGGATTAATCATATACCCTGTAGGACTATGAGAATACCTTCTGCCTGTATTCAGTTGATTAATTTTTTCCATTTCTTCACTTGATAATTCAAATTCAAATAACTGAATGTTCTCTTTGATTCTTTTGGGATTTGACGATTTGGGGATAATAATAATTCCCCTTTGTATATGCCAACGTAAAATTACTTGAGCCACTGTTTTTTCATGATTACTTGCAATTTTTTTCAATACTGTATTTTCCAGCAAAGCTTTATTCCCTTGACCTAAGGGTGCCCAAGCTTCATGCAAAATCTTATGTTTAGTAACATATTGATGTAGCTCATTTTGTGGAAACTCCGGATGAGTCTCAATCTGATTAATCATCGGTGTAATCCTTGAGTGTTTCATTAATTCTTCAAGGTGTTGTATCTGAAAATTTGCAACTCCAATTACTTTGATCTTACCTTGTAAATATAACTCTTCCATAGCATGCCACGTTTCTAAATAATAAGATGAAGCAAAATGAATTAGGTACATATCAAGGTACTCTACGTTCAGCTTTTTACAAGTTTGTTCAAAAGCTTTCTTAGTAGCTTCATAGCCATGATCCGTATTCCAAACCTTCGAAGTAATAAAAAATTCTTCCCTTGGTATCTGACTTTTTTCGATTGCTAATCCTAAATCTTTTTCATTGCCATAAATTTTAGCAGTATCAAAATGACGATATCCAATTTTAATAGCTTCACCCACAGCAGTTTCAAAATCTTCCCCTTTATTTAGTTTATATACCCCAAAACCAACCTGAGGTATTTTAATTCCATTTACTGCTTTTATTTCTTTATTTATTAGATTCATCTCTTATACCCTCCAGAACAAATTAATTTAAACCAAATCAACTAAATATCGCCTTTAGATTCTGCCATTATTCTAGTTGTCCTTCCAGCAATCACACATAAATTCTTCAACATGAGAAAATAACCTCTTCATCAGAATCAAATCGCTTTTGGCTGGATTTATATGATAGAAATTCATCGTTCCTTGCTTGACTAAAGTTACAATTTTTGCTTCTTTTAATATTTTTAAATGATGCGAAACAGATGGACGTGACAAATGTGTCCCTTTAGTTATTTCTCCAACCCTTATTCCAGGATATGTTCCTTTCATTAAGCTTAAAATAATTAATTGCCTTGTCTCATCCCCAATAGCAGCTAGCACTGCTCTACATTCTTTGAACTCATTTTCTAGTTGCCTTAATTTATCTTGTTCGTTCATTATATATCTCCTTTAATTAAATTGTAATCATTAGTGCTTTTCCCCATACAAACTTCATTCATTCGCATATGTTAATGGTTTAATCTTTTAATCCATAATAGCAAGGCATAATTGTTTTATCAACATCGGGAAAGTAAATCGAGACGAATATATTATTTTGTCATTAATTATAGTAAAGTTTTTAACTTCTAGGTCTTTTATTTCTAGTAGCCTGTTGAAGTTATTTATTTTATTATCAACTCAAAATTTTTCTCTCCCAATATGACAATCTATTTTCCTATCTTAAATTATGTGAAAATCCAGGGATTTTTAAATTCGTGGCCTTCGAACCCGCATTATTCAAGCATATTCTGAAGAATATATATTCTAATATTCTTTACCATAAATATTGTTTAGAATATTTATTCTTCACCATATTTATGGTAAAAAATAATCTGCGTATTTATATCCTTGATGCTAGTATAGTTTTATGAATAAATAAAATCATTCCTATTTAGAAAAAACTCAGCATTTTATAATCCGCTGCAGCTGTTCACGAATTTGTTCATAATCATAGTAAATAAAATAAATGAGAATACACCAAGATGGTTGGATGAAGGAATTGCATGTTATGAAGCAAAAGACAATAATGAAAACTGTTAAAAATGGACTAGCAAATGATATTGTTCCTACATTTAAAGATTTAGATACAGGCGATGATTTTGAAACTTTTTTCAAATATGATGGATATCAATACTCATATACTATAGTAGAATCAATAATCAAATTATTTGGCTATGACAAGCTGTGCAATTTGATAAAAGAACCTAATAGTTTTGTAGATGTTTTCTGAATAACCGAAGATGAGCTTCATAACGAATGGATTGATTATATAAAAATGAACTACGCACTAAATTAGACTATTAGAAATTTTTGAACTTACTTGCCAATAGGAAATCCTTTAATATTATGTATTAAATGAGGAAAATAAACTTCCTCATTTAACTTTCTACCATACTTTTTAGCTTAAAAAAACCTTATTATCATTATTTATATTTGACATTTTTGACTTGTAGTCTTCTAATGATATATAGTCTCCAGCAAATTCATTTTCGAATATATGAAATTTTGTTAGCCTATATTATTGTCCAAGCTATACATAGCTTATGATTTATATATATTCTTTCATTAATTGATCTAAACCAACTTCTGATGTTAACTTTTCAATATTATTAAATATCTTCTCTTCGTTCCAATTCCACCATTGAAGCTTCAGTAAAAATTCAATTTTTTCATCACTAAAACGCTTTTTAATAAACTTGGCTGGATTACCGCCATAAATAGTATACGGCTCAACATCTTTCACTACAGTTGAATTTGTAGAAATAATCGCACCATCACCAACCTTGACCCCTGGCATAATAGTTACATTTTGACCCATCCACACATCATTTCCAATTACTGTATCTCCCTTAAAAGGCAACTGTTCTACTGTTGGAGTGACCTTTTCCCAACCACCTCCAAAGATATTGAAGGGATAAGTTGTAACTCCATCCATTCTGTGGTTTGCTCCATTCATGATAAACTTAATCCCCTCTGCAATTGCGCAAAACTTGCCTATTATAAGTTTATCTCCCAGGAATTCATAATGATGCTCTATATTATCATAAAATTTCTCAGGAGATTTTTTATTATCACTATAATAAGTATATTCTCCAATCTCAACATTAGATTTTTTAGGTAGATTACTTATATAACAAACCGTCTTTATATTTGTATTTGGATATAGCTTTTCCTTGTCTGGTCCTGTCATAGAGTACTCACTCCTTTCAGTTCTTTTATTTTTAATTTCTGACCTCTTTGGAATCAATATTATAGTCAAATGAATATTGGTTGGTCCTCAGTAATTATTTTTATCAAGTTTCCACCCTTCTGTCTGGTAATTTCATTTGACACTATCTACATCACTATAAAATTTCTATATATCCTTCAGTTCCATTCACTCGGATTCTCTGCCCATCTTTTATCAGTTTAGTAGCATTCTCTACACCTACAACTGCTGGTAATCCATATTCACGCGCGATAACGGCTCCATGAGTCATGAGTCCACCAATTTCAGTCACTAGACCTTTTATTGATACAAATAATGGTGTCCAGCTAGGGTCTGTAAAGGAGGTGACTAATATATCTCCTGCTTCTAGCACAGCATCTTCCATGTTTAAGATGACACGTGCTCTTCCCTCGATTACTCCAGACGAAACAGCTAGACCTGCAATCGCACCAGCTGGAAGATTTTCTCGTTTATATTTACCTGTAATGATTTCACCATCAGAGGTCATAACACGTGGTGGTGTTAGTTTTTCATTTAATTTGTGCTCGTCTTTTCGCTTGATTATAATATCATAATCAAGTTTATTTGTGTGTACTACTTCGCGAAGTTCCTCAAGAGTAAGGTAATAAATATCTTCTTTTTCATGAATAACACCATCTTGTACGAGTCGTTTCGCTTCTTTCATTAGGGCCTGCTTATAAACAAAATAGCGGCTAATCATACCGTATTTTGGGTATTCACGATAACCTATAAAATTCCTGATCAAGTCGATATTTCGTTTTGTTTCTTTTGCCTTTTGTTCACCATCAGGTAACTCTCGTAACCGACTTAATAACTCTTGTTCTTTATTCAAAGCTTCCTGTCGCCCTTGCTCAAATTTCATTTTGCCAGCACTCGGCTCAAAGTTTTTGATATTGCTTAAAATCATAGGGACAAGTGTAATTGGTTTTTCGCTAAATCTAGTTCTAGTAATATCTATTTCTCCGCTGCAGCGCATCCCAAATTTCCTAAGATAAGACAAGATTGCATCTCTGGTTTCCTTTCCACCATAAAACTTAATCACTTCCTCCAAAAAGTTATCATCTTTTACATGTTGTAAAAAATCAACTATTTCTGGATAAGGACGTATCACATCTGCCACATCCATTAACTCTAGACCCATTTCCGAAGTAATGTTGTTTGGTACTGATTGAGAAATGATATCGGCTGCATTTTTTTCACCTAACCACTCGTTCATCTTTTCATTAGTCCAAAGCGAAGCATTTATAGCAGACATAAATACAGCTGTACTTTGTGGGTCAAATAAAATCCTCTTTAACTCATTTATATCTTCTAGAATAAAATCAATTAAATCTACTCCTGATTTAGTTTGGATTTTTTGTTTTAACTCCTCTATGGATGATTGACTCTTCTTAATCAGCTCAGAAACGATTGTCGGATCCAATTCCTTTTGTGGCTCTGAACCTGCAGCTGATTTACTTTTAATGTCGCTCTGTTCCTCTTTATCATTTGGTAAGCATTTTATGAAATCTCGCTCTATTATGGTCATAATTGCATCTTCTGTGAGAGGTTCGAGTTGTTTCATATTATTTAATAAGTTTTTTCTGCCATCTGGTGAAGCGAGCATTGGTGCTACATCAACAAACAACCTTCCACCAGCCTTAAACCATCGACCAAAAGATATTAACTCCTTTAAAGACATTCCGAGTGGCTTCAAAGGATCGGTCATCATTTGTTGATGCCCCACAGATAAATAGACATGTTTTTTTTCATCATTCGTTTCAGGAATTGGATATAAAGTAGTGATTGGTCGGCTCTGAACAATATAAAAGGTATCGTGATCCAAACACCATTCTATGTCTTGTGGACATCCAAAATGCTCTTCAATCTTTCTACCCATATGCGTAAGTCTCAAAATCTGTTCATCTGTGAGCACTTGACTATTTTGCATCTCAGGCTCAATCGCCAACTTTTCGGTACCACCATCTTTTAAAGAATAGATACCTAGCTTCTTAGTAGATATTTTCTTATCTACTATCTTATCGTTGCGTACTCTATAATTATCAGCATTCACTAATCCAGAAACCAAAGCCTCTCCTAGTCCAAAGCTTGCATCAATAGATACCACTTTTCTATTACAAGTAACAGGATCAGCAGTGAACAAAATTCCTGCCGCCTTAGAGACTACCATTTTCTGAACGACCACAGAAAGGTAAACTTTATTGTGGTTAAATCCGTTTTGAATACGATAAATTACTGCTCTCTCTGTAAACAGCGATGCCAAACACTTTCTAATATGCTTTAAGATTGATTCCTTTCCAATAATATTTAAATACGTATCCTGCTGACCAGCAAAAGAAGCTGTCGGTAAATCCTCTGCAGTTGCACTAGAACGTACAGCATATGAATCTTTTTCACCAAGTCTTAATATGAATCTTGCAATCTCTTCGCTAATAACCTCAGGTATAGTTATTCCTTCGATTACCTTGCGAATTTCACTGCTAATTTCTCTTATTTTTTCTATGTCTTCTACTCCAAAATGCGATAATTCATCTAATAAACCTTTAAGTTCTTCATTATTTTCAGTTATTTTTTTATATGCTTCTGTCGTAACACAAAAACCTTCTGGTACTAAAATTTCAGTAATTCTAGATAATTCTCCTAGATTAGCGCCTTTCCCTCCAACCATGGAAATCTTTGTTTTATCAATCTCCTGAAAGCTAAGTACATATGAATTCATACACATTCCCCTTCCTCTTTTAAGTCGGAACCCTGAGTAGTTTAATTCACTTGCTCGCACTCTTAGACTGCTCGTTAAAAAACATTTAGACTTTTAATTCCTTTTCCAAATACGAGTGAAGCAATTTCTACGAAGTGATTCTGTTCCTATGATACACAGAATAAGCACATATTATAAGCCTGTTATTTAAAAATTTCATATGGTATAATAAAGTTGAGGGGAATAGTTTATTTTTTATAAATTAAAACACTTCACTCACAGACATCACTGCTTTTTACTGCCATGTGATTTCTAAAGGATTTCTATCTACCAGTCTTTTAAAATTATAAAGTGGATATCCTACTAATAGCGCACCCGTTACTACCCTACCTTTAGAAATATTCAGCAATCTTAAAAGAGGTTCATATTCTGCCATAGAACAATATTCAAATAGTCCTGACCAACAGGTTCCTAATCCTAATGTTTGTGCATATAATTGCACATATGTTAATGAAAAGTGTGTATTGTCGCGACCAAGTTCTTTTTGTTCTCTTGGAGCTGTTGCAATCACTAAACATGGAGCATCTCTTAATATTGTATCTTTGTTATCATTACGATACTGTGCTATTGTCGAAACAGTATTCTGTACCCACGGCGAATTCTTTAACACACCATTTTCTATAGATTCCTCCGTCCAGTCAGCTATAATCGAAGTAATTTCATGTAGAATCTTATGATTATCAATAACATGATACGAAAGTCCTTGAGAATTGCAAGCTGTTGGTGCAAATCTAGCTATATTAAGAAGTTCACTAATTATATCTCGAGATACATCCCTTTTCTGAAATGCTCGAATAGATCTTCTTGATCTAAGAAAAGTGGCCGCAATATCTGAATCCATTAACTTTTCTTTTTGAATTTGCACTTGATTATCTAATGGAGTTTTTGTGCTGTCTAAAGCACCATTGGGACAAACAGCCACGCAATGACCACATTCAATACAAAGATCCCTGTCTACTTTGGGTCCTAAATCACTCATCACCAATGTTCCTCTACATATTTTCACACACAGACCACATTTAGTGCATTTTTCAGAATTAACTTTAATAAAATTATTCATACAATTCTCTCCTTCATTATATTGTTTTACTTGATTTATATATTTTGGGGAAACAATATTTCTAACCTAGCCACCATTCCTTTTAATATAGTAAAATGAAAATCTAATAATAGAGGATCTGGAAGTCCAGTTTTATCAAAATCACCATCTATTTTAGCTTTAACAATTGTTATAAGATTTTTTTCACTAATATCTATAACCTTTAATTCAAGCTTAGCTGCAAAGTGGTGCTTTATACTCCATTCTCGTATTTTATCTAACCCAATATATTCTTGACCTTCATCAATTACAATTGCATCTTCAGTGAAAATTGATATAAATTTCTTTGGATCTGATTTATTGGATGTATTAAAATAAGTTTCAATAGGTTCTTGTAATTTCATATTCATAATATCTCTCCTTTATAATCCTATTCTCTAATAATTATTTCATATAATCGATCTTTCTAACTATAACAAGCATAACCTGACCACATCATGTCAAGTTATAATCGCTGAATCAAAATGAATATAATCCACTGTATAACTGAGAAAATAAAATCACATAATATTACATAATGTTATCAGACTAGAATTCCTATTTACCTAATTTCCAAAAGATGAAAGTATTAAATTATATGATATGACCTATCTCCCTATAATGATTTTGCTTAAGTAAATAAATACCATTCCAAAACTTGACGTGATGTCGTCAAGTTTACTTAATTATACTAATTAAGTAGATAAACTTATTTAAAGGGAGGTATTTTTAATTATGCAAAATACTTTATCATTTGATATTAACAAAGAACTTGATGGTAAACGCGTACTTGTAACAGGTGGAACTAAAGGTATTGGCAGATCAATTGTTGATCGTTTGCTTAATGCAGGTGCAAAAATAATAACAGCTGCACGAACTATGCCTAATGATTTGCCAGATTCTATAGGGTTCATTCAAGCAAATGTTAGCACACCAGAAGGTACTGAGATAATTATTAAAGAGACTCTTGAAAGACTCGGTGGATTAGATATTTTAATAAATAATGTAGGTGGTTCTTCATCCTCCACTTCTGGAGCATTAAGTTTAAGTGATGATGATTGGTTGCAAGCCTTTAACCAAAATCTTTTTTCAACTGTGCGCTTAGATCGTGGTTTTCTACCATCTATGATTAAACAACAGAAAGGTGTAATAATTCACATATCATCTATTCAAAGGAGACTTCCTGGGATAATGACTATGTCATACTCTGCTGCTAAAGCCGCCCTAACAAATTACAGCAAAAATCTAGCTACACAGTTTGGTGGAAATGGAATCCGAATAAATACAGTTGCTCCAGGTTTTACAGAAACAAAAGCTGCTGAGCGCCTTATTGAAAGAATGGCACAAAATTCCGGAATTGACTATAATGACGCACGTCAAGAATTAATGGATAACCTTGGCGGCATACCACTTGGTCGTCCAGCAAAGCCTGAAGAAATCGCTGAACTTGTTGCATTTCTTGTATCAGACAGAGCATCTTATATCACTGGTAGTGAGCATATTATTGATGGCGGAATAATAAGGACTATATAGAGTCTATACAGACGATCTACTGAATAATTCAACATAGGCATATTGTACTATTTAGTAATCACTAGATTAGTGTTAAGAACTTTGTAGTCCTTGCTACTCGTAATAGCTGATATGTCATGAATAAAATTGTTTTCTAAATCAATGGTCATGAAATCGCACAAACTACATTAAATATTTTAGGAGGTAAAATAATATGGTTATAAACAATTTATTATTAAAATTAAAGAATAGAGATGCTGAT
>Ga0183101_1000902_pt3 | contig 11043 bp, 11 predicted proteins | sample Biomet3_FD_127790 | JGI IMG/M metagenome (GOLD analysis project Ga0183101, IMG submission 127790) | Microbial communities from bioreactor (seeded with sewage sludge) at LBNL, California, USA - Biofuel metagenome 3 | ecosystem: Engineered > Bioreactor > Anaerobic > Unclassified ... | reverse complement strand
CACTCACAAATGTGCCAGGTGTATCACTCTTAAATGTGCCACCCGTATCACACACAAATGTGCCGGAAAAATAACTTCACAGCGCTGTAATCATATTAACCATTCATGATATCTTTATCTCAAAAGAGATAAAAGATACCATGGCAAACATTAAGATTACAATGCTAGAATTACGAAAAATGGTTCAGTACTTTGACCTGAATCTGTCTCAACGGAGTATTAGTACAAAAATGCGTATAAGCCGGACTTCGGTTTCAGTGTATAAAAGGCGTGCTGATTCATCAGGTAAAAGCTACAAGGAACTATTGTTGCTGGATGATTTGGGACTATGCGCTATCCTTCAGAAGGAGGAATACAAACCCACAACAGATGAGCGTTTTAATGAATTGGAGCCACTATTGCCTTTCTATATGAAAGAAATGGAGCGTAAGCACATGACTTACGAACTACTTTGGACCGAGTATAGAAAAACGCATTCACGAGGTTATGGTTACACACGCTTTAAGGCTCTTTTACAAACATACGAAAAAGCACATACCTACTCGTATCACAACACCTATTTGCCCGGTTTTGAAAGTCAGGTTGATTTTGCGGGAGACAATCTTTACATTACAGACAAGAAGACGGGCATGAAAACAGCCGTTGTTGTGTTATGCTGCATTCTTCCCTGCAGCTCACTGTCGTTTGTTATGGCTTTGCTGAACGCTACCCAGGAACATTTTTATTATGGACTATCCAAATGTATGGAATACTTCCGTGGAACAACAGAATCGGTTAAAAGTGACAATATGCGTCAGTGGGTGAAACGTTCAGACCTGCATGAACCAACGTTTAACGAGGCTGCGCTGCAATGGGGACTACATTATGACACAGAATTAATAGCAACACGCCCTGTTCATCCTAAAGACAAAGCTCCGGTAGAAGGGCTGGTCAATAAAGCTTATCAGTACATCTATGCCCGAATGCGCAATGATGTTTTTTACAATCTGGAAGCCTTGAACAGTCGTGTTTTTGAACTGCTGGATGAGTTTAACAGCCGAAAAATGCAAGGCAGTGCCTACAGCCGTATGGAACGTTTTGAGAAAGAAGAGCTTCCATTTATGAAACCACTTCCTGCGGAACCTTATGCCTTTAAGTACAGCAAAGATTTTACCATAAGCGGAACTTATCATGTTCAGATTGGCAAGGAAGGACACTTTTACAGTATCCCTTACGAGTATGTCCATCAAAAGGCAAGAGCCGTATATGATTATCAGACAGTAGAGATATACGTGAACCATAAACGGATTGCTCTTCATAAAAGATCGTTTTCACAGGGTGGATACACAACAGAGTTCACCCACATGCCTCCCCGTCATCAGGCCTATCAGCGGAGCAAGGAGTATAATGCGGATTACTTTATCCGGCAAGGAAAATATATCGGTGAACATACGACCCATGTCCTGGAGGTAATCCTTGAATCAAAGCCGTTCATACAACAGTCCTATAAATCATGTCAGGGGATCCTCTCTTTGTCCAGAAAGTTTTCTCCGGACAGACTTGAAGCGGCCTGCAAGCGGACAGGTAACACTTCTGCCGTCAATTATCAGATGATAAAGAGCATCCTTGAAAGGAATCTGGATAAGGAAGATATACCACAAGAAACTAAAACATCCTATATCCCGCATAATGAGAATGTACGAGGAGCAGCCGCTTACGAATAAACAGACAATTACATATCAACCATTTAAAATCATTTTAATTATGAACAATCAAGAGACAATAGATCACCTGGAGGGTTTGAAACTCAAAGGTATGGCACAGGCCTTCAAGGCCTCACTGAACCTACCGGTACAGGAACGTCCAACAGCGGAACAACTTGTAGGCAAGATGGCAGAAGCCGAATTATTTTATCGCAACCAGAGAAGAACAGAAATGTATCTCAAAACCAGTAAACTTCGCTACAATGCAGTTATGGAAGAGGTTATATGCTCTGCAGAAAGGAATTTTACAAAAGATCAGCTGCTGGCTTTGTCTGACTGCAGCTTCATAAATAAAGCCGAAAATCTGCTGATAGAGGGTAAAACCGGTTGCGGGAAAAGCTATCTGGCTTGTGCCCTTGGCAGGCAAGCATGCTATCTGGGCTATCGGGTTGAATACTTTAGTATGAATAAGTTTGTCGAGAAAATAACTTTATCAAAGATTGACGGTACGCTGTTGAAAGTAAGTAAGCCATCAGCAAACCCCGTATCGCAAACTCCCTCCGAAAAAGTCAGTGAAGTCTCAGACAATTTCGGAAGCTTCTCCTAAAAAACTGTAAACAGCTATGACTTTCTTGGAGAGGTTCTATAAAATCAGAGGATGTTTTAGAGATTTCTCCAACACTCTTGCAGAAGTATCAGATAATTTGATTCTTTTTCAGAGAGAGTGGTAGAAGTTCTGCAAGATCTTTCGTGTAGTCTGCGTCATATTCGTGAACGTGGTTCAGGAAATAATTCATCCAAGCCTTGAAGTCAACATCAGCCGCTTTGCAGCACCCCATCAGGGAATAGATGACGGCAGCGTCTTCTGCCGCTTCATGATTGCCGCAGAATAAATAATTACGTCTGCCTACGGCTACGGGACGGACGCTGTTCTCGATCAGATTCGTATCTATGCGGTATTTCCCATCCAGCACATAACGCGCCAGCCCATTCGTATAAGTGATGGTATACGCCAATGCTTTTCCGATGGGACTTTTGGGAAGCACCTTGGGATATTCGGCGACACACCATTTCTCAAAAGCCCTTATCAGGGGGTATGCCAGCCGGACGCGGAGTTGTCTGCGCTGCTCATCGTCCATGTTTTGGTCGTCGGCCATGTGCTCCACATCATAGAGCAGGCCAATCTGGGCAAGTGCGTATTCAGCCCTCGCCTTATCGTTGTTCAAAGCCCTGTCGTAGTAGCGTCTGGCGTGGCACCAGCAGTTCAGGGTCGTTATTCCATCAAATTTTTCCAAGATGCTGTATCCGGTATAACCGTCTGTTTGAATGGCCCCCTTGTAATCCTTGAAGAGCTGGATGACCACCTTCTGTCCTCGGGAGCCTTCGTTGTAGTGGAAGAAGACCTGGTTGCTTCCGATGTCCTTAACCAGCCACAGATACCCTTTGACGGTCTTTTGCTTTTCGTTGTCCACGATGGGGATGGTTGTCTCGTCGGACTGGATGTAATCCTTTGACAGGATCAACTCCTTCAGTCTGTAATAGGTGGGCCTCATGAGGTCGGCCACGCTATGGAACCAGAGTTCGATGGTGGAGGCCGGCAGGGTGACTCCGATACGTTTGTAAATCAGTATTTGCCGGTGGAAAGGAAGGTGGTCCACATATTTCCCGACCATCAGGTCTGTTAGCAGGGAGGCGCTGGCATAGCTTTTGGCAAGCGGTTCATTCGGTACCGGCGCTGTGATGATTTCCTTGTTTTCCTTACGCATGCCCTTGTGGCGGACCGTGACACGGACATAGAATTCAGCGGGTTTGAGTTCAAGATGTTCCGATGTCTCGGTGTCTTCAAAGAGTATCCATTCATTTTCATGTCCCTTGTAGCCTTCGGGATAGATATGCTCTTCGATGCGGGGAAGATCTTCTGGCAGTTTCTGCCTTACTGGAACCTTCTTCAGATGCTCTTTTACGTGGACTTTCTTATAATCCTTGATTTCATCAAGCGCTTCCTTGACGAGTTCCTGTTCGTCTTCCGACATCTCCAATTTGCCGAAGTCCAGTTGTAATTGGGAAGGATCCTCGGGCAGGCGTCTCTTTTCCGACATGGAACCCCAGACTTTACGCTCCAGGTATCTCAGTTTCTGTTCAAGTTCGCTGACCTTGTTCTCCAACTTTTCTACGGTCTGCTTCTTCTTGGACAATTCCTTGTCCTGGTCAGCTATCTGCTGTTCAAGTTTCTGTCTCAGAACGCTCATGTCAGAAAGCTCGGCAACCTGCTGCTCCGCCACGTTTGCACGACGGTATTCGACATCCCTGTCGAGCAGCAGGCGTGCAATCAATTCTTGTTCTTGGGTTTGTTCTGACATGATTTTCTATTCTTCCTTTACGATGTAAAGATACAGAAAATCGCTGACACAGGCAACTGTAAAGCACTTTTTGTGTTAAAAAAGCTACTTCTTCTTAGGCGACCACCGGGTCTGTCTGGTACACTGCGAAAGTGATAGTCCCTGCACCATCAGAACCAGCTCGGACCAGGCTACGGTAAGCGAACCGGACATGTCCTCCTTGTCCATTTCCGGAAGCTGTATGGTTCCCCTTTCAAGTTTCAGATTATAGATGACCAGCCCTCCGAACTCGGCATGGAGTATCTTCAGATTGGTCAGGTTTTTATTCAGAAACACGTATGCGTCTCCATTTTGGACATTCATACCCATTTCATTGGAGACTATCCCGCTGAGAGAATAAAAACTTTTCCTCATGTCCGTAGGATAAGGATAAAGAAAGAAGCGATTGCTATCATTCAGGCAGAACATGGCAGTAGGATTATAGGGTGATTAATGCCTTGAGCATTTCTAGGCTCATGTCGGATTTGATTCTCAGGATGACGCCATTGCCGTAAACAATTTCACAGACATCCTGGGCGGAAGCGGAGGCGGGTCCCATACTCTTGCCTGGTTGCGGACTGCATATCTGTATCTTTCCATTCCTACCCTGGTTCATCTGAATGGGAATGAAGCTGCCGGATGCCGTTTCTATGGATGCTTCGATTTTCTTCTTCCAATAATAGAACCGGGATTCGTTAATCCCCATATTCCTACAAAACGAACGGACCGTGAGGCGGCTGGACTTCCACTCGTTGTAAAGCTCCCTGAACTGTTCAATGGTTTGATATTTCATTTCTGCGCATTATTAGAATTTGCGCGAAGATAGGCTTTGGGAACTATTGGGGGAATACGGGGTTTGCTGATGGCTTACGAAAGTAATCAATCACATTGAGAAAAATGACCTGATCATTTTTGATGATTTTGGATTACAACCGTTGGATAACAACTCTCGACTGGCTCTTTTACAGATATTTGAAGATTGCTATGAACGAAAGGCTGTAATAATAACATCACAACTTCCAATTAAAAAATGGTATGACTACATTGGTGAACCTACTCTTGCAGATGCTATTATGGATCGATTAACAAGTAATGCCAATCGAATAGAATTAAAAGGTGAATCAATGAGACGTAAAAAATAAAATAAATAATTACTTTAGCAATCTAATTACAGCCTGTGAAAAGTGGCACATTTAAGAGTGATATATCCGGCACATTTGTGAGTGATACAAGTGGCACATTTGGTGTGATATATTCAAGTAAAGAAAGGTTTATTCGACCGATAGCTTCTTGGAGTGTATCTAATGTATAAAAATCTTTATCGATTTCATTTCTATCATGGGGCAAGAAATCTTTATAGGAAGATTGATCGTAATGATAAATGAATGAGCCATTACTATCCTGAAGAATCTCCACAAATCCACCTTCTCCACCTACTTTTAATAGCAATGTCTGTTCTTCATTCATATTTTCAATATGTTTATAGTTAATCGAATATAGGGTACAAAGTTACATACAATGTGTACCAAAGGTCGGTACACAGTCAAGATATTTATAGTTATTCGTAGCGATTTAGTCCATTTTGATGTAATTCACGCACTTTATCCTGTAGTGATTGTGGCTCTAACACTTTAACTAATCCGGCTCTTGATACGAGATAACCAGCAAAATCAAGTGTAGGTCTTAAGGTCAGTTCAAAGTCGGAATACTCATTGGATGTGAATATTTCCTTTTGACTGGAATGTATGGGCAAGTCTCTCATAGAGAGTCGTTCTGTTTCATAAGCCCTAACCAATATTCGCTCTGTAGGTGTCCCATCATTGTTTACAATACCAAAGCAATTTCTAAAATAAAGCTCAGTATTGAAATCTTCATCTTTTTCAAAATGGGTATTGGTAGGAGTGACATTTTGCATCCGGTCGAAAGAGAGTGTTCTAAACTCACCATCTTCAATTCTTTTGCAAAGAAGATACCAACGACGATGAAACAGTTTCACGCAATATGGGTTAACCGTATATGTTTTTTCGTCTGATGAACTATACTTCTTATAAGTAATTTGTAAAACCTGACTTTCCTTTAGTGCTTCAACAATTACCGATAATATCTCGCCTTCAGTCGGTATTGATTCAAGAACAATACAATCATGCAGACTTCTATATTCGCTAATCGTATTATTTACTGTTAACGTCGAAAACATCCAGTTCTGTATGGAGTCCTCTTCAAGTACATGAGCGTTGCCAATGTAATATCTAAAGCCATCTTTAGGGTCACATTCAATATAGACACCAAAGATATCCAGTATATCATCACGGTGACGATTAAATGTTGTTCGTGCTATTGACATACCTCCACTCATCTCAGTCTTTTGCCACTTCTCATTGATTTCTCGAAGTGTGATTCTCTTGGCTTTATATATCGTGTTCAACAGCCAAATATATTGCTTAAATATACGGTATAGCTTCATCTTAAATAATTACTTATTAGATATTTTAGTCTTGATATAACCTTATGGCATCCTCATGCATCTTGCGAATTTTATCTGATAACCATTGTGGTTCTAACACCTTCACCAAGCTACTACGAGAAACGATATAACCCGAAAAATCAAGTGTTGGACGTAAAGTCAATTCAAAGTCGGAATACTCATTGGATGTGAATATTTCCTTTTGACTAAAATGAATAGGCAAGTCTCGCATGGATAGTCTTTCCGTTCCAAAGGCTCTGAGCTTTACAGTCTGTACCTCTGTGCCATCTCCGCTAACGATACCAAAACAGTCTTTATAATACTGTTCTGCATTAAAGCTTTTATCCATTCTAAATTTATCCTTAGTAATATCAACCTTTATCATCCGGTCAAATGAGAGGGTTCTAAACTCATCTGTGCCAGATTTTTTCCCTAGTAGATACCATCTTCGGCGAAAGAGTTTGATACAATATGGCTCTATCATGTAATTCTTTGGCTCAGAAGTACTATATTTTTGATATTCAATAATTATTTTATAGTCATTTTTTATGCAGCCAATTACTTTACATAGATTATCACCTTCTGATGGTATAGCTTCCAATATAATTCTATCTCTAAGTGAAGAGAGATTTTCGCTGATGGTATTATTGACCGTTAGAGTAGACAACATCCAATTCTGAATAGTGTCTTCCTGAAGTACGTGAGCATTTCCAATGTAATATTTGAATTTATCCTCTAAATCACATTCGATATATAAGCCGAAGATTTCTTCGATGGCTATTTTGTGGCGGTTAAACGTGCTTCGAGATAAAGGTAAACCTTCACCCATCTCTGTCTCTTTCCACTTGTTGCTTATCTCACGGAGAGATATTTTCTTGGCTTGATAAATAGTATTTACCAGCCAGATATACTCTTTAAATACTAATGGTGAATTCATACATAAATATTTAACTAGGGTTATTGTAATAGGTAGCTACAAAGTAATCCAACTGCTCCTTAATTGAATTGAAATCTTTGCTTAAATCTAAAGTTCTGAAACCAATAATGTTTCCATCATTCAGCTTTATCTGACCATCAGGTACTATCACTTCATCTGTTTTTGCATAAAGCAACATTCCATCAACATTTCCATTATGGCTTCTATCATGGTTCATAACATACGACTGAATCTGGTAAATGTTATTACTATGCAGTGTTACTTTGCCAAATCTTTCTATCATTGTTCTGCCATAATATTTTGTGTCGATAATTAGAGTCCTGTCAATAGTTGTCATCATAATGTCTGTTTGCATTATTGGTAGAGCATTCGTGTTGCTAAATTCTACATTTATGTTCCAAGCAATCTGACTCGCTTGAGCATGTAATTTAGGATGATGCTTCTTATAATATTCCAGCACAAACTTTTCAAAAAGTTTGCACATGTGATCATCTGTAAATCCTTTTAATTTATACTTTCCGCTCTCTGTTGTAAGAGTTTGTCCATCCATAATGAAATAGCAAATGTATAATAGCATCTTATATGTCTGGCAATTTCTGTCAAATCTTAGAGTTGTCCATTTTACCTCTGATATATCGATAGTATCTACATTGTCAAAGAACAGCATAAGCTTTCTGAGCTTTGACTTCCTGCTTGAATTGACTCTTGGAATAGATAAGAGGAATGATACAGTTGTTTTCAGTACCTGATTGAACAGGTTATTCTCAGACAACTCATCAAAATTACAATCTATCTTCTGCTTCTTCTGCATTAAATTGTTGATAGTCCCTCTCAAATCTACTTTCCCTTTCAAAGTAGGAAGGGTGTCATGAATAGAAATATATTCTTTGTGAAGACCTTGCTTTAACTGGAAAGATATACCCCTGAAAATAATCTCGGCGAATAAATCGTAAATCTCGTCGAAATTCTCACTATCTATTTTCTCATAGTTGTTCTGTTTGAGCTGCTGAAAAGCATAGCTTAACATATAATAGATGTTTTTTATCAGTATGGTTTTATCTATTGTCATTTCAGAATGTCTAACAGTTTTCTTGACTCGGTTTTGTATTTTTCGATGTCATCAAACCAATATTCACGAAGCATAGGGCATATATCATATTCAATAACATTATTCAACCAGTTGATATTGATATCATCATTATCTTGGTTGCAGAAATAACTGTGACCGATGCAGAATCCACTTCCGAGTGAATCATCCGCTTCAATGTCATTATTCAAATTGATGATGCCATTAATGACAGCATCAAACTCTGTGCTATCTATTTCATTTTGATAATTTATGAATCCTTGTGATGTAAAACCAGGTTTCATCTCATAAAAACTGAACCGACGGCGTAGGGCATAGTCAATCATAGCCAAGCTTCTATCTGCGGTATTCATCATACCCAAGATATAGAGATTCTTTGGCACATAGAATTTTTCGTCATTATAAGCCAACCTGATTTCATGTTTCGCACCTCGATAATCCTTTTCAATAAGCATCAAGAGTTCACCAAAGACTTTGCTCATATTCCCACGATTTATCTCATCTATGATAAAGAAATATTTATGGTCAGGGTCATTAGCTGCTTTTTTACAGAATGAATAGAATACACCATTTTTGAGCTTAAATCCACCATCATCTTTAGGCCTATAGCCCATAATGAAGTCTTCGTAAGAATAATTCTGATGGAATTGGATTATTTCGATTTTTGTATCATCCTTCTCACCCATAATAGAATAAGCTAATCTTTTTGCAGAGAATGTCTTACCAACACCTGGAGCACCTTGGAGAATAATATTCTGTTTAGCTAGTAGCAATGATTTTAATTTCTTGTATTCATTACTATCCATGAACACCTCATTTAAAAAATCTTTCTCTGTATAACTATCATAGTCAATCGCTTTTTGTTTTGGATTTTCTTCTCGAATCAAGTCCATTATAAAATTAAACTCTTCGTGGGTTAGCTTAAAAAATGAGCCATGAGGGTTTTTTATAAACTCCATATTAGACAATTCTGAAGCTGATGTTATATCATTGTATGATATTGGAGTAAGTAATGATTCAGTTTTCTTGAAGAATATTTGTTCTCCATCAGTTTCTTTACTGACCTCAGCTAAAGCTACAATCTGTTTAACAGGATTTGCTTCATAACCTATAACTATATCACCAGCTTTCGCATCTAAGAAATTCTGGAATATCTTTCGCTTATTCCCATTATCATTATAAAGAGTATAATTCTGTTCTGTGTTGACATCCATATTAGAGAATTGCCATATTTTAGGACTTGCAACCAGCCACCAATATGACACGTCACTCACTTTTCCTTCATGAGTAGTGTTATCTTTTAAAATATACTCACCTTGATGTTCGCTAGGTTTGTTATACGACTTTACATAATGACTTATATCAATTAAAATGGTATTCAAACGGGGATCTGAATAGCAATTATCGTCAATCAATTCATCCAATATTTGCCGAAGTTCATGATCTTTTCTTATTTCGTCTGCTATTTCATTAAATAAATCATAGCAGATTTGTACGTTCTTGGTACCACCACCATGAACTGGCTCTTTTGTGCTGCCTACAGCACGAGCCAGGGCAAGGCATTCTGAATATTTGAATAAGAAATATTTCTCAGGATAGCGTAGCCATAGATAAGTAGAAACACAGCGAGCATCCTGATAGTGATTTTTCCATTGTTCTGCTCCATAAGTAGCACGAAGTTGTTCAGCTTTTCCTTGGAATGTTTCAATTCGTTGTACTAACGTACTAGAAGAGCGTTCATTGTACAAATCTCTAAACATCTGTCTCACCATTTCTTTGTCTTTTATGATGAAATTCATCATCATTCCCCGTGGATAATAATTCATAGAGGCAAGAAGATTGTCCACTTCTTTAGTGGAGTTCTCGAACATAGCTCCAAAATCTTCTGCGTCTATGTTCCATATATCTTGAAAGTGCTTAACAGCAACCCATTTATATCTCTCATATTCCCAGAACGAAGCAAAATCTTTCTTGTATTGTTTAATGAGAAAATGAAGCTTATCTTTGTTAATCATATCCCTTATATTTAGTTATTATTCTTATGATGATGAATCCTTATTTTATTATCTTTTTCAGTGAAAGAAGATATATAGCCTATATCTTTAAGACAAATCATTAGGCTTTTATTATACTCATTATTATCAAATGTAGGTTTCTTTTGCTTATCAGTCAACTCAAGGTACTTGTTGATATTAAGTGATTTAATTAATCGGTCTATTTCATTAGTATCTCCACTGTATTTGGGTAAATAGTATGTTATAAACCTAACTTTTAATGGCTCTTGTTTGATAATTGATACTAACTTTAGTATATGATTTTCATCTAAAGCATCTTTATTAGTACGGAAGATAATGGATAATACATGCTCTGACAATTCTATAGATTTCTCAATAATATTAAATTCAAGATTAGATATGATATTTAATTTTTCAGTATCATTAAATTTTAAAGATGAAAGTAATGCATTTGCTGTTTTAATATTAATCGTGATTCCA
>Ga0183101_1000608_pt4 | contig 11070 bp, 9 predicted proteins | sample Biomet3_FD_127790 | JGI IMG/M metagenome (GOLD analysis project Ga0183101, IMG submission 127790) | Microbial communities from bioreactor (seeded with sewage sludge) at LBNL, California, USA - Biofuel metagenome 3 | ecosystem: Engineered > Bioreactor > Anaerobic > Unclassified ... | reverse complement strand
GTTATATAGATGCAGCTATAGAATTACTTAAGAATTCAAATGTGATTTTAAGTACTTTTGGGGATATGATGAGAGTAAATGGAAGTAGAGAGAATTTAATTAAGCAAAGAGAAAAAGGAAAAGATATAAAAGTATTATATTCGCCTTTAGATTCAATAGCACTTGCAGAAGAAAATAAAGATAAGGAAATAGTTTTTCTTGGAGTAGGATTTGAAACTACAACTCCTATAATTGCTTTAGCTATAAAGATAGCACAGGAAAAAAATATAAGAAATATTTCATTTTTAATAGGAATGAAAAGAATGGAGCCAATACTCCATTACATACTTAAACAGCCTAATCACAATATAAATGGATTAATGTGCCCAGGACATGTAGCAGCAGTAAAGGGAGCAGATTATTTTAAATTTATTTTAGAGGAATATAATATTCCAGCAGTAATTGCAGGTTTTGAAGCTTTAGATATTGCTAGTGCTTTATATTTTTTAACAAAACAACAAAATAAAACTGAAAAAAGTTTTAAGAATTTATATAAAACATGTGTAAGTCAAGAAGGAAACAAAAGAGCAAATGAATTAATGAGCGAAGTATTCACATATTGCGACCATGAATGGAGAGGAATAGGAGTTATTAAAGATTCTGGATTTGCTTTGAGGGAGAAATATAAAAAGTATGATGCTTCAGAAAGATTTGGAATAAATTTAAGTAACGCTTCCGAGAAAAACTATATTAGAACTTGTGCATGCAGTGAAATTTTGTTGGGGAAGAAATTACCTAATAAATGCGAGCTTTTTGGAAAAGGTTGTACACCAGAGCATCCAATAGGACCTTGTATGGTATCTACTGAGGGATCTTGCTCTATTTTTTATAAATATGGGGGAATGGAATAATGAGTGAAATGATTAAGCTTATTCATGGTGATGGAGGAAAGCATACAAAAATATTAATTGAGCAGCTTTTTTACAAACATTTTAATAACAATATTCTTTTACAAGAGCAAGACTCAGCAACATTTACAGCAGTACAAGGAAAAATGGCTTTTACCACAGATTCTTTTGTGGTAAAGCCACTGTTTTTTTCTGTGGGAAACATAGGAAAGCTTGCAGTTTGTGGTACTATTAATGATTTAGCTGTATCTGGAGCAAAGCCCTTTTATTTAAGTTCGAGTTTTATAATTGAAGAAGGATTTTCAATGCAAAGCCTTGAAGAAATTGTTAAGTCTATGGGGCAAACCTGTTTAGAATGTGGAGCTAAGATAGTAACAGGAGATACAAAGGTAGTTGAAAAAGGAGGTGTAGACGGAATATTCATTAATACTAGCGGAATCGGATATATAATTAATGGATATGAAGTAAAACCTATTGAAGAAAGAGATAGAATTATAGTAACTGGGGGAATTGGCGAGCATGGAACAACAATTGCAATAGAGAGATATAACTTAAAAGTCAAAGGAGACTATAAAAGTGATTGTGCACCACTATTTCCTTTTATAGAAGAACTTAAGGAACAGTTTTCTTCTATAAAAATAATGAGAGATGCAACTCGAGGCGGATTAGCAACTGTATTGCATGAATTTTCTTCACTTTGCAAGCTTGGAATACATCTAATAGAAAAGGAAATTCCGATTAGTGAAAGTGTTAAGGCTATAAATAATCTTTTAGGATTAGATCCATTATATATGGCGTGTGAGGGAAGAATGGTACTAGTTGTAAAAGAAACCGAAGCTGAAAAAGTATTAGATATAATTCACTCACTTGATCAAGGAAAAGGAGCTAGAATTATAGGTGAATTTGTTAAAGAGTCTAATCAGAATATATTTATAGAAAACGGATTTGGTGGAAAGAGATTATTATCGCCCTTAGAGGGAAGTATGCTGCCTAGAATATGCTAAGGTGCGTAAATAAGAAATAACATAATAATGATTTTAATTTTGTAAATATGATAATATGGAGTAAAACTGCTATAGATAATTAATATTATTTATAGCAGTTTTACTTGTTCCTATATTTTGCCTTAATGGGTTTATATAAAAGTATATGTATATTATTTATTATTATGATATTTTATGGTGAAAAGTAAAAAATATGAAAAATTATATTGACAATTCAGATAAAAATGGTTAGAATTAAAAACAACAAAACACACTAACCCTATAGGGAATATGTAATAAAGTCTTTTTATTATATATAAAGGGAGGACTTTTAATGATAGAGTTGAAAAATATACAAAAAATATTTAATAAAAAGGGCGTAAAAGTAGAGGCTTTAAAGGGCGTCAATTTACAAGTTGATAAAGGAGATATTTTTGGCGTTATTGGATTTAGCGGAGCGGGAAAAAGTACGTTAATAAGGATGGTAAATTACTTAGAACAACCTACTTCAGGCGAAGTGATTGTTGATAATAAAAATTTGGGAAAGCTTACAACTAAAGAACTTCGTGAGGTTAGGAAACAGATAGGAATGATATTTCAACATTTTAATTTACTTGAGTCTAAGAATGTTTTTGAAAATATTGCTATTCCTCTTGTATTAAATCATAGAACAAAGGATGAAATTGAAAGCAGGGTAAATGAACTATTAGAGTTTGTTGGACTTGAGGATAAAGCTAAAGCTTATCCTAGTGAATTATCAGGAGGTCAAAAGCAAAGAATTGGTATAGCGAGAGCACTTGCTACTAATCCATTAATACTTTTATGTGATGAGGCAACTTCAGCATTAGACCCTCAGACTACAGGATCTATATTGCAGCTGCTTAAGAAAATAAATAGAGAGTATAATATAACAATTTTAATGATTACTCATGAAATGGCTGTAATTAGAGAAGTTTGTAATAAAGTAGCTGTTATGGAAAATGGAGAAATTATTGAACAAGGCAATCTATTGGAGGTATTTGGTAATCCTAAAGAACAAACGACAAAGAATTTTGTTAAGACTGTTGTGCATGACGAGGTACCACAAGTCATATTGGATGAAATTAATAGTGAAGATGAGAATAGCAAAGTCTTAAAACTTAAATTTATAGGTGAAAATTCAAAGAAGGCTATACTTGCAGAAGCATGTAGTGAATTCAATGTACAACCAAATATATTATTTGCTAATGTTACGGAATTACAAGGGAACATACTTGGGAATCTCATAGTTGAATTAAAAGGTGAAAAAGAAGATATAGAAAATGCTCATAAATATATGAAAGATAGAAAAGTTGGAGTTGAGGAGGTTTTGATATGACAACAATAACAGGACCGCAGATTATTAAGGCTATTATTGAAACTTTACAAATGGTAAGTGTGTCGCTTTTGATTGGCTCCCTTTTGGGAATTCCACTTGGAATATTACTTGTTATTACTAATAAGGGAGGAATTATTAAGAACAAGGCTATATACTCAGCGTTAAATAATGTGATTAATATTGTTCGTTCAGTACCATTTATAATTTTGCTTGCAGCAATTGTTCCATTTACAAGACTTATTGTTGGGACCTCAATTGGAACTAAAGCAGCAATTGTTCCACTTATAATATATATAATTCCTTATATTGCAAGGCTTATAGAAAATTCTTTGCTGGAAGTTAATGATGGAATAATTGAAGCAGCAGAGTCAATGGGAGCAACGCCAGTACAAATAATATGGCACTTTCTTTTGCCGGAGGCAATGGGATCTTTAATATTATCGCTAACAACAGCAACAATTGGATTAATTGGAGCAACTGCAATGGCAGGAACCATCGGAGCTGGGGGAATAGGTGATGTGGCTATTTCTTATGGATATCAAAGATTTGATACAAAAGTAATCCTCATTACGGTAATAATATTAATAATTTTTGTCCAAGCCATTCAGAATTTTGGAAATAAATTAGCTAGAAAGGTGAGAAGGCATTAACAAATAGGATGTCAATCATTATAAATTTATAAGAATAAATAGAATTATTATGGCCTTAAATGATACTAAAACGATGGGAAATATAAAAATAGAACTAAATAATCAATAAGTTAGGAGAATAAAAATGAAAAAGAATATATTTACTAAAATTATTATAGGACTAACAACAAGCCTGTTTGCTTTGGGGTTAGCAGGATGCGGAAGTAGTGCAAGTACTGATACAAAAGCTACAGAAAAGAAGGATTTAACAATCGGAATATCTCCTGGACCTTATAGTGAACTATTCACTAGTGCTGTTAAGCCTATATTAGAGAAGAATGGTTATACAATTAAAGAAGTGAATTTTTCAGATTTGAGACAAGCTGATGTAGCATTAACAGAAGGAAGTATTGATTTTAATGTAGATCAGCACAGTGCATATGCAAATAATTTTAATAAAGAAACTAATAATAAACTAACTCCAATTACGCCTATTCCAACAGTTCCAGCAGGAATTTTTTCAAATAAGCATACTTCAATTGATCAAGTAGCTAAAGGTCAAAAAGTAGCAATTCCTAATGATCCATCAAATACAGCAAGAGCTTTTAGACTTCTAAAAAAAGCTGGATGGATTAAGTTAAAGGAAGATGCAAATCCAACAACATTAACTATAAATGATGTAAGTGAAAATACTTACAATCTTGATATAACACTAATGGATTCAGCACAAATTCCACGTGCATTAGATGATATAGACTTTGCAGTACTTCCTGGAAGTATGGTTTACGCATCTAAAATAGATCCTTCAAAATCATTATTATCAGAAGATGTTAGTAAAGAATTACAACTTCAAGTAGTTGTTGATGAAAAGAATAAGGATAGTAAATGGGCAAATGATATAGTAGAGGCATATAAATCTAAGGAGTTCAAAGATTATATGGCAGAACACAATAAGAATAATTACTGGTTCATACCAGATGAAATAAAGTAAGACAGTTTTATATAAGCAATTATAATTGATATTTAATATTAAAAGGTTACTCTGATTAATTTTTTTTAAAGAGTAGCCTATATATTTATTGAATATGAAATTATAGAATATTACTAACTTGAAAGACCGATGAAATTACGATTAGTAGATCTATTATAAAAGGAGGGAATAATTATGAATGAAATTGAAAAAAAGATAATAGATATCATTGATAAAAATAGAGATAAAATTATTGCTTTTGCAACAGATATATATAAGCATCCAGAGCTTGGCTATAAGGAAAAGAGAACATCAGAAAAGGTATTAAAAATTTTAAAAGAGAATAGTGAAGAAATTGAAACCAATCTTGCAATTACTGGTATAAAGGGGTATTTAAAGAGGAAAAATTCAGAGGAGATAAAGGTGGCATTAATTGGTGAGTTAGATGCTGTTGTATCACCAGATAACCCATTTGCTGATAAAAAAACAGGAGCCTGTCATGCATGCGGTCATCATACTCAATTGGCTGGAATCATAGGAGCGGCATTTGCACTGTCAGATGATGAAATAAAGAATTCATTAGATGGAAATGTAGTGTTTTTTGCGGTACCCGCTGAAGAGTATGGTGAAGTAGAATTTAAACTTTCTTTAAAAGAAAGGAATTTAATTAAGTATGGAGGAGGAAAAAGCGAGCTTATTAGAATTGGAGCATTTAATGATATAGACCTTTCTGTGGTACATCATTCTGATCCTACAGGAGCTGATATTGTAGTAGGAGATAGTACAAGCAATGGTTTTGTATCGAAAGTTACAAAATATAAAGGAAAAGCATCTCATGCAGCAGGAACACCACACTTAGGTATTAATGCTGTAAACGCAAGTTCACTGGGCTTGAATGCAATAGCATATCAAAGAGAAACTTTTAAAGATGAAGATTCAGTTAGGGTTCATTCAATAATAACCAAAGGAGGCGGATTAGTGAATGTAATTCCTGATGAAGTAGTAATTGAAAGTCTAGTCAGAGCAAAAAATGTTGAAGCTATTAGAGATGCCAGCAGAAAGGTGGATAGAGCCTTTAAGTCTGGTGCTTTAGCAGTTGGAGCGGAAATAGAGATAATTACGGCACCAGGGTATCTTCCAGTAGTACCTTTAAGACCGTCAAAAGAAATTTTAGAAATAGCACATGAAATACTGCCTAATGGAAGGGTTGAGGAAGTTGATCCTAATAAACATACAGCAGGCTCTAGTGATGTTGGGGATTTGACTCATATTATGCCAGTATTAAAATTTACTACAGGTGGAGTTGAAGGCGGATTACATTCAGAATATTTCAAAGTAGTAAATGATGAAATAGCTTATATTGCTACTGCAAAAATCATGGCTTTAACAGCCTATAGATTACTAAAGGAAAAAGCAAAGGAAGCTAAAAAGATTAAGGAAGGGTTTAAGCCTAAGTTTACTATTGACGAATATAAAGAATACATGGATAATTTTGATGAGATATTTAAGGGTGATTATAAAAATGAATAAACCCGATAGCAGGCACATTTAGTGAATCAAGAATATATTGTTCACTAAATGTGCTTTATGCTTAAATTAAAACTTATATCCATAATGGCTAAAAGATGATATACTAATATGAGAAAGGGAGCGGGTTTCTTGGAAGCATATAAAAGTTTTGAATCATTAAATGATAGATGTAGATATATCTTTCGAATCATACAAGAAAATGGTCCTATAGCTAAAAATGAATTGGCAAACGTAACTAAGATAAAATTAACTACATTAAATAGAGATCTTAAAATATTAATTGACGAAAAAATTATTGTGGAAAGTGATATTGGAAAATCTACAGGGGGAAGAAAGCCTAGTTTATATGATGTTAATCATAGTGAATTTTATATTATTGGAATTGATATTTCAAGAATTTATACTAGAATAGTTATAACAAATTTGAAATTAAAAATAATAGAAGAAAAATTATTAAGCCATGAATATGATATGGATACAATATCTGAAATTATACCTAATGTTATAAAAGAATGTTATATGAAATTAAAAATACAAAAAGCATCAATTGTTGGAATTGGAATAGGAATAGTTGGTGGATTTAATTCAGATCAATTAAAAGATGAATTAAAAAGAGAATTTGATACAATGATATGTATAGATAATGGTGCAAATGCAGCTGTTATAGGTGAATATAACTTTGGGATTGGAAAAGGTAAAAAGAATATTGCATATATTAACTGCGGTGTAGGAATAAGAACGGGGATCATATCATCTGGAGTTCTAATTCGAACTATTAACAACGTAGAAGATGCATTTGGACATATGGTTGTTGATGCTGACGGGGAATTGTGTTCCTGCGGAAATTATGGATGTATAGAAAGTTATGTATCAATATCAAATATAACAAAAAAATTTATAGATGAAATAAAAGAAAATGAATCATCTTTGTTAAAGAAAAATTTAAATGATATTAATTATATAGATGTTTGTAACCTTGGGGAAAGAGAAAATGAAGAGGCTATGGGTATTATAAAAGATTCGGCTTTATATTTTGGAATAGGACTTTCAAATTATATTAAGTTATTTAATCCAGAGCTTATAATTTTAAGTGGCCCATTAATACAACAATCAAAGTTGTTTTATGAAACTACAAAAGAAATAGCTCTTCAGAAGTGTCACATAAAAAATAATAATATTCAATTTATTAGGGGTGGATATTTTGAAGATAAATCTATAGCTGTAGGAGCTTGTGCTATGGTTATACAAAAAATACAAAACGAGAAGATAAGGAAGTGAAATTATGAATCCAGTAGCATTTTCAATTGGAGGATTTGATATTAGGTGGTATGGGATATTAATTGCAACAGGTATTATGCTTGGAATACTAATATCTCAATATAATTGTAAGTGGAGAGAAGTTGATTATGATAATTTGCTAAACATTGTATTATTATCTATTCCAATTGGTATAATAGGTGCAAGACTGTATTATGTAATATTTGAATTTGATAACTATAAAGATAATATTATTAATGCTTTTAATATAAGAAATGGAGGACTTGCGATCCATGGGGGGCTAATTTTTGCATTAGGAACAGCATTAATTTATACAAGAGTTAAAAAATTAAGCTTTATTAAGTTTGCAGATGTGGCAGCACCGTCAATTATTTTAGCTCAGGCTCTAGGAAGATGGGGGAATTTCTTTAATCAAGAGGCACATGGGGATGTAGTTAGTTATGAATTTATTAAGCATTTTCCTATGTTCATTCAAAAGGGGATGAATATAAATGGATTATATTACAATCCTACTTTTTTATATGAATCTCTCTGGAATTTAACTATATTTATAATACTGATGATTATGCTCAGAAAATGCAAAAAAAATGGAATAGTATTTTTTACATACATAGGATTGTATTCTATAGGTAGATTCATAATTGAGGGAATGAGAACAGATAGTTTAATGATAGGAAGTTTTAGAATGGCTCAATTGGTAAGTTTAGTAGGAGTCATTGTATGGATAATATTTATAGCTGCAAGTTATTATAATAGCAAATCTAAGGAGAATACTTATAAAGAGTAAAATTTATAATTTTATTTGTTAAAAAGGAGCTCAATTTAGGGTTCCTTTTTTATAATGTTATAAAATATCATTTGATTTGTTTAATAACTGAAATTTTTAAAATAATTTAATGAAGTTAGAATAATGTTAAGTAAAAGGTAAGCTGATATTTTAATGATATATCGGTTTACCTTTTTTTGCATTAATATATATGTCGCAAAAATAATTCTTCATCACAATTCTAAAAATATTGCAAGAATTTCAGCCATAATTGTGAAATGTGTATTGCAACATATACATAGTTTTATTGTGTGATAAAGTTACTGATAATAGAAGAGCAATTTTATAAAATAAAAAGAGACAAACAAGTAAGGTTAGAAGTTTAGTTGGAAAGTGATTAGTTACCTTTTAAACTAAGCCATCCAGATTGTATTCAATGTGGAAAGTGTGTTATTGAATGCCTAAAAAAGCAATTGGATATAATAAAATTACTATAATGTAAGGAACTAAGCACAAAATTGTGTTTTGAAATATAAAATTTAAAACTTATATCCAAAATGGTTAAAAGATAGTGTATAATATAGGAGAGTTATATTAATATAATTAATAGTTTTTAAATTTTAAAAACTTGTTTAATTATAATGCATAATTGTTATGGAAGAAGGTTTTAAATTTGATACAATTTTTATGGTTAACCCCATTGGGATTTTTAGTTGGAGCATTTGGAACTCTAATAGGTGCAGGTGGAGGCTTTATATTGGTACCTATTTTATTATTGTTATATCCAGATAAGAGTCCAGATACAATAACTAGTATTTCTCTAGCAGTTGTATTTTTTAATGCATTATCTGGCTCTTTTGTTTATTCTAGAATGAAACGTATTGATTATAAATCAGGAATAATTTTTGCAATAGCAACACTACCTGGCTCAATATTAGGATCAGTTATAACATCATACGTACCAAGGCAGCTTTTTAATGGGATATTCGGTGTGTTATTGGTTATTATATCTGTATTTTTGATATTAAGGACCAAGGAGGAGAAAGTAGAAAATAGCTTGGTAGTTAAGAATGGCTACATTACAAGAACAGTGGTAGATATTGAAGGGGTAGAACATACATTTTCATATAATCCCGTAACTGGAATAGTTGTAAGTATTTTTGTTGGCTTTATGTCTAGCTTTTTAGGCATAGGAGGAGGAATAATACATGTTCCAGTACTTGTCAATATATTAAATTATCCCGTTCATATTGCAACTGCTACTTCGCATTTTGTTCTAGCAGTAATGTCATTATCAGGAACTATGGTTCATATAGTCAATGGAGTGCTTCAGTCAAGCTTTATCCAAACAGCTGCATTATCTATAGGTGTATTATTTGGAGCGCAGTTAGGTGCGAAGCTTTCAAAAAAGATTCACGGAGTAGCGATAATTAGAAGTCTTGCAGTTGCGTTAGCTATTGTAGGGGTAAGAATATTCATTATGGCATTTTAAATCTCGAATCATTAAATATTTTAATGGTTATCATTAGGTATTTATATTTTATTTATTATCATATATCTATTATACTGAAACAAAATGAGAAAGAATTAGTAATTCATAGTTAGGGAGATGTATGATTATTATGGTTAATGAGAAGAGACAAAAAGAAATGAAGGCATTAGGTTTTTTATTACAAAATGATAGGGAACATTACGCAGTAAGGTTTTTAAGTAGAGCAGGAAATTTTACAGTTGAAGAATTAAACAACATAAATGGGATTGCTAAAAAATATGGACGAGGGTATTCAGGACTTACAACAAGACTTCAAATTGAAGTTCCTTGGATTAAAGATGAAGATGCAGAAAAAGTAATGGAAGAAGCAAAATCTTTGGGGCTACGTCATGGTGGAACTGGTCAAAAGATAAGGCCATTAGTTGCATGCAAAGGAACTGTATGTCTGCATGGTAACATTGATACTCAGGCAATCTGCAGAGAACTAGAGGAAAAATATTTTGCTACAGATACTCCTCATAAGTGCAAAATAGGAATAGTTGGTTGTGCAAATAATTGTGCAAAAGCTAATATAAATGATATTGGAATAATGGGAAAGACAATCCCAGAATTTAATTTGGACAACTGTGTTGGATGTGGAATTTGTGTTAAAGGTTGCAGGCAAAAAGCATTAGAGGTAGTAAATAGAAAAGTAGTATATCATGAAGAATTATGTGTAAGTTGCGGTGAATGTTCTAGACTATGTAGAACCAATGCAGTTGGTATTAAAGAAAAAGGTGCAGAAATTTTTGTTGGTGGAAGATTTGGACGAGGAATAAGAATAGGAGATTCTTTAGGAAAGATATTTAAAGAAAAAGACATAGTATTTGTAGTTGATAAGATTATGGAATGCTATAGAGAAATTGGAGTAAAAGGAGAAAGAATCTCGACAGTAATGGATAGAGTAGGAAAAGAAAAATTCATATCTGAAGTATTAAGCAGACAATAAGACATTTTATTTGTTGTCCTTTATAAACCTTAGCTTAGTTATAGAGAGAAAGACTATGAATTAGTTTTATCTCTCTTTTTGTGTGCCCAGCATGGGCACGTACTAATCGGTGAAAGTCCGTAATGGGGGCTGATAGTGCCAACCATTAGCCTAAGACAAGGGTGTCCATCGTGAGGTGGAATCTGAAGGA
>Ga0183101_1000050_pt3 | contig 11076 bp, 13 predicted proteins | sample Biomet3_FD_127790 | JGI IMG/M metagenome (GOLD analysis project Ga0183101, IMG submission 127790) | Microbial communities from bioreactor (seeded with sewage sludge) at LBNL, California, USA - Biofuel metagenome 3 | ecosystem: Engineered > Bioreactor > Anaerobic > Unclassified ... | reverse complement strand
CGAGCAGCAGCGCGACTCTACCCAAGTACTCGATTTGGAATACGACAAATACGTACCGCAAGAAGTTCTTTTGGCTCACCGCGAAGCAACCATTCGCGATCTGTGCAAGGCAAACGAAATTTTGATCCATTCGGATGGAAATTTTGAAAAAGCCAAGCAAATGTACAACGACTATTTAGCGTACGAGAAAGGAAATTTCACAACAGAAAATGACTTGACCATCTTCTAGCTGAAAAAGTCATTTTATCCGCCCATTTTCTTGAAAAAGCAAGAAAATGGGCTTTTTTTATGCTTTTTCTATTTTGCCTTTATTCCTGCTATTACCATCAATATCTGACACTATTTATACTACTAGCTTGTTTTTCATAGCAAATTGATTTTTATGAACATCCTAATAATCAAAAAATGGAAGAAAAAAGTGAATTTTCTTCATTTTGTAAAAATGCTCTACAGTATATTTAAAGTTGGATTCATCTTTTGAATCGGGGTGCTCGGGGTGCTTTTTCTATAGGAGATTATTACTTTTTTTATTTGTAAATATAAAAGATAATATCGTACTATCATAATGATAGTACTAAATATTGACAAAGTAAAAAAACACAAAAAGTCTCTAAGGAAATGCACCCCGAGCACCCCGATGTATAGTAAAACATTGCAACAAATAGCAACTAAAATAAAGTCATTCTTCATCACCTCTTATGCTGCCGTGCAAATATCATCCGCATCCCCAAAAAATGATAAGGACGAAAATAAAAGTTTGTCCATATGAAAATAAAAATTCGCCCATACGAATTTGTAGCTGTGTATCAGTACGTTGCGGGCTTTATTCCGATTGCAGTTGACAAATGTGCCCTGTTGCCCACTACTTGCCTGTCATCTTTTTTTTCGGACAGCTAAAGGGGATGACCATAAAGCTCCATCATTTTTTGAATACCTGCAATCATACGTTTTCTGAGTGCAACAGGTTGGAGAACCTCTAATTCAGGGCCCAAAGAAAACAATTCTTTGATGAAATCGTATGTATGGCAAACCGTTAATTCGAAGATAGAATACCGTTCGTTGCTTTCGATTTCTTTTTGGCTCGAATGCAAAGGAGCGTCACGCAAATAAGGAGCTTGTGTCGAAGAGACTTTCAATACTGTATGCGTAGGGTGAAGATTGTCATCATGAATAATACCATAACAACCATCAAAATAATTTTGAGGTTCAAACTGATGTGGGTACACAAATTCCTGTTTGGTCATCACCACATGGTGCATCCGATCCAAAGCATGCAAATGAGTTTGATGATTTTCGATGTTGTAACCAATAAGATACCAACGTTGCTTGAACAAACGAAGAACATAGGGCTCAAGAGTTATCTCACGTATTTCGTCCCATGCATAGGATCGGTAACCTATTTGAATCCGACAATTATTATGCATTGCCTCGATAATAACATCAAGATGTTTCATTCCAGCAGGAATGTGTTCAAACAATATTCTATTCTTCAGATCAATATCTTCTTGTAAGATACCGGCAAACGAAAAACTGTTCAATAGCCACATCTTTATGTTGTCGCCCAACATAGTATCCGCATCGGCAATATAATATTCGTGTGTCCGCTTGTCGCACTCTATATTAATATCGAACAGGTCTTCTATCATAATACGGTGATTATGAAAAGTCCTTAAAGATATATTCTCGTGTTCTCTATCACTGTTTCTCCACCGGCGATTTATTTCACAAAATGTTATACGACCTGCACGATAGATGGTGGAGGTGAGCCAAATCAATTTGTATATTTGATTCTTTGCCATAGTATATTTTGATTTAATTGTCCAAAGATAATTACTTTATTGTGAAAAAAAAAGGGCATATAACGTACTTATTTTTTATCTGTGCCTGTTTTTTGCACACTGTAACTTTATTTTTGCACTACATATATTAGTATAAACAACTTTTATGTGCAGCATAAGGAATAATTCTCTAGAAATGAGACTTAATAAAAAAGGAAGAAAGTCTTTTCGGATTGTTTATGAAAAGATGAAATGGTATTGATAAAAAGAAAAACAAAAAAATATAATTAATTTGAGTTAGAAAAACATATATTTGTAACAAAGATAGACCCAAATAAATATTATGAGATTTAAAATACTATTAGAAGTTAACCGTAAAGCTTTCGGAAATACTATTCCGATAAATTATCAATACGAGCAATCTGCTGCCATTTATCGAATATTATCGAAGGCAGATAAAGGATATGCTGACTGGTTGCATAACAACGGTTTCAAATTGGAGAACGGAAAAAAATTTAAACTCTTCTCTTTTTCAAGATTTAAAATTGAAAAACGCCAAATACAAGCCCAAGATGAACGTATAAGCATCTTATGTGATTCTATTGAATGGCAAATATCTTTTCTTCCAGAAGAGAGTACGGAGAAATTCATACAAGGGTTGTTTACAAATCAGGTATTCGAAATTGGAGATAAAACATCAGTAGTACAATTTCAAGTCAAAGAAGTGGAAGTATTACCGCCACCCGAATTTACAACCGAAATGCTATTTGCTACAATGTCGCCCATGTGTTTACGCGAAAAGCGTGAAGATGGCAGCACCAGATACCTATCGCCAACAGATCCACTCGCTCCCAAAGCCATACTAAGTGGTTTAGTAAACCGCTATGAATCATTTTATAGCAAACCATATACCGAAGCCTTAAATTTTGATTTTACTGTAATCAACGTTCCTAAATCCGTATTGGTGAAAATAAAATCTGGCACAAAGGAGCAAACTAAAGTCCGTGGATATATGTGCCAATTCCGTATAAAAGCACCGATAGAACTAATAAAGGTTATGTACGAAAGTGGAATAGGCGAAGAATGCAGCCAAGGGTTCGGATATGTAAAAAGCATAAAAAGCCCTCAACCTGAAATGATTGAGGGCTAACGGTGCGATTAAAAGTTATCAAATTGGATAATATAATTATATATGCATATTAAATAAAAAAATCAGATTATGAGAATTCATTTAATATCTACAGAGAATAAAGAAATAGTTCCTTTTGACTATCAACAAAAGCTCGTCGGCACCCTACATAAATGGTTAGGAGAAAATAATCATGAGCACGGAGAGATATCCCTATATTCATTTTCGTGGTTGCAAGGAGGGCAATTAAGAGATAAAGGTTTTGATTTTCCAAATGGAGCTAAATGGTTCATTAGCTTTCACGATAAAGAAAAGATAAAAATGATTATCAAATCAATTATAAATGATAAAAAGATATTCTGCGGAATGTATATATCAGATCTAATAATTGAAGAGACACCTGATTTATCTGCTAAAGAGCTATATTATCTAGGAAGCCCTATTCTTATTAAGCGCTATCTAGAAAGCGAGTGTAGAGAAAAACATTACTCATACGAAGATAAAATATCGAATGAATTAATGAAACAAACCTTACTCCATAAAATGAGGGTAGCTGGACTTGTCCCAGACGAGACCCTCAATATACAATTTGACTTATCTTATCTATACAAAAAACAAAAGCTTATGACATACAATGGCGTAAAGAACAAAGCAAATCTATGTCCAATTCGAATAATTGGCAAACCGGAGACTAAAGCATTCGCATGGGATTCAGGAATTGGGAATTGTACAGGTATAGGTTTTGGTGCAATATATTAAACTAACATATTATGATGTACGTTGTAAAATATATCGGAAACTTTGGCTTTATAAAGCCATGGACCGCAGTGCGCGATGGAGAAACATTTAGCCAACAGTTCCTAACTCCCTCTATAATTGAAGGTATTGAGAAAAAACTGTTCCCTGAGATGCTATTATATAATGGCTCAATAAAGAAAATCATACGTCACAAATTAAGTTATTCATCAATTGATAGCCAACAAGAACAAACTCAGGCAAGAGGATGGAAATATTTATCAAAAAGCAAAGCAATGATAAGAGAACGTTCAATTCTGAAACGCGGGGTTCTTATAAACCCCATTCTTTATTTAGCTTTTGAGAATCAAGAAGATGCAGAAGAAGCTTCCAAACAGCATATATGCTTATGCAGGAATGAAGATATAATGTTACCAGATACCGATATTCTAGCTTTAGAAAATGAAGATTTCAATAAACTTGATGGATTTGAATTACGCTTTGGAGAATCAGAGCAGTCTTTTCTTGTAGGGTATAACAGATTTGATAATTGTAACCCAATGTACGGTTGGTTAGAAATTAGCGGAAAACCAGTGCTTAACATAAATGGATAGACATAACGAAATATTGGCAAAAGGAACGGATTTGAACACGCTTCCACTATGGAAACACCTAGAAGATGTTTCTCGTGTTGCTGTTGTTATAGCTCACAATTTAGGCATGAATGAGGATATAGCATTTAAAGGTGCAATTATTCATGATATAGGCAAAGTCAGTCCTTTATTTCAGCAAACCTTAAACCCCGGATTTATACGTCCACCACAATTTATATTTCGGCACGAGATAGCTTCATTATTTTTTATTTCGCTACTACCGGATGATGAAAAGAATAATATAATAGATATGATCATAGCTCATCACAAATCTTTATATCAAGATATTAATGGAATGGGCTTTTTAGATTTAGATTATAACGAAGAAAGTTTCGAAATACATTCAAAAGGGTTCGAGCAATGGTCATCAATAGCCTTAGACATTTTATCTAGTTTCGGATTTGAGATCCATAAGATAACTTTGCAAGAAGCTAAACAAAATTACGAATACGGTATTGATTACTGTGAAAAAATGCGTTTGAATTATTCTAAATGGAAAGGATTATTAATGTCTGCTGATCATTTAGCATCAGCATTTAGTGAAAAGCTAAGTTCCATAATAAACAAGCTATACATTATCCCTGATTTAGCCTTTTACAATAGAACTAGCAATTTGTATCCTTTATCAAAAATAAGTTCAACAGATAATCGAACACACACATTGGTAACAGCCCCAACAGGTGCAGGAAAAACGGACTTTCTATTAAGACGATGCAAAGGACGTATTTTTTATGTACTCCCTTTTCAAGCTTCAATTAATGCCATGTATGATAGAATTAAATCAGATTTAAGTGATACCGATGCACAAATATATTTGTTACATGCTACCTCTGAACTTAAACTAGACAATGGAATTATAGAAGAACGTATTATGCAACGACAGATAGGCGCTTCAATAAAAATATTAACTCCACACCAAATTGCATCAGTCGTTTTTGGTATAAAAGGATATGAAGCAATGGCCGACGACCTATATGGCTGTGATATCATTTTAGATGAAATTCACACATATTCAAATACCATACAAGCAATCGTGCTAAGACTAATAGATGTTTTAATAAATTTGAATTGCAGAATACACATTGGAACAGCGACAATGTCGACAATGCTCCATAATAAGATTTTAGAGCTTCTAGGAGGAGATGAAAATACTTATCAAGTTAAACTTCCAGATAATATATTATCCACCTTCAATAGACATATAATACACAAAATAGAATCATTTGAAGAGTGTACAGAGATAATAAAAAATGCAGTTGAGAATAAATTAAAAATATTGGTTGTTTGTAATCAAGTGAAACGATCTCAACAAATCTATGAATTACTAAAGGAACAATATCCCCATATAATGATGATGCTTGTTCACAGTAGATTTGAAAGAAAACGCCGCCATGATTTAGAGACACAGCTAAAAGAAATTTACAATAAAACACAAAATGCGTGTATTGTTATTTCAACCCAAGTTGTTGAAGTTAGTTTAGATATTAATTTTGATATATTGGTAACAGAATGTGCTCCAATCGATGCCATGATACAACGCTTTGGAAGAATTAACCGAAAAAGGGACCTTGATACTATTGGTAAATACAAACCAATATATGTTATCGCTCCATCTATAGAGAAAAATGATTGTCTTCCGTATGACAGAGAAATATTAGAAAAAAGTTATGAAGTTCTACCTTCTGATAATCTGATAGAAGAAATAAAGATACAAGACATGTTAGATAAAGTCTATCCAAAAATTGATTTTATAGATATTGATTATAGCTGCGTCGCTTTTTCCGAAGGGCAATGGGTCATAAAAGAATTATGTCACAGACATAAATCAGCATTGCTTGACGCATTGGACATCGATTCTGCGATTTGCATTACTGCAAGCCATGAAACCCAATATATAGAAAGCGATTATAATGAACGGTCTAAAATAGAAATACCTGTAAGTTTCCGTTCTATTGGACATCGGAACTTAACTCAGCTCAATTGTGGCTCTAGACCGTTTGTAATTCCTAATAATGCTTATTCGGACTCTTTGGGAGTATTAATAGATAACATAAAACCAGAAACATATATTATTTTATAAAATTATAGCAACATGATCACATCTATTATAGGAAGAAAATTCTTAAAAGCATATAACGAGAGATTTAAGACAAACTATTCTCCAAAAGGATTCTTTATAGAAGTTTATTATCCGCTATTTTTTAATAGCAATAAATATATGCAATGGGTTCAGAATTCCCCTTTTGTACAAATGAAAAAAGGACAAAAAGTCGAGCTTTTAACAGAAAAGGAGCGGAAAGAAAAACTAGACGAACTAATATTGAAAATAGATAAAGGATATGAAGATGCAAGTGTCGCTATTGGTTTTCCTGCATCAGAAGAAAAAGAATATGCCACAACTTCAGGTCAGCTTAGTAATATGCAAATAACTCACTCAAAAGATGACATATATTTATCATGGATAGGATCAAGTCTTGGTATAGGATTACAAGGCGGCATCTCTATTTTGTTTGATAATAAACAAATATTATTGGATTTGTATGAGGGATGGATTATATATCGTAAAATTTTGAATTCAAATAATAATCTAAAAGGAAATCAGATTAATACATGGAATGGGCAATGGCTTTCACACAAATATGACAAAATGTTTATAAAAGAAAATCCAATGGCAAATTTCAATCCTTTTTCTCCTAATAATCCCCCCAATATTAATACTCAATCATGGACTAAAGTATTGATTGGAATTTCTGAGAAATTTAATAATCCACAAATGATCGGATATGTATATAATTTCGGACAGACAAACACAACAATAGGTTTTATTCCATTTGCCTTAGATCAAATACGACGCCCTATCGAATTATACAAAAAATTATTTGGAATGGATAGTGGACATCGGGCAGAATTATTGTGGGGCACTCGTTTTGGACTTTCTGAAGGATGCAAAAAAGGAGTTATAGGATTAAATACTTTAGAGCCCAAAGGATTAAGAATTTATATTGATAACCCTAATACTAAAAATGAAAAAGTGAAAATTCCAAAATCACCAAATAATGATGAACAACAAATAGTCTTTAATATATATCAAACTTGGATTATGGCAATGCTAAACAATGAACAATTATGGGCCAAGGCTCAAGAATTTGCAAAAGAGCTACAAACTTATGCTCTAAATAGCGAAAGAGGTAAAAAAGTAAATTCCAATAAAATAAATGCAGTATTGGAAGCAACAAACAAAAGCAACTTTATAAAAAGTTTGGCCGAAATCGCATATGATACTGAAAATAAAGATGAAATAGAATCAGTAGCAGCGATCGTAAATATGATGCCGTCAGACAACGTACCCTATTTTCTGACATTAATAAGATTTCATTATGCAATAACTAATAATATTAAATAAGATGAATCCATACATTTATTTGCGTGCACTGAAACACGCGGAACACACTGTTTTTTGTGTAGAAAATGGGCAAAAGACCTATTATGATGCTCAATTTGGTTTTTATGTGCCTTACTCTAGTGGACAACAAGTTAAAAGGTCTATTTTACAATCTCTTACAGATAATTTGAATGTACAAATGGCTCCTATAACTTTCAATTACAACATCACTGCAAAAAAAGAATTAGAGAACAAAGAGCCATGGTCTCCTTGTGACCCCAGCTACATTGATCAACTTCTAGGCGGTTGGATGAGAGCCGGAGATGGGCCAACAAAAAAGCGTCGTAGTCCTCTTTCAATTTCTGCAATGCGCCCATTACACCCACTATTAGCCGGTGTCGATAAAGAAAACATTACATTTGACAGAAGTGATAGGCCCGATAACCATCCTGTAAATGTTCGTATGACCGGAAGTGATAAATTGTTAACAGAAGAAGAGATTGAATCTTTTTTAAATGAAAATAACCGGACCTTGCCACGCAGAAATTGGATACCAGAAAATAAACGTGCATCAGGCCTATTTATATATGATATCGCTATCGATTTACGCACCTTGTTCTGTGTCTCAATAAATCAACATGAGCCTGAAGTTTCTAAAGAAATGATAGAAATATTGAAATCAAAAAATTGGATAGAAGGCGAAAACATATTTGGAAAATGTCTAATATTACCCAAGGCAGAGCGTGAAAAAGTCATCCCCGCATTAGCGGACGCTATATTAGATTGGCGTATAACATCAAACCAAGCACGCACTTTCAGCCTAATGGAGACATTGGCAGTTGCTATTAGTGATAATGCAAATACGCTAGCGGCCACAATTAGAGCAAAGCTTATTGATGGCAGCGAAAAGCCTAAAGTTAACCCTATCGTAGAAAATATAGAGGGTGCAAATTTATATGTTACTCTGCCATGTGCAAGCTATATAGTTACTGAATCAGAAAGTAAAGATGCTTTATACGAAGCAAGGCAAGATCTTATCAGTAGAATGAATGCTTTTGATTTTGAAAATCAAATTTAAAATCAAAAAAACAAATCCGTATTCTTTATAATACGGATTTGTTATACCCCTTTATATCATGATTACTGGAACGCATTTCAATTACTATCAAATTTGCAAACGAAAGTTATGGTTGTTTGCAAACGATATAAATATGGAACATACTTCTGACTTAGTTTATGAAGGCAAATTGATTCATGAGGACTCTTATCCACAACGTTCGACCAAATATGAAGAGGTAGAAATTGATGGAATCAAAGTGGATTATTATGACACAAAAAATAAGGTAATTCATGAGATTAAGAAGTCAAATAAAGTAGAAAGGGCACACGAATGGCAATTGAAGTACTATATTTATGTATTCGAAGAAAACGGTATAAAGGGTATTACCGGAATATTGGAATACCCTACGTTGCATAAAAAAGAGACAGTGCTGCTAAACGATCCAGATAAAGAACAAATAAAAGAGATAAAAGCCCATATTGAAGAAATCATACAGAGCGAACAGTGTCCTGCATTATCTCCAAAAGGCATCTGTAAGAACTGTAGTTATTATGAATTTTGCTATAGTGCAGAAGAAGAAGATGATGACGTATGAAAAAGACTTATTATTTATTTAACCCCGGAGTATTAGAGCGAAAAGACAATACTCTCAAGTTCACACCTGTATCAGAAGAAGATTCGGGGGAAGTAGTGAATACACAGGTACGTTATCTTCCTATAGAAGACATAAACGAATTTTATGCCTTCGGCTCTTTACGAGCTAATAGCTCTTTATATAATTATCTCGGGCAGAAAGGCATTGCAGTCCATTTTTTTGATTACTACGAGAACTATACCGGATCGTTTATGCCTCGAGACGGGCTACTGTCAGGGAAAATGCTTTTAGCTCAAACGAATCATTATCAAAATAAAAAGAAGCGATTAGTCATTGCAAAGAAATTTATTGATGGTGCAGCGTACAACATGATAAAAAACCTGCAATACTATAATAGAAGAGGAAAAGATATGGAAGACATCATGCTGTTAATGGGTGATTTGTCATCAAAAATATCGAGTACCGAATCTGTTGAAGAACTTATGGGCATAGAAGGTTTAATCAGACAGCATTATTATGACGCCTTCAACTTAATAATTAATGACTTCGAAATGGGAACTCGAACAAAGCAGCCGCCCAGAAATGAAGTAAATGCTTTGATTTCTTTTGGAAACATGGTATGCTATACGCTATGCCTACGTGCAATTCATCAAACTCAACTAAACCCTACAATCAGTTATCTACATACACCTGGTGAACGCAGATATTCATTGGCTTTGGACATATCCGAAATATTTAAACCCATAGTCGTAGACCGCGTCATTTTTAAAGTCTTAAATCGCAAAGAAATACAAGAAAAGCATTTCGACAAAAAGCTAAATAAATGCCTACTCAATACCACCGGCAAAAAAATATTTATTAAAGCATTGGAAGAAAAATTTCAAGAAACGTTCAAACACCGATCATTAAAGCGCAATGTAAGCTATCGACATCTAGTGAAATTGGAATGTTATAAGTTAGCAAAACATCTATTGGACATGGAAGAATATAAACCCTTTAAAATGTATTGGTAGAAAAATGTATGTTATATTAGTATACGATTTCGGAGAAAAAAGAGTAGCAAAAATGCTAAAACTTTGTCGAAAATATCTGAATTGGATCCAAAATTCTGTATTTGAAGGTGAAATATCCGAAGCTAGATTAAAAGAATTAATTATATTAGCCGAAGATTTTATGCATAAAGACGAAGACAGCATCATTATCTTTAAAGGACGTATACAAGAAAGTTTCGATAAACAAATTATTGGTAAAGAAAGAAGTAGCATCGACTTGTTTTTATAAAATGTCCCTTTAAGGATACTCGATTATATGTCGATAAAGTAGATTTACTCCTTTCTTTTGTATAAAAACCAAAAGTAGATCTTTGACATACTGAAACACAATCATTTAGAGATTGTCGATCCCACGGTGTTTTTATATTTTCGTATATCGACAACTTTATTTCTTATTTTTAATATCTTTGCCTCGGATATGGGTTTCACAACTGATATTCAACACACATTTTTCGAGGCTTTTAATCGCACTATATAGAATTGAAATTTGAGAATAGGAATAGATAAAAATAGTTATTACGGACTTTTAATCGCACTATATAGAATTGAAATCATCCAATAAATGTGATAGCGCACAAAACAAATAAACTTTTAATCGCACTATATAGAATTGAAATGCAGCAAGAGCACGTTTAACCTGATTTTCAGGAGTCTTTTAATCGCACTATATAGAATTGAAATTGCGTACCTAT
>Ga0183101_1000043_pt32 | contig 11083 bp, 7 predicted proteins | sample Biomet3_FD_127790 | JGI IMG/M metagenome (GOLD analysis project Ga0183101, IMG submission 127790) | Microbial communities from bioreactor (seeded with sewage sludge) at LBNL, California, USA - Biofuel metagenome 3 | ecosystem: Engineered > Bioreactor > Anaerobic > Unclassified ... | reverse complement strand
CCGGGGCGCGGAGCAGTGTGCACGCAGAGCCCTGTGCGGGGCCGGGACGGGTGGTTTCCCGTGCCGGCGGCCCGGGCGGGGCGGGCGTATCTTTTCGGCGGCGGCCACGTCTCCCGGGCGCTGGTGGGAGTGATCGCCTCCGTGGGGTTTCGGCCCGTGGTGTACGACGACCGGGAGGAATTTGCAAACCCGGCCCTTTTCCCGACGGCGGAAGGGACGCTCTGCGGCCCGTTTACGGAGCTTGGTGAGAAAGTGCGCATCACGCCGGACGACTACGTGGTCATCATGACCCGGGGCCATCAGGCGGACTATGAGGTTCTGACCCAGACGCTGCGCAGCGGAGCGGCCTATATCGGCTGCATCGGCAGCCAGCGGAAGCTGGAGCTGTGCCGGGAGCGGCTGATGGAGGCCGGCTTCACGCCGGAGGAATACGCCCGCGTCCACGCGCCCATCGGCCTTGCCATCGGCGCGGTGACGCCGGAGGAGATCGCGGTGGCCGTGGCGGCGGAGATGATCGCCGTCCGCGCCGGCGCGCCCCGCCCCATGTCCCCCACGGAAAAAAACACCTGAATCCGCGCCGTTTTCCCGTCTGTTTCTTGCAAACAGGCTGTGGAATGTGTACAATAGAAGCAATTTCCCATTAGATCGCGCGCCCCTGCCGGCGCGCCGCCGCGGAGGAGAGCTTATGACCCGGATCAGCAAGGAAAATTACTATCTGGATATCGCGCAGACGGTGCTGGAACGCGCCACCTGCCTGCGCCGTCTTTACGGCGCGATCATCGTCAAGGACGATGAGATCGTCTCCACAGGCTACAACGGCGCGCCCCGGGGGCGGGCCAACTGCGTGGACATGGGCTACTGCTCCCGCCAGGCGATGCAGGTGCCCCGGGGCGAGCGGTACGAGCTGTGCCGCAGCGTCCACGCGGAGGCCAACGCCATCATTTCCGCCGCCCGGCGGGATATTGCCGGCGGCACGCTCTACCTCGTGGGCAAGGATGCCCAGACGGGGGAGCTGCTGGGGGACGCCACCTCCTGCCCCATGTGCCGGCGGCTGGTCATCAACTCCGGGCTTGAGAAGGTCGTCATCCGCCGCACGCCGCTGGAGTATATCACGGTCCGGGTCTCGGACTGGGTCCAGGAGGACGACCTGCTGGTGCCCCGCGACCCGGACGAGGAACTGAACGGCCGTTAACGGAAACGCATCCAGAAAGGAAGTACGCGCTTTGAAAACAGGACTGGTCACGTTCTACCACATCCATCACTACGGTGCCTTTTTGCAGGCCTGCGCCACCCAGCGCGCCGTGGAAGGACTGGGCAGCGAGTGTGAGATTCTGAACTATTATGTAAACCAAAACAACGCCCTGTTCAAACGCCCCACCGGATTGCTGTCCGCCGCGTCGGACGCCCACACCGCCCTGCACTACGGCCCGCTCAAGACCCGCTATGAGCGGTTTGAGGCGTTTGCCCGGGCAAATCTCCACATCACGAGCCACCGCTGGGAGAGCATCGGGGAGCTGCGGCGCAGCTGCCCGCCCTGCGACGTGTATCTGGCCGGCAGCGATCAGATCTGGAACCCCAGGATCTTCCCCGACGGAAAGTTCGACCCGGTGTTTTTCTGCGGCTTCACCCAGGGGCGGAAGATCGCCTATGCCCCCTCCTTCGGCATTCCCCACATCCCCGACAGTATGGAGGGGGAGCTGCGGGAGTATCTTGGGGGGTTCTCCCATCTCTCCGTGCGGGAAAAGCAGGGGCAGAAGATTGTCCGGGAGGTCAGCGGGCGGGAGGTCCCCGTGGTGCTGGACCCCACGCTGCTGCTCAGACGGGAGGAGTGGAGCGGCCTTGCCGCCGCACCTGCGCCGTCGCTGGAGCGGGGCTACATCCTTGCTTACTGCATCAGCGCGCCGGGCGCCCTGTCTCCCTACATCGCCCAGCTGGCGGCCGAGACGGGACTGCCGGTGGTGCAGCTGTGCGGCATCCGCCAAAAGGTGCACAAGTCCGCCCACTGCATTCTGGACGCCGGCCCGGCCGAATTTCTGGGACTGTTCCGGGACGCCTCCTACGTCTGCACGAACTCCTTCCACGGGACGGTGTTTTCCGTCCTGTTTGAAAAGCCGTTCTTCACCTCCGTCGCCCCCTCGGAAATGGCCGCGCCGGAGCAGTCCCGGACTTACAGTCTGCTCTCCACGCTGGGCCTGACCGAGCGCATCATCGGAAAGGGCGACACGGCGCAGCTGAAAGACGGCATCGACTGGCTGAAGGTGGAGCAAAGCCTGACAACGGAGCGGGAGCGGTCCCTGGACTATCTGCGGGACGCCCTGCTGGACTGCCGGAGCGACAAAGAGGAGCCCGCCGCCCCGGAGGAGAGCGGAATGCCGCGTCTCGCGTCCCGGTCGGCCTGCACCGGCTGCACGGCCTGCCGCAGCGGCTGCCCGAAAAACGCCATCACCATGGTGCGGGACCGGGAGGGCTTCCTCTATCCCCACATCGACCCGGACGCCTGCGTGCGCTGCGGACACTGCACGGCTGTCTGCCCCGTTTTGCGGGAGCGGGAGCCGGGCCCCCTGCCGGCGGTGTACGCCGCCTGGAACAAGGACGATACCATCCGCAAGGATTCCACCTCCGGCGGTATCTTCTCCCTTTTGGCGGAGGACACGCTGGAGAGCGGCGGCGTGGTGTTCGGCGCGGCGCTGGACGCCCGCCAGCACCTGCGGCATATCGCCTGCTTCAAAAAAGAGGAGCTGCGCCACCTGCGGGGCGCCAAGTATGTCCAGAGCGATCTGGGGGACACTTACAGGGAGGTGCGGGAGCTGCTGAAATCCCGCCCGGTGCTCTTCTCCGGCACGCCGTGCCAGGTGGATGGGCTGTACCAGTTTTTGGGAAGCCGCCCGGAGAATCTGACCACCTGCGACCTGGTGTGCCACGGCGTACCGTCCCCCGGCGTGTGGGAAGATTATGTAAACGACTTGCAGGCCCGGAAGAAGCCGCTGCAAACCGTCCGTTTCCGCAACAAGGTGGCGGGGTGGAAGGACAGCCACTTCACCCTTTTGTACCGGGACGGGACGGTGGACACCGCGCCGCTGTTCGCCACCGAGTACGGCCGGGCGTTCGGCAGGGCGCTGTTCCTGCGCCCCAGCTGCTACCGCTGCCCCTATACCTCCATGACCCGGGTGGGAGATTTTACGCTGGGAGATTTCTGGGGCCTGCGGCCGGACGAGCTGCCGGACCAGCAGGAGGCGGGCGTGTCGCTGCTGCTGGTGAACACCCCGCACGCAAGCCATGTTTTTGACCGGCTGCCGCTGGGACGCAAGGCGTTTCCGGCGGAGCGCGCCATCGCGGGCAACCCGCGCCTGGCGTCGCCCATCGCGGCTCCGGCGGATCGGGCGGCGTTTTTCGCGGCCTATGCTCTCCGCCCGTTCTGCGAGGTGCGCCGGGAGTTCTTCCGGCTGCCGTCGCTGCCGGTGCGCCTGGCGTCCCGCGCACTCTCGCCGGAGATGAAGGCGAAACTCCGCAAAAAGATGAAGTGACGGCGCGCCCGCGCAAACGCCGTCCAAACCGAAAAAGAGGGGCCCGCCGCCCCTCTTTTTCCGCGGGGGAACCCGCGGCCCTTTGATACTGAATGGAGGAATCACCAATGGAAACACGGATTGAACGGGACACCATGGGAGAGATCGGCGTTCCGGCCGAGCACTTCTGGGGCGCCCAGACCCAGCGCAGCCTTCAGAATTTCCCCATCGGCACGGAGAAAATGCCCCAGGACATGATCCATGCCTTCGCCTGTCTCAAAGAGGCGTGCGCCCGGGCCAACGCCTCTTTCGGCAAGCTGACGGCACAGCAGGCGGACGTCATCTCCGACATCTGCGCCGAGATCCGGTCGGGAAAGTGGAACGATGAGTTCCCCCTTTCGGTCTGGCAGACCGGCAGCGGCACGCAGACCAACATGAACGTCAACGAGGTCATCGCCCATCTGGCGGCGGAGCGGGGCGTTTCCCTCCACCCCAACGATCAGGTGAATGCCTCCCAGTCCTCCAACGATACGTTCCCCTCCGCTCTGCACATCGCGGCGGTGCTGACCATCATCAACGAGGTGGTTCCGGCGGCCATGCACCTGGGCGGCGCTTTCGAGCGGCTGGAAAAGGAGAACGCGGAGGTAATCCGCATCGGCCGCACCCATCTGCAGGACGCCACACCCCTGCGCTTCGCCCAGGAGGTCTCCGGCTGGCGGGAGCTGATCGCCGCGCCCTGCCGGATGCTGGAGGATTCCGCCTGCGTGGAGCTGCGCCGGCTGGCCATCGGCGGCACCGCCGTGGGCACCGGGCTCAACGCGCCGGAGGGGTTTGACCGGGCCGTGTGCCAGAATCTGGAGGAGCTGACCGGTATCCCCTTTGAGCCGGACGACAATAAGTTCCACGCCCTGACCAGCCTGGATTCGCTGGTGCTGGCCCACGGCGCGCTCAAGGCGCTGGCCGCCAACCTGATGAAGATCGCCAACGACATCCGCTGGTACGCCAGCGGCCCCCGCTGCGGCATGGGGGAGCTGCACATTCCGGAAAACGAGCCGGGCAGCAGCATCATGCCGGGCAAGGTCAATCCCACCCAGTGCGAGGCCGTCACCATGGTGGCGGTGCAGGTGATGGGCAACGACGCGGCCATCGGCTTTGCCGCCTCGCAGGGCAATTTCCAGCTCAATGTGTTTCAGCCGGTGTGCGCCTATAATTTCCTCCAGTCCGCCCGCCTGCTCACGGACTGCATGGAGTCTTTCCGCCGGCGCTGCGTCAAGGGGATCACCGTCAACGCGGAGAAGATGGACGCCAATCTGCGCAATTCCCTGATGCTGGTGACCTGCCTGACCCCGGAGCTGGGCTATGAAAAGGCGGCGCAGGCCGCCCGCAAGGCGCTGGAGGACGGCACGACCCTCCGGGAGGCGGTGCTGGCCCTGGGAATGCTCGGCGGCGAGGAGTTCGACCGCCTGGTGCGCCCGGAGAACATGGTCTGACCCGGAGACGGAATGAAAACAATAAAACTCCCCGCGGACTGCCTCTTGACAGCCCGCGGGGAGTTTATTTACTGCCCGACGCCCGCCGGGAACGCGTCCGGCGTCAGCACCCGCATCTGGATCTCCGTAACATAGTTGTCGCTGTCCCGCTCCACAAACTGGTCGATGATATTGAAATTGACGGACAGCGGACTCAAAAGTAGCTCCGGGTGCGCCTCCCGCATCTGGCGGAAGCGCTGCCGGATTCCGTGAAAGGCGCCCTTGTAGTAAGCGGTCAGGTATGTTCCCGCCGGGATCGCCCCCGCGGCGGCGGGCTCCTCCGCCGTTTCCTCCGCCGGGCCGACGGGGGAGACGCAGGGATAGGCGCCGAAATATTTCAGCGCGTCCCCCTCGTAAAAGGCGATGGTGGGATAAAAGTAAAAGGAATCCTTCAGGTAAAGCTGCTCGGCGTCGCCGATGGGGATATAGCGGCGCTCGGGATAGCTGCGCAGTTCCATGGCGTCCAGATTCGCGCGGGAGAGCTCCTCCTCGGTGAAGCGGATCTTCCGCTGGATGGCGCTGTCGATGCGCATGAGCTCCTTCCACTGGGCCTGCAAAAGCTCGGACCGCTCCCGCAGACGGCTGAGGGTGTTTTCCGGGGTGCGGGAGTCCAGAAACGCCCGCACGTCGTCCACCGAATAGCCCATCTTGCGCAGATAGCGGATGGAGGCGAGCTGATAGCTCTGCTCAAAGCGGTATTTCCGGTAGCCGGTCCAGCTGTCCCGCTGCTCCGGGCGGAAAAGACCGATCCGGTCGTAATAGTGCAGCGTCTGCACGCTCACGCCGAACAAGGCACCCATTTCGCTCACGCTCAGATATTCTTTCATGGCTCCCTCCCAACGCGGAAAATTCCCGTTTCTTTCCAAGCATAGCACGGAAATGTCCGCTTGTCACGCCCCCGAAGGAGCCGGGGAGGGAAAAAACTCAGCCGAGGTTGTGGAAAGCCTCGCAGGGGGTCCGCAGGACGCGGTTGCAGACCTCCTCGCCCCGCCGGGCCAGCTCCCGCTCGTCCACGCCGGTGAGACGGCCGTCCTGAAAGACCACCTTTCCGTTGACCATGGTCATCGCCACGTTTCCGGTGACGCTGACCCGCGCCAGCAGGTTGCGGGGATCGTGGAGCGCGCCGGTCAGCTCCAGCGTTCCGGTATCCACCATAAAGAGGTCCGCGCCCTTTTCCGGCTCCAGCGAGCCGAGGTCGTTCCGCCCCAGGGCGGCGGCGCCGTTCACAGTGGCGATCTTCAGCATCTCGTAAGGGGAGATGCACCCGCCCCGCTGCTTGCTGAAATAGGCCTGCATCATCCAGGCGGTGCGCATGGAGTCCAGAAGGCTGGACCCGTCGTTGGTGGCGGAGCCGTCGCAGCCCAGGCTGACGCACACGCCGGCCCGCTGCATCTCCTGAATGGGCAGAATGGGGAAGCCGCCCAGAATGGCGGGAGCGGGGCAGTGGGAGACGCCGGTGCCCGCCCGGGCCAGCGTCTGATATTCCTCCGGCGTCAGTTCCCAGGCGTGGGCGATCCACACGTCGGGCCCCAGAAAGCCGATTTCGCCGCACCAGTCCAGCGTGCGCTTGTGCCAGCGCTCAAGCATGATCTCGTTCTCTCCCTCGCCCAGGTGGGTGTGCAGCCGCACGCCCCGTTTCCGGGCCAGCCGCGCCGCCTCAATGAACGTCTCGGGATAGCAGTTGATGGGCTGGCAGGGCGCCAGCACGATCTGAGACATGGAGTAGGGCTTCGGGTCGTGGTAGAGAGAGATGATCCGCTCGCAGTCCTGCAAAAACTCATCCGTCGTCTCCAGCATATTCTCCGGCATGGTGCTGCCCTTGCTGTGGGGCAGCGTGTTGGTGCCGCGTCCGGCGTGATAGCGGATGCCCAGCATCCGCGCGGCCTCCATCTGGCGGTCCACCGGGGTTTTGCCCGTGGCCTTCGTGTAGCAGTACTGATGGTCGAAAGCGCAGGTGCACCCGTGCTTGAGCAGGTCGGCCATGGCGGTCAGGGAGGAGTAGAAGATCACGTCCCCGTCCGCCAGCTGAAAGATGCGGTAGATCTTGTCGATCCACTCCGGCACGGTCATGTTGGGATAGTCGATGGTTCTGAGATTGCGGATAAAGGTCTGGAAAAAGTGATGGTGCGTGTTGATGAGGCCGGGGTACACGAACCGGTCCGAGGCGTCGATTACCTCGTCGTGGGGATCGGAGAGATTGGCGCCGATTTTCACGATTTTGGGGCCCTGAATCAGCAGATCCGCATTGTAAAAGACGCGGTCCTCCGCGTCGCAGGTCACAATTGCCCGGGCATTCCGAATCAGAATGGTCTTTTCCATCAGTGATGCTCCTTATTTATTTTTTACTCTAACAGAAGAGACCATAAACCCTATTCTAAGTATAGAGACAAGCACTTTTTTAAAAAAATCCAAAATTCAGCAAGACATACAAAAACCGGAAGAAAACGATCAAAAACACAAAAAAATTGCCATACCGCGTCCAAAAAGAGAAAAGCAGAGGGACGGACAATTTTGCCCGCCCCTCTGCAAACCGCGCTCAGCGGTCCAGAAGCGTATAGCCGCGGGAGGTCAGTTCCCGCTCAATGTCGTCCACATGCTGGAGGTTCCGGGTCTCCAAAACCATGGAGACGATGCACGCCCCCACGTCGGAGTGCTTGTCCTCCCGGGAGTGGCTGATGCTGATAATGTTGGCGCCGGTGTTGGCGATGATCTGCAAAAGCTGGATGAGACTGCCGGGCTTGTCGGCCACCTTGGTGGCCACCTCCGTGATGCGGCCGGTCTTGGTCAGGCCCTTGGTGATGACGCGGGAGAGGGTGGTGACGTCCACGTTGCCGCCGGAGACCAGACACACGGTCTTTTTGTCGCTGGCGTCCACCTTGCCGAACATGACTGCCGCCACGGGAGTCGCGCCTGCGCCCTCCGCCACGGTTTTCTGATCTTCCATCAGCGCCAGAATGGCGGTGGCGATCTCGTCGTCCTTCACGGTGACGATCTCGTCCACATACTGCTGGCACAGCGCGAAGGTCAGGTCGCCGGGCATCTTGACGGCGATGCCGTCCGCGATGGTGTTTACGCCCGGCAGCGACACGGGCTTTCCCTCCCGGCGGGAGACGTACATGGAGGCTGCTCCGGCGGCCTGCACGCCGATGACCTTGCAGGAGGGCTTGAGGTGCTTGATGGCAAAGGCCACGCCGCTGATGAGCCCGCCGCCGCCGATGGGAACCACCACCTGCTCGGCCTCCGGGAGCTGCTCCAGAATCTCCAGCCCGATGGTGCCCTGACCGGCGATCACCAGCTCGTCGTTGAAGGGATGGGCAAAGGTGTATCCCTTCTCCCGCGTCAGCCGGGCGGCCTCCGCCGCGGCGTCGTCGTAGACGCCGGGCACCAGCACGACCTCCGCGCCGTAGTTCTTGGTGGCCTCCACCTTGCTGATGGGCGCGCCTGCGGGCATACAGATAATGGACCGGATTCCCAGTTTTGTGGCGGACAGGGCGATGCCCTGGGCATGGTTGCCCGCGGAGCAGGCGATCACGCCCTGGGCCCGTTCCTCGGGCGTCAGGGAGCGGATCTTGTTGTAGGCGCCCCGCAGCTTGAACGCTCCGGTGAGCTGCAGGTTCTCCGCCTTGATATACACGTTTTTGCCGAGACTTTTCGCGGGGTTCAGCGGTGTGACGCGCGCCACGCCCTTCAGTGCGGCCTGCGCGTCCTGAATCATTTCCAGCGTCAGCATTTCCACAGCCCTCCAGTCAGACGGTTCCGGTTTTGTGCGCCGGACAGCGCACAAATTGTTTTCAGTACAGAGACAAAACACAAACGCGTTGTCTCTTACGTAAGAGTATATAGAGCCGGAGCGTAAATTACAATGCACATTTTTTCCAAATGTCTCCGTTTCGGAGGGGGCGGAGCGCGGGCGGTTTCAGACATCTGAAAGCAACTTATCCCAAAACGGCGAATTTTCAGCATTATGACGGAAAAAGACTGAGAAAATCGCTTGCCCAAGCAAAAATCATCGTGGAGTTTGAGCTAAATTGCACAAAAAATTGAGAAAGGAGCTGGCGAATATCAGCCGGCGGCGGCGCGGCGGTAGAAAATATGCCGACTGCCGGCCGCGGTTTTCGGCGGGAAGACGGGGCCGCCGCTAAATTATTTCCCGAAAAAACCGAAATAAAGACAAGAGTATCCCTCCAGGCGGAGCTTTTTGCGTGCTGCATCCGCCTGAGAAACAGGATACGGGAGGTTACAGCATGAGAAAAAAAGAGAAGAAAACGAACGAAGTTCCGCGCGGCGCCTCGAAGATGGCAAACAGGCAGCGGCTGACGGTCCGGATCCCGACGATCATCACGATTTCTGTGACGGCCGTGGTCGCGCTGATGTGCGTCTTTTTTTATCTGATGTCCACGCGGACGGTGAATACCCTGCTGGACAAGGAAGTGGACTACATCGCCCACTCCAATGAGCAGACGGCCATATCTTATCTTGAAAACATGGACGTGTACGCTTCGGCGCTTTCAGACGACGTGAAGCGGTATCAGAGCTTTGACCGGGCTACGGCGGAGCCGCTCATCATCAAGTCCCTGAAAGACGTGGTGAATTCGGGCAAGGTGTTCTCCGCCTATTATGCGCTGGAGCCCGATAAGTTTTTCCCTGACACTCCCGCGGGACTGTCCTACTATGCCTATCAAAGCGGCAGCAGCGTCAATGTGGACGTCAATAACGACTATGCCACTTATAAGGACGCGGACTATTACGGCCCCACCAAGGAGAATATGAAGACCCATGTGACGGAGCCGTATGAGTATAAGCTCTCCTCCGGCGAGACGGTGTGGCTGATTACCCTCAGCACTCCCATCATCAGCGACGCCGGTCAGTTTTTGGGCGTGGCCAACTGTGATATCCTCTCCGACAGCATCGGCGGACTCGACTACGACAACGGCGGTTATTCCTCCGCTTACAGCGTGATCGCCACCTCCAAGGGCTGCTATGTGGCCCATACCGGGGACAAGACGGCCGTGGGCACCACCGGCGACTTCAGCGCGGTGTCGGCGGACGTGCTGGCGGGAAAGACCGTCATCAGCAACATTCAGAATTCCTATTCCAACAACGCCAAGGCCATCGCCGTCTATGAGCCCATCACTCTGGATGGAACGGACCTGAACTGGATCAGCGGTTACGTGGTCAACTCCTCGGAGGCGTTCTCCGCCGTCCGGATGGTCACGCTGGCGCTGATTCTGATCGGCATTGCGGGCATTGCCGTTCTGGCCCTGCTGTGCATCCGCATCATCCGCAAATCCCTTGCCCCCATCGGGCCTGTAATGCGCCTTGCCGAGCGGATGGGCCGGTACGACCTGACGGAGGACTCGGAGCAGTATCCCTTCCCGGACAATGAACTGGGAGATCTGGCGGCCGTGTTCCTGAAGATGTCCGCCAGCCTGCGTGCCGTGGTGGAGGACGAGGATTACCTCCTGGGCGCGATGGCCGACGGCGACTTCACCGTTCAGACCCGCTGCGAGGACCAGTACATCGGCGCGCTGCGGGGACTGCTGGATTCCATGGGGAAGATCTCCGTGCGGCTGGGCAGCACCCTGCGGGAGATCAACCGCGCCTCCGACAAGGTGGCGGGCAGCTCCGCGCAGGTTTCCGACGGGGCGCAGACGCTGGCGCAGGGCGCCACTGAGCAGGCGTCCTCCATTGAGGAACTGTCCTCCATGATTAACTCCATCTCCGACGGGATCACCCAAAACGCGGGCAACGCCCGGGATGCCAGCAGCATCTCCAGAGAGGCCGGCGACAGCGTGGCGGAGAGCAACCGCTATATGCAGCAGCTCACCGAATCCATGGGCCACATCTCCGACACCTCCGCCGAGATCAAGAAGATCATCAGCGTGATCGACAGCATCGCCTTCCAGACGAATCTGCTGGCGCTGAACGCCGCTGTGGAGGCCGCCCGCGCGGGCGAGGCCGGCAAGGGCTTCGCCGTGGTGGCCGACGAGGGGCGGGGGCTGGGGCAGGAGAGCGCCGGCGCCGCCAAGAGCACCGCGGCCCCGAGCGAGA
>Ga0183101_1001623_pt2 | contig 11096 bp, 12 predicted proteins | sample Biomet3_FD_127790 | JGI IMG/M metagenome (GOLD analysis project Ga0183101, IMG submission 127790) | Microbial communities from bioreactor (seeded with sewage sludge) at LBNL, California, USA - Biofuel metagenome 3 | ecosystem: Engineered > Bioreactor > Anaerobic > Unclassified ... | reverse complement strand
TTAAGACCCAAGACCAAATTCATGAGTTCTTTGATAACGACCCGAACCAAATGGTCTATATGCACCTGAATTGCCACACTTTCAAATCGATCCAAAGGGAATGCGCGACCCATTATCCCTTCGTCCATCGTAAGGATTTCCGAAAGAGGCAGGGTTTGAAGCTTCTCGCCAAGATCCTGATCCGTATCCGGATGGTCTTTGGCGTTAACCGCCTTAGAGGGAACAAAGAAATCCCCGTCGTCTACAACGGCTGGCAATGGTTTTCCATCCCCGATGACTTCGCCCGTTATCTTGTTGAGAAAGAAGCACTGCTCCACCACACTTTCGATGACGTCTTAGCCAACGAAGAAGATGCATTCCAGTCTTTAGGAATGAACTCCAAGTTCCGTTATAGGATGTATGGCTATAACGGCAAAGACGATGCCCAAGACGCCAGCAAGCGGATGATTAACTGGAACCCCGAACATTGGACCCCACTCGTCTTCACCGAAAAAGACTTTGATGCCATTAAAGCCAACAAAAACTGCTTCTTCGCGCGTAAGTTTTATGCCAGCGTGGATTTAAAAATTGTCGAAGAGTTAGAAAACTACCTTAGCAAATAAAGCTCGCACAAATCGGCCAATTTCCGTTGAAAATCATCGATATCGGATGATTTTGGCCGGTGAGCCTGCCACTATCGCGTAATCTGGAACATCTTTCGTAACTGTAGAATTGGCACCAATGACGGCACCTTGCCCAATGTGAACCCCTTTGAGAACGCAGACATGGGCCCCAATCCAAACATCGTCATCGACCACAATACTTTTTTGAATCAGTTCTTGATCTTTCATGCAGGTTCCGTCTCGCTTGGTTCCATGATCGGCATCAACAAAAAAACAAAAAGGGGCAATCATTACATTGTTTCCGATGGTTATCCCCGACGTGGACGAACCAGGATGGCAGGACAGAAAAAACGTATTCTCTCCAATGATGCAATTGGAACCAATTGAAATGGGGCCGAAATTAAAATGGACCCCGCTAAGGATAGTCGTTTGAGGCCCAATAACTAAGGCTGAGCAATTAATCGTGACGGGAAAATCAAAAAAGACGTTTCTCCCTAACTGGACATTTTTATGCCGGCAAAGCCTTCGCACCTTCTGGTGATAAAGACTTTCTTTGATTCTGCTGACAAGACGTGGAAATGGCATAAGGCAATGATAACCCGTTTCTTAGCAATCGACATCTAGAATAGAAGAATTTGTTCTTGTTGACTTCAATCTGCTGACGACGATCTTTGGCGCGCAATCAGAAGGTTGGTTAAACGAATTGAGATTTATCTCAAGGATCAACCAAAATCCAAAAGGGCTGATACATGTAAGAATAATCGCCTTGGTTTTTCCAACGGGAAGGGGCAATAACGACCTTGTTGGGGTCGGTGCCAAGATATTGGGCCCACCACGAGAAAGTTGAGTTGGAAATAATAAAGTTTTGGCACTCCTTCATCAGCATGAGTTTTTGAGGAATGCTGTATCCGGGTTTTTCATAGATCGAATCTTGAGGGAAGAGACCGGATTGTCGACACCATTCCACATCATCTGAAAAAACAATAAACAAAGGATCCTTTATCCGTTCTTTGGCCTTGAGGATTGCCCGTTGAAAATAGGTTTCACCACAAACGAAATGAAGCCCTTTTTCTTTTGAAGAAAGAAAATCGCCACGGCGAACCGAGACGCAAACCGTCGGATGCTGACGAACCTCAGGAGTAAAAAGGTCAGAATACGGAACCGGTTCTTTTGCGGTAATCTCTCGGAGAAGAATATCCCGAATTTCATCCGCTTTTTCATGGCGCTCTTGCTCATTGACATTCATTAAAAGGATACGACGACTTTTGATTTCGACTTTTGGAGGATAAAAATAGTAATTAAGTACGAACCCTCTTTTGCGGTATTTGGCCAAAAAACGTTCCGGATCCTTTTTTCGCTCAGGGTCTTTTGAGGCAAAAAGAAGTTTATAACGATCAAGGCGAGAAAGCGGGTCTCCTGGTTTAAAATTGCACGAGACATTGAATCCCTTGAGTTCGTTTTTCCAATCCGTTTCGACATTAGCATCGCCATAAACCCAAAGTTCGGCATTGTTCTCCAAGGCAACCGCCTTGGCGTACGCATATTGAAAAAGTTGGTTGCCACAGCGGCCGACAAGTCGAATCACAACCCGTTTTTTTCTCATCCTTACCTCTATCAGTATACTGACGTGGCGCCACCTTTGCTATCGAGGGCACCAATGGGCTGGCCATTACGTGAACAACCAACTCTTTGTGAATAACCACAACTCGGAAATTAAGCTGTCTTTTGTCCAATTCTTTTGCGAAGCCAGGCAGGAAGGCAAGCCTTCATGGCCGATCTGATTTGACGTCGACGAACTCCTTTTTTATGCGGGCATACCGCTTTTTCGTGAAAGACTTCTAAATAGCAGCGAGACCACTTCTTGCCAATGGCTCGGTCGAAATCGTTCCAAGGGAAAGTTTGACCGCTCATCCAAAAATGAAAGATGGTGGCGCTGCCCTTTAGTTCATGAAAGTCTTTTTTGGTAAACCGCTCATTGAGAGGAAGTTCCTTGAAATTTTGGTAGCCAAACAGCAGCCACAACGGGGAAAAATTATACGTAATAGAAAAGAAGCGGACATCCTGAGCGAACAAGGAATTAAAAATGTCCTGTTCGACGTAACGGGTTTGGGCGCTCAAAAGCGATTTTTGGATGCGTTCGTGGTATCCAAGGGACCGCCAACGCTCGAGGTCCATGAGAAGAACGCCACTATTAAAAGCGACCCCAGGCGCAAGATCTTGGGCGGCGCCAATCGTTCTCCCATCAAGATCAAAGTGCCAAAGGGGCTCTAATGAATGATTCACGAAAAGGTCGGCATCGATGAAGAGTAATCGCTCAACATTTGGGAAAAGAACATCGGCAAAGCATTTGGCAAAAGAAATCGACGAGCCATGCCACTGCTGAAGTTTTAAAGAATTGATACAGGCTTGAAAACTTGAAGCCGAACAAAAATGGACTATACGATGATATTGTTTTGCTAAATTAACGATAAAACTGGTTTGCTCGACTGACAAATTTTGGGGGATGATGAACAACTCCAACTCCTTCGAATCTTGGTTGTGGGAAAAAAGACTAGCGATGGTAACGCAAGCGGGTCGGAAGTACATATCGCTGAACGCCATCGCAATATTCATAGTAATTATGCTACCATCCTCTACCTCAAAAAGCGATGTGAGGACAGTTTACTTAGCGGGGCCATTCACCGATCGACATTTGCGCTCGTAATGGTTAAAAACGAGTTTAAAGAACCTCATTTTCAGTGCGAGGAGATTCATTTTCTTGAGCAGTGTTGGGCAATAAGATAATCGGGTTTGGTGGATGCCAGCCCGGTAAGGGCTGTCTTTGGCAAAAAATAAAACTTTAGCTTCGCGATATCTCGTTTTCCTGGACTTAGGATTAAGACGATTGCAAAAGACGAGCTTTAAGAGGAGCTCAGGGAATTCGCAAGCCAGAAGATACGAAAACAACTGTTCCCGTTCTTTGCCCGGATGAAAGCGTGCCAGATAGTCTTTCCAGGCATCAATGAGCACCCCGAAATGGCGGACGTTATTGGGGTCGTAGGAAACGGTAACCGAATTCGGGGAAGCTTCATAATGATAAAGTTGAAATTGGGGATAGCAAATGACTTTTGAGGCTTTTTCCATCATCGTCATGAGCCAAATAACGTCCTCGCCTTGTTTTTCCATGGTTTCTGGGAAAAAAAGGTTATTTTCAAGAAGAAAACTGCGACGGAAGACTTTAGACCAAGGGGCTCTAGTTTCTAGCCCGAAAGAATTGCCATGAACGGGGTCAAGCAAAGCTCGAATCGAGGATCGATCGGTCAGGGTGTATGCACCTGTTTTTTCAAAGGTATAGGAAATAAAGGGCCCAGAAGTGTGACCAAACATGATAAGATCGGCCGTCTCCCCAGTAAGGGCATCGTTAGCCATTTGAAAAAACTGAGGCGAAAGATAATCATCTGAATCGAGAAAAGAAATGAAATCGCCATGAGCTTCCCGCAGACCTTTGTTACGTGCTTTCGCTGCACCAGCGTGGGAAAGCGAAAAGAATTTGGCTCCATATTGAAGGCAAAGATTCTGAGTGCTTACGAGTTCTTTAGAGCCGTCATCAACAACCAAAACTTCGAAGGAGAATTGTCCGAATTGCGAAAAGACGCTTTTTAGAGCCCTTTCTAAAAGATCGAAACGTTGATTGAAAGTAGGAATGACAACAGAAATAAACATGGTCGGGATTGATTTTACCACAAAGACAATGGCGAATTTGAAATGAAAGAAATCCCTTCAGCGAACTTGTTCCCCCTCGTTTTGCCCTCTAATTTCTTCTCTTTTCGTTTTAAATTGCTCGAAACATCCTCATAATTAATTCATGAAATCCGATCCCCAATTTGTTTTAATAACACCCTGTCTTAGCGCAAATCCTGGAGCGATTTTGCAAGCTTGGTCCCTAAGTTTGTTCTTGGCTAAACAAGGCCATCAAGTCTGTTTGCCTGTCCCTTTCTCCAAAAGCTGGCTTCCATCCGAAAAACGAACGCCAACGAAGACGCTTTTAAAAATACTCAAGCACCGTCAGACAGAAATTGGTTTGGAGAAGTCTTTCGCTTCTTTCGTCAATCGGCATTTTGACGTTGTTTATGCCGACGAGATTCCTGGTTCCTTAAAACCGCTTTGTTCTGTCTTTGGTTCCGACCAAGTTTTTTCGCCATTGTTTAACTCTAACGAGTCGGCTAAGGCATTCAGTTTTGGCAAGTTTATCCAAGGAGGCAAGCGAATCGCCTATTCGGTTTCCTTCGGCTGGAATTTCGTTGATTTACCCAAAGATTATCTTAGTTTCCTTGCAACGGCCTTAACTCATTTTGATTTTTTGTCCACCCGTGAAAGCGAAGGGGCAAAAATCGTCGAAAAAACTCGGGGTGGTGTTCTTCCCCCGGTTACCCTCGATCCAACATTCTTTTTCTCAGCGCGAGAATGGCAGGAACTCATCGCAAAAGAACCGGGCAAAAAACCTCATAAATTTCCAAAAAACAATTCCTATATTCTTCTCTTTTCTATCGGCTCGAGCGACCAAACTATTGATATGGCCAAGAAGCTCCGCAATGAAAAACATCTGCCTATCGTTTTAGCCTTTTACACTGGCCGTCGGTTTTTCTGGGGCTTTAAAGAATATGCCAATCTCACGCCTTTGGATTTAATCACATTAATTCAGGGCGCCGCCTATGTTGTCACATCTTCTTACCATGGCTTTATTTTGTCCTTAAATTTCCAAAAGGAAGTTTTTTACTCTTTGTCTGCTTACTCCCCCAATTCCAACTCTAGATTCTCCGATTTTATTGAGACATTTCATCTATCCGATCATAACATTCAGCAAGCTTTGGCCGCGCTTCCCGCTCCTCTTGATTTCTCAAAGATTTCTCCACTTATTGACGAAAAAAGGGAACTTTCTAAAAATTTCTTGTTAGAAGCCTTGAGGAGCGTTTTAGATGGAAGTAACCACTAATTGCACTGGTTGCGGCCTTTGCGGCGTCTTATGCCCCAAGAACGCCATACAGATGGCCAATGATAGCCACGGATTCCTTCGTCCAGTTATTGATGAATCAAAATGCATTTCCTGTCATCTTTGTCAAAAACAGTGTCCGCAAAACAACCCAGTTAACCTTCGGTCAGGCGATCCTGAAGTTTTTTGTTATCGTCTAACTGTAGAAAGCCAAAGGGCAAAGTCACAATCCGGCGGAGCTTTCTACGCTTTGGCTTCGCAAATCATTGCCGATGGCGGAATCGTTTATGGCGTTGGGATGGCCGACCCCTACCACGCCGAAACCATGAGAGTAGATTCCATAGCAGGTCTAGAAGCGCTCCGAAAATCAAAATATCTCCAGTCCGACACCGGCAAAGCTTATCGTCAAGTCCGCGAAGATCTTCAAGCCGGTCGCGTTGTGCTTTATTCAGGGACGGCTTGTCAGGTGGCGGGGCTCGAGGCTTTATTGGCTTATTATCACCTGGATTCTTCTCGTTTGTTTACCCTCGACATCATCTGCCATGGCGTCCCCTCTCCCTTAATTCACAAAGAATGGGGCCATTATTTAGAAAAGAAGCACCATTCCTCCTTGGCCAAAATGACTTTCCGCGATAAATCCTTTGGATGGCACTCTGGGGTCCCAACTTACGAATTCGCTAATGGAAGCCAAGACCATGATAAAAGCTATCACGTCCTCTTTGCGACAGGCCTCATCCTCAGCCCCTGCTGTTATGAATGCAAGTACGCCAACGTCCACCGCGATAGTGATATTACAATCGGCGACTTTTGGGGCATTGAAACAACAGAATTTGCCGCGAGCGATGACAACAAAGGAACCAGCGTTTTGTTTATTAGGAATCCCCAACTGCTGTCGTATTTCTCTCAGACCGCCTTGCGTCTTAAAGATCAAGGCTTCCGCCAATATAATCTAGAGCAACCCTCACCTAAACCTTCCGGTTTCAACCATTTTTGGAGTCTCCACGCCAAACACCCCCTATTTGCCATCAAAAAATATGGTCACTATTACCAGCGCTGGTTAAAACACCTTTTCAAAAAGAATTAACCATCTTTCTCATTTCAAGAGGCACAAATCGAGTATATTAAGTAAAAGAAAGACACATTCATGCTTTTTTCCATCATCATTCCAGCCTTCCATGTCGACACCAATCAATTTTTAACTTGCGTTAGATCTATTCAGAATCAATCTTGTTCAGATTTTGAATGCCTTATCATTTGCAGCGACGACAGCGTAACCACTAATTTATTGCCTAACGACCCTCGTTTTCATTTGATTCGCCAACCATCCACACCAGGAGAAGCAAGAAACCTAGGTGTACTCAAATCAACAGGGAAGTATATCGTGTTTGTTGATTCGGACGATTATATCGATCCAGGCTATCTTCAAGAAGCGAAGAATGCTTTCGAAGCTTTCCCCAAAACGGATTGGCTGTTTCTTTCCTACGTTTCTTTCAGCGAAGGAGAACAATCTCCTGCAAACAATGACATTAAATATCGAACTCTTTCGGATGACGAATTCGCATCGTTTGATAATATCCTTTTAGGCAAGCCGAATGCTCTTTCCAACCTTGGAAATCCCTGTTTTCCTTCCGTTTGGGCTAAAATTTATCTCCGTTCCAGAATCCTTTCTGAACGGTTGCTATTTCCTGGTACATTTGGATCGGAAGATGTCTTATTCAATTGTGCTTACCAAAAGATCGTTAATAATCCCTTGTTGCTTCAAGGCGGAGCTTACTACCATTATCGGCTTTCTCCATCTAGCTTCACTCACACCACTTCTGGACTAATAAAAACGATTTCAACCTACTCGCTTTTTCTTGATACCGTCGCAAAACTTTTGGATGATGACGAAACTACCAAAAATAATGCTTTGGTTCATCACCTCGTCCTCTATTTGGGTGGAACCCTTTATCGTTATTTGGCGGCTACCGGCTCAACTTCGATCTGCAAGATTGCTAAAACCTTACGAAGCACCTTTCCGCTCAAAGAGGCCGAAACCCTTCACATCAGTTCAGTCAAGGATTTAGGTTTTAAGGCCCGTTGGCTATTAAAAACGCTAAAAGCAAAAAACTTCACTTTAGCAGCCTGCATTTACAAACTTTGGAAACCATTTCCAAAGAAAAACCAGCCTACCAGCGATTAACAGCAATACTTCAAGATCATTAACGGAAGACCGCCCACCAAAGTTTCACACAGCGCGTGTGAACTCTTTCGTGAAATCGCCGAAACCAGCCCTTTAAGGATGCCCGCTTCTTCACTACGACTTGCCCATTTTGGCCAATAAAACCGGTAGAAGCGGATCCGGAATGACGTCTCCATTTTGACAAAACTAAAGGTAAGAAGAACACGTGCCCATGCTTGCTTGCCTCCAACCCAATCCATTCGTCATAAAAAACGGGCATTTTTTTGGGGAAGGGGACGATTCTTTGAACCAGTTCCTTGCGAAAGGCGATGAGCGATCCCCCATAAGAACATTTCATAATATTCCGAAAAAGCCCTGGCTTAGCATTTCTATCGGCAAAAAAGGAAGGCTTGATCTCGTTCAACGATGCATCGCAAATTTGGCAGTCGTGCATAACCAGCCAAATCTTGGGATTATCAGAAAAAACCTTCATGACTTCTCGAACTTTGTTGGGAAGCCAAACGTTGTCATCATCCGAAAGAAAAATAACATCGCCGGTACAATGAGAAATGGCATTCTCATAATTGCCGTTGCATCCTGAATGAGAAATCGAAAATATCCTAAAACGATTGTCGTTTTTAGCATAGGAAGAAAGTATCTCCATGGTGGAGTCCGTTGACCCATCGTCAGAAACAACAATTTCGTCGTCGGGGCCCAAGTTTTGCAAAATAGTATCGATTTGGGGTCGTAAAAATTGTTCAGAATTAAAGGTTACCAGGGCAACGGAGATCTTTCCCATAATGAGATTATAATCAGTTAAAATCAATGCGCCAATGATTCCGAAAATTTGTCCCATTTCCTCGGCAGACGGAAAAAGCGCAGGAAAATGATGATTTTTCTGCTTTTCTATCCCCGATAGCTTAAGGAAAAAAAGAATAGAAAAGCAGAAAAAGGCTTTTGCGGGGCAAAACCCATGGAAATCAAGCTACTGATGTTTAAAAAGCAATGACATCCCTTTTCGCCAGCAATGAGCTAGAAAATGAAAAGGCTTCATAAAAAACCAAACGGTATACCTCGTGAAAAACGAAAACGGTCTCTTTTCGAACCAAAAATAGTGCATAAAGATCTTAAAAAGTGGATTTCGATAGCGGAACGGCATCCAAGGTTTCTTCTTTACAACATAATGGATAACGACCGCTTCTTTTTTAATCCAATGATATTCGCCACGCCTTAAGCGCATATTTTCGGGGATAGTGCAATTTAATCTTCTGTCACACAAATGAACCATTTCGTCTTCAAAGGCAAGGTTTAAAATATCCTGATCTAAAAGGGTGATGTTGTTATGCTGTTCCAAAACGATTTTATCATAATGGGATTCGTCAATTTCTCGGAATTTGTCGAGGTTCAGTAAGAGGACACCAGCGTTAAAATAATCGTTTCCCGGTTTCAAAGCCACACGAAGATCGTTATAAACGTTGGCTTCTTGGTCCCAATACGGCCCGCCGTCTTGGCCGTCGCGACGTACACAAACTGCCGCCAAGAAAAAGCCGGTTAATGGAGTATCATAAAATGTGTTCAGAGGCCCATTAATTATCAAGTCAGAATCCAAATAAAGAGCTCGATGAACCGTTTCAGGCAAAGCAAGTTGAGGCAACAAACGGTTAAGGCTGAGTGGAGAATAGCGCGGCAAAGAGGAATACAAAGGGGAGCCAAAATGGCTAGAAGGTTGCTCCACAAAAAAAACCGTTACATTTTGGCGTGACAAAATTTTAAGAATTTTCTTCTGGTTCTTTGGCAATAATCCATCATTAGTTACATAAAAATCGTGATGACCTGAATTGTGTATGCAAAATGAAACGGCAGTCGCAAGAAATCCCTCGACGAAGCAATCGTTAATCGAAAATAAAACATTCATTCAAAAAGACTCCTATATGTTTTAGCCGTATCATGGATATCGTACCCAGCTTTGTCAACGAGAAGGGAGCAAGCAAAGCGGCTAGTATGGCAGACAGCAGACAAAATTTGCTCAGCCCAAACTTGAGGGGAATAGGTCAAAGAAATAAAGGAAAACGAGGGGAGTATCTTTGTGACGTTGGGAATAGTGCCCGAGGTGCAAAAGCAAGGCAGACCAGAGCATTGAGCTTCGATGAGAACCAGCCCGAGGCCTTCAAACAATGAAGGCAGCAAGAAGAAGTCTAAGGCCGAATAAAAAGCTGAGAAATCAATAAAATCGGTAATCAAATGGCAAACTTCACCTAGGCCTAAGTCTTGAATTGCCTTGCGAATTTTGGCTTCTTCTGGCCCGCGTCCGGCCAGCAAGAAACGAGCCTTTGGGTTCTTCTCGTGGATGGCTTGATAGGTTTTTAAAAGGAATATCTGGTTCTTCTGCGGATCCAAACGCCCAGCCGAACCATAGACAATATCAGTCTCCTTGAGCCCATAGGTTTTACGGAATTCAGTTCTTTTAACTGAAGAGAAAGCAAAGAGTTTAGTGTCGATTCCGTGTTTAATAACTATCGTTTTTCGGGCATCTTTTTTAGAATATCCCCAGTCGGCGGAAAGTTGAGAACCCGCAGCGTAGGTCGTTACATAACGATGCGAAAACCGCTTATTCCAACCAATGGCGATTCGGGCGAGGCGACTCGGTTGAATCCCATAACCGGAATTGTGCAAATACACAATCCGTTTCTTGATTCCATATTTTTTGGCCCATTTGGCCATATCGATTTGGTCCATACACTGGATATTGCAAACTACGGCATCAAACTCAGAGGCATGGGCTTTAAAAAAGGCTTTTATCCCACGAACATATTTAAAATAGCCTTCTCGTCTTTTTAGCAGGAGGTCATACACATGAGCCCCTTGGGCTTCGAGTTCAGTTTGCTTGGCAATCGGATGGCCATAGACATTCAAAAAATCAAATTGGATTTGGGAATGGTCCGAATGTTCATAGATTCCGTAAACAATGGCTTCGGTTCCACCATAGTTATCGGACATCCCGACTTGCAAGACTCTTATTGGTTTTTGAGGCATTGGTAAGATCCATAAAGCTTCGGATGAGCGAGCATCCATTGCTTTAGGTCCTCGATTTGAGCCTTAAAAGGCTTCCGATAAGCGATGCTGGTAGAAAGTAGAGAATAGTCCTTTGGATCCCCTTGCCGTTCCTCTAGGGGCTTAGAAATAGCAAAGACATCCATAATGTTCTCAATCGTCTCAAAACGGCTTTCTTTTGTCCGTGAGCACAAATGATAAATGTTCTTTTGGTCTTTGAGATGGCTGATAACAAGGATGGTCTTAGCCAACTCGAGGGTCGTGATGCCAGTCCAATAAGCGTTGGTCAGCCCCCACAACGAAGCGTTAGTGG
>Ga0183101_1002800_pt1 | contig 11108 bp, 10 predicted proteins | sample Biomet3_FD_127790 | JGI IMG/M metagenome (GOLD analysis project Ga0183101, IMG submission 127790) | Microbial communities from bioreactor (seeded with sewage sludge) at LBNL, California, USA - Biofuel metagenome 3 | ecosystem: Engineered > Bioreactor > Anaerobic > Unclassified ... | reverse complement strand
ACCTGCTCAAACAAAAATAACGCTCCGCCTTTCGAATCCCTACGCAATGCCAAGCAGTTGGCATTGCTTCCCGCCCGCAAATTAAAAATACCCCCTTTCGGGGGTATTTCAAATTTGCACGGAGAGGGAGGGATTCGAACCCTCGATACAGTTTCCCGTATACAGTCTTTCCAGGACTGCTCCTTAAACCGCTCGGACACCTCTCCAAAAACGATAATAAGCAATACAACAGATAAAAAACAGAGAGGCTTTTTGCCGTCGCTCTGTTTTTAAATTATAGCAAATATTAAATCCGCAAAAAATACCGCAGGCAAAATAAACCCGCCCCGCGTCATAAAATATCGCGGCAAACCGTAATCAGGCAAAATTATATTTTGTACTTAAAAACTTTTATATTCGGCTTTCGGCCGAACAATCCCAAAATCAAAAACGGTATTGCCACAACAAGCGCTATAAAAGCAAACAAAACAAAAGCCGCAATGCCCGCCAGCGCCGCAAAAGTTCCGCCGACAAACCCCAGCAACCCGCGCGCAAATCCGCCAAAAGAACTGCCGATATTATGTTTGGGCGCGTTGGCGTCAAGCCTTTGGCCGTTTTCGTCAAAAACTTCAGGTTCTATAACTTCCTGCTTTTCTATTTCATGCGTCATACAAATATTTTACTAAATTGATAAAATATATATATTGCCCTAATACAATGACAATACTTTTAATTATTTTAAAGAGGATACCTATATGTTACCCAAAGCTTACGACCCTAAACTTGTAGAAGAAAAACTTTCCAAATTATGGAAAGAAAAACAGGTTTTTAAACCTCAGCTTGACGAGGCCAAAAAGCCTTACGTTATAGTTATTCCTCCGCCAAACATCACTGGCGTTTTGCACATGGGGCACGGGCTTAACGATACTTTGCAGGATACTTTAATCCGCTTTCACCGTATGCGCGGCGAGTCGGCAAACTGGGTTCCGGGTACGGACCACGGCGGCATTGCCACGCAGAACGTGCTTGAAAAGAAACTGGCAAAAGAGCAAAAACTCTCCCGCCACGACTTGGGCAGGGAAAAATTTGTCGCAACCGTATGGGACTGGTATAAAGAATGCGGCAACGCGATTTATAATCAATTTGACAAAATGGGTTGGGCTCTTGACCAGAGCAATATCCGCTTTACTATGGACGAAACGCGCGCGAAATCCGTTTACGCAAGCTTCAGCAAATTGTGGGAAAAGAAATATATTTACCGCGGCAAACGTATGATTAACTGGTGCGTAAGATGTTCAACCGCGCTTTCTGATATTGAAGTGGAGCACGAACAACATTCGGGCAAGCTTTGGTATCTCAGCTATAAATTTCAGGAAGGTACTGGCGCAATAACCATTGCCACCACCCGCCCGGAAACTATTTTTGCCGATGCGGCGGTGGCCGTAAACCCCAAAGACGAAAGATATGCAAAACTTGTCGGCAAGAAAGTGCAAATCCCGCTGACAGACAGATTTATACCTATAATTGCCGACGAAGCGGTTGAAAAAGACTTCGGCACGGGCGCATTAAAAATCACCCCCGCGCACGACCCTGTGGACTATGAAGTCGGCCAGCGTCACAACCTTGAAATTATGACGGTAATTTCCGACACGGGCAAGATGATAAACACGCCCGCAAAATATATCGGTATGGACAGGGATTTGTGCCGCAAAGAAACAGTAAAAGATTTGGACGCCGCAGGCCTTTTGGTAAAAGAAGAAAAATATAACAATGCGGTTTCCACCTGCTACCGCTGCCATAACCCGATAGAGCCTTACCTCAGCGAACAATGGTTCGTCAAAATGGACGAACTTGCAAAACCCGCTTTAGAAGCAATAGAAAACGGCGAGGTCAAATTCCACCCCGAAAGTTGGAAAGGCCCCGTTGTAAACTGGCTTACAAACATACAAGACTGGTGCATTTCCCGCCAAATCTGGTGGGGACACAGGATCCCAGTTTGGTATTGCCCGCATTGCAGCAAAGAAGGCCTGACCTTCGGCAAAGACAAACAGGGCAAAGAACAGCTTACAAAAGTTTCATTTGAAAAAGGCGCAAAGCCTATCGTATCTTTCACGCAGCCCGTCTGCCCTATATGCGGCTGCAAAGAAACAATACAAGACCCAGACGTGCTGGACACCTGGTTTTCTTCCGCATTATGGCCTATGTCGGTTTTCGGCTGGCCGGAACAGACGAAAGAACTTAAATATTATTACCCCACGACCGTGCTTGTTACGGGATACGAAATTATTTACCTTTGGGTTGCCCGCATGATTATGATGGGCATAGAATTTGAGGGCAAACCCCCGTTTAAAGATGTTCTGCTTAACGGAATAGTAAGAGATAAAACCGGCAAAAAAATGTCAAAATCCCTGGGCAACGTGGTTGACCCCATTGCTCTGATAGACAAATACGGCGCCGACGCGGTGCGCTTTTCGCTGGTAAGCCAGGCAGTGCCGGGCAAAGATATTCCGTACGGAGAAGACGGAATAATCGGCGCGCGTAACTTCTGCAACAAAATTTACAATGCTTCGCGCTTTATACAGATGAATATGGAAGGCTTTGAAGGCAAGCCCGAAATGCCCAAAAATAATACCGAACTTGCCGACGTCTGGATACTTTCGCGCTACAACAAAGCAATAAAGAAAGCCGCAGATTCCATAGAGAAATATGATATTTCCGACGCGGCAGATACGCTTTATCATTTCCTTTGGGACGATTTCTGCGATTGGTATATAGAGCTTGCCAAGCCGCGCTTTAACGGGCAGGACAAAGAACACGTGCTTGCCATTTTGATAAACGTGCTTTACGGCACGCTTAAGGCGCTGCACCCGATAATGCCGTTTATTACCGAAGAAATTGCCTCCGTGTTTAAACCGTACGTCAAAGATACCAAAGAATTTTTGCTTATGGAAAATTACCCCGCTTTTGACGCTTCTTTCGTCAACGAGCAGGCAACTGCGGAAATGGAACTTTTGCAGGGCGTTATAACCCAGATAAGAACCGTAAGGTCGCAATTCAACGTGCCGCCTTCACTCAAAATTAAAGTTCTTTTGAGCAGCGCGGACAAAACGGAAACAGATATCCTTGCCAAATATCAAAATTATGTAACTTCGCTTGCAAAATTGGAAAACGTTGAAATCGGCAGCAATATTGCCAAGCCGAAACAGTCCGCAACGGCGGTATTTGCAAACGTTTCAATTTATATTCCGCTTGAAGGCCTGATAGACTTTGAAAAGGAAAAGAAACGCCTTGAAAAAGAAATGGCCGTCGTAGAAAACGGCATTGCCAACCGCACCAGAATGTTGGGCAACGAAAACTTTGTCAGCCACGCGCCCAAAGCGCAGGTTGATAAAGCAAAAGAAGAACTTGAGCAAATGAAACTGAAACAAGCTCAGATACAAACTTCAATTAAAGATCTGGACTGACCAAAACCCCCTTGAAAAACAGGGGGTTTTTTATAGAAGCGCGGTTTTGCTAAAATAATTAAAATGATAAAAATACTTCTTGCAACAGGCAATAAAAATAAAGCGAAAGAACTTTTAAAAATTCTCCCCGCGAAGACGGAAAAGGGAGAAGAAATAAGCTATCTTACGTTTGCAGATTTCCCAAATGTCCCCGAACCGGACGAAAACGCCGCTGATTTGGCGGGCAACGCAATAATAAAGGCAAAAGCAGGGCTTAAAGCCGCAGGTTTGATTTCTATTGCCGACGACACGGGCCTTATGGTTGACGCCCTTGGCGGCCGCCCGGGCGTGCACAGCGCAAGGTATGCCTTCCCCGACAGGGCCGATTATCCCGCCAACAATAAAAAACTTTTGGAAGAGCTAAAAAATGTCCCCGCGCCAAAGCGCACGGCGCGCTTTGTTACCGTTGCCGCATTGGCATTACCGAACGGAAAAATTATTACCAAAACGGGCAGCGTGGAAGGTTATATAGCGTTTGAAGCCTCGGGCAAAAACGGATTCGGATACGACCCGCTTTTTACGGTTAAGGAACTGAACAAAACCATGGCCGCAATGACGCTTGAAGAGAAGAATAAAATCAGCCACCGCTTCCGCGCGTTTAAGCAAATGGCCGAAATTTTGTTAAAGCTGTAATTGAAATTTACCTCATCAAAAAGTAAAGTTAATTTTAGAGGGAGATAATATGAAAATTAAAAGTCCTGTTTCGCAATGTCTTTACTGCCGGAACAACCAAACCCAAAAAGATTTGATGATTCCTATATGCGCTTTAGGCGTGTCGCGCTTATTTTTGTTTAAAGAGCAAACCTACAGAGGCCGCTGCCTTGTGGCATACAAAGACCACGTTGACGAATTATTCCAACTCTCGGAACAAGACCGCAACGCCTTTATGGCCGATGTCGCGCGCGTTACAAAAGCGATGAGCCTTGCCCTGGGGGCTGAAAAGATAAATATGGGCGCATATTCAGATACGCTTTCGCATTTGCACTTTCATCTTGTGCCGAAATATATCGGCGGGCCGGATTACCCGGGCATATTTCAGATGAACCCCAAAAAAGTTTATTTGACTGACGCGGAATATAAAGACCTGATAGAGAAGATTAAAGCAAAGCTGTAAAAATTATTTTTATATGGAAAGCAAAACCCCCGCCTAAAATGCGGGGGTTTTGTATTAAATTAAATGACTATTTTTTAACATGAAATATAAAATCTATTTACTATTGCATAACATTGAAAAATTTTTACAATCAGGTTTTTTTAATTGTTTAAATTAGAGTTATTCATCAACATTCTAAGCGATGAAGAAGCCCACCTCAGCAATTGTTCATCTGTTTCATATGGGGTCCTCATTTTATCTCCATGTATAAGATTACAACGTATCTGATATATCATAAGTAAAATCTTTTTAAGATCTGATCCAGCCATATCTACTCTCTTTCCATTACGCATATCTATTACCCCAACTCTCTTTTCATTATCCATTACATCCGCAGGCCCTTCTATTGATTGGAATTCATTTAGAATGTCGCTAAGGAATTGATTATTTACAAAATGAAAATTAAGTTCATTCGTGGCCTTTTTATTGTCATTCTTCTTCTTATTATGCTTGAATTGATTATAATAAGAGTTATAATAAATCCAAGTTATAATAAAACATATATAACAATTATGATGAAACGTATTTATGCCCATTCTTCTAGCGAAAACATCAAATTGTTCCATATTATAATTCATACGAATATTATAACAGTTTAATTTATTTTAATATTTCTCATGTATTAAACTTTTCCATTTATAAGCAACAAATAAAAAAATATATGGAGGGACTCCGCCAAAGTAGAGACTTTAAATCAAAAGTGCCTTTTACAAAAAGACCTTCCGGAAGATGATTTTAAATATTTTTCAAAAGCATTGGCTTTTTGGGCATCTGAAAACGCAAAATAGCATTTAATTTTCCAAGGCATAAATCTTTGCGTATATTTCCCGCTTAAAGAATTATGTTCCTTAATTCTCTGTTTTAAATCGGATGTTACACCAACATAATATCTTGAATTAAAATTAACACTTTCTAAAATATAAACGTATTTCATGTAATTCCCGTCTTCGTTACACTCCGACGCGGTTCGTCTTCAAATAAAATACTCCGCTACAATTGCGTCGTAGCGGAGCGAAGACGAATACCGAGGGAGGGACTCGAACCCTCACGCCCTTGCGGACAATGGTTTTTGAGACCATCCTGTCTACCAATTCCAGCACCCCGGCCTAAAATTTTAAATAAAACTTTTTACTTTAAAAATTACGTTACTTAATAATTTTAGCAAATTTAAAAATCAAATTTGATTTTATTGTCTAATGCTTCTTCTGTTTAGCCGCCCAAGAAGGGTTAACATAACCTATAACTCCGTCGGTTATCGCTTTGGCAAGCGTATTTATAAATTTATCCTGCCTAAGCAAATCTTCCTGGTAAGGAATTATTATAAAAGCGTTCTCTATCAGCACCGAAGGCACTTGCGGGGAATTGCGTATCACCGCAAAATCGGCCTGCAAAACGCCGTCTGAAGGCAGCCCAACGTTATACCTGTAGCTGCGTTCCAAAGATTGCGCAAAAGTTACGTCCTGCGGGTGATAATAATAAATTGCAAAGCCTCTTTCTTTGGCAAACGGGTCCGTATTATCAGGCAAAGCATTGTTGTGTATGCTGATAAACATATTTGCCCCGTCTTCGTCTATCTCCTGGGTACGCTCAACAAGGCCCATATGTTCGTCTTCTTTGCGCGTCATAAAAACGGTTGCGCCCTTTTCGCGCAGTTTATCTGCGGCGGCTTTGGCTATGGCATAGTTGGCTTCGTATTCCAACAAGCCGCCCGGGCCTACTGCGCCGTCGTAAGAAGCTTTGCGCCGCGGCGAATGGCCGGGGTCAAGCAAAATCTTAAGCCCTCTTAAGGGCAGCTTATCGGTGAAGAATAAATCGGGCTTGTGGTATAACTCCAAAATCAGATTATTGCCGTCATATTTATACCTGTATCCCCAAAGGACCTGCCCCGGGGCATAGACCAAAGAAATCTTCTTGCTTGCGCCCGAACTTACGTCATAGTTAATTGATTTTACAAGCTTATCGTCAATTTTATTCAGCGCCGTATTAACCGCCTGCGTATAAAAGAGCGTTATATTGAAAGAATTGTTTGTCTGGTCCGTTTTAAAGCTTACCCTTTCGGTATTTTTAAGCGTTATGACGGTTTTATCTTTCTCGGAAACCGCATCAACTTCCCACGTTATATTGCGCGGCGGATTGGAGTGCGGCAGGAAATTGATATATTTCCTTTCTATCCAGCCCGTATTATTGGGGTCCAGCTGCACGCGGAAAAGATTATTCATTCTGCCGCTGAGCGTAACCTCGCCGTAAAGGCGCGTATTCAATATATGGTCTTTGGGTTTGGCTTCGGGGCGCATACGCAAATCTTCGGGCAAGACGCGCGCGGTAATAATGCCTTCTTCCAAAGGCACAACGCGCACCGTCCCGTTTGAAAACACCTGTTCGCGCATTTTCCCTTTATCGTCATACATAGCATAGCCCGCGCGGACGGGTTTCCTTATAAAACTGCCTTTGTCAAATGTTACGGTAACCTTATAAAGGCCTTTATCGGTCGGAGATTCCTGCATATCAATGCCGCGTCTGTTATCGCCCAAAGTCAGTTTGACTTTCCTGCCGGGCGAACCTACAACGGAAAACTCCACCGCGTCCGTAACCGTAGCTTCAAGGTTGGACGTCGGGAAAATATAATCGCTGTCAAAGCGGTATTGACCTTCGTAATTTCTGTAATCGTATCCGTAAACTACAACCGAGCGGCGGGCATAATAAACTTTTTTGCCGTCGTTAAATTCCGCTATAAAATCAAATCTGCCGCGTTTTACGGGCAAATAAGCAAGCCACGTTCCCGTTTTATAAAGGTTTATTTTGGTGCCGTTTATGGTAAGCGTTCCCGTTGCGGGCGTAACCTTGCCCAAAATGAAAATTGCGTTTGAATTTGCAGCGATGCGCGCGCCCTGATACGGGTACTCTATCGTTATGGGGTAAACTTTACCCGGGTTTCTGTCTTGGTCGACAAGGTTTGGAGCTATCGGCACATTCTCTTCGGAATACAGCAAAACTGGGAAAAGAAACAACAAAGCAAGAGTTAATATTCTTTTCATACTAATAAAATGATAACATAAAAATATGGCGGACCGCGAACAAATTTTGCAAGATTTATACAAATATCTTGATGTGGCTTCAAACCCCGAACACAACGGCTTGCAGGTGGAAGGGAAGAGAGAAGTCAAAAAAATCTTTTTCGGCGTATCGGCAAATATGGAATTGTTCAAAAAAGCCGAAGAATTTAAGGCCGATATGATAATAGTCCACCACGGGCTGATTTGGAATCACCCTCTTCCGCTGACGGGGGTATTCGGCAGGCGGGCCGCATTTTTATTAAAACGCGATATTAACCTTGCGGGCTATCATTTGCCTTTGGATAAACACCCGCAAACAGGCAATAATGCCTGCCTGGCAAAGATTTTAGGGCTTAAAGACATAAAACCGTTCGGCACATATCACGGTGAAAAAATAGGTATTAAGGGTTCTTTCACAAAAGCCGAAAATATAGAAAAAATAAATAAGATTTTGAAGGGCGAATGCCTCGCCTTCGGCAAAAAAGCCGTAAAAACCGCGGCAATAGTAAGCGGGGGCGCGCACGATATGTTTGAAGAGGCAATAGCAGAAGGAACAGATTTATATATAACGGGTTCGCGCGACGAATACATAACCGAAACCTGCCGTGAAGCGCAAATGAACTTTATAGCTATGGGGCATTATAACTCCGAAAGATTCGGCATTCAGGCGCTTATGGAATACGTAAAAAAGAAATTCAAAGTGCAGGTTAAGTTTGCGGACGTCCCAAACCCATTTTAAAGGAGGAAACAATGGAACAAATACATAAAAACATAGAAGGCTTAAGAGATTATATTCTGGAGCTCCAGACAAATATGACCTCGCGCCCGGCAATTTCGCCCGAACTCGGCGGCAAAGGAGAATACCAAAAATCGGTATATCTTGAAAACGAACTCAAAAAGCTCGGCTTTGACGAAATCAGCCACATTGACGCCCCTGATGCCCGCGCGGAAAAAGGAATCCGCCCCAACATCGTCGCAAAATATTACGGGCAGGATAAGACAAGAACTTTTTGGCTTTTAGCACATATGGACGTTGTGCCCGAAGGCGACAGAAGCCTTTGGAAAACCGACCCCTTTAAACTTTCCCTTGAAGCCGACGGCGACACTATACACGGCCGCGGAGTTGAAGATAACCAACAGGCGGTAACCGCAGCTTTTGTATCGGCAAAAGCAATTATTGACGCAGGCATAAGACCCCCGGTAAACCTGGGCATTATGCTGCTGTCAGATGAAGAAGTGGGCAATCAATACGGCATTCTGTACGTCCTTAAAACAAAACCCGAAGTTTTCGGCAAGCACGACGCGTTTATCGTTCAGGACTCTGGCGACCCCGCAGGCAGAGAAATAGAAATTGCCGAAAAGAACATTTATTGGTTCAAATTTACGGTTTTCGGCAAACAGTGCCACGGTTCTATGCCCGACAGCGGAAACAACGCTTTCACGGCAGGCGCGCGCCTTGCATTGCGCCTCAGAGACGGGCTTTATAAGAAATTTGACAGAAGAGATTCTTTGTTCGCTCCCGAAGAAAGCACTTTTGAGCCCACAAAGAAAGAAGCAAACGTCCCCAACATCAACACAATACCGGGTACGGACATATTTTATATGGATTGCCGCTTTCTGCCTTCTTATCAGCCCAAAGAAGTTATGGACGAAGTCAATAGCATAGTAAAACAGGCAGAAAAAGACTTAAAAGTTAAAGTCCAAATTGATATAATCAACAAATCCGCTTCTATTGCCACAAAGACGGACGACAAACTGGTACAGCTGTATGCGGAAGGTGTTAAAAAAATCAATAAGACAACACCTAAAATGCTGGGTGTAGGCGGCGGAACATTTGCGGCGGAAGTAAGAAACCTGGGCCTTTCCGCGGTGGTCGGTTCAAGAATGTATTGCGAACCGCACTCCCCCAACGAAAGAGCAAGCATCAAATTCACTATGGACGATGCAAAGGTTATAACTTACGTTCTGATGAATTATAAATGAAGAAAAAAGCATTACTGAATATAGAAATAATAGTAACCGTGTTATTCATAATAATGCTGGTTACTCTTTCCGTAAGGAAAGTTATTATTTTAAAGCAGGAAGCACAGCGCGGTCTTTCCATGAAGAACCAGGCCGCGCTGCGCGATGCCGTTGCCGTTTACCGCGGTGATAACGCGGGCCGCTGCCCTGCGGACATCAGCATACTTGTGCCGGATTATATAGATGCAATTCCCCTGGCTTACGATGAAAACGGCTCGGCAAGCAATAAGGTTAAAAACGGCGCCTATCCGCAATCTTTTGACGGAAAAGGCGGCTGGATATACACGATTGAAGGGGATAAGGACCAGCTTTGCAAAATTTTCCCGAATACTAAATAATTACGGAGTTTTTAATGACAGCCACTGCAATACTTTTATCTTATGCCCTCGTTTTCGGGCTTGTAATAGGAAGTTTTTTGAACGTTTGCGTTTACAGAATACCAAACAAAATGTCTATAGCTTTTCCCCCTTCCGCATGCCCCAAGTGCAAAAGCAGAATCAAATGGTATGACAATATCCCCGTTTTAAGTTTCATTATTCTGCGCGGAAAATGCAGAAATTGCAAACAACCGATTTCTTACGAATATCCCGTTATTGAATCATTAACGGGCTTGCTTACATTACTGTTTGTTTGGAAGTTCGGGCTTGCCTGGTGGACGGCGGCGGTGCTGCTGAGCGTATACTGCCTTATAATACTTTCAATGATAGATTTGCATACAATGACAATACCCGACAGATTTTCAATCGGGCTCAGCGTATTTGCGCTGCTTGTATCTTTTATCAACCCCGCTTTTGAGGGAACGCTCGGCGCAAGGTTTGTTTCTTCTCTTATAGGCGCGGCAATAGGATTTTTCGGAATGTGGGGCTTTGCCTTATTCGGACAATTCGTTTTCAAAAAAGAATCAATGGGCGGCGGAGATATCAAGCTTATGGCCGCAGTCGGCGCATTTTCGGGCTGGATAGGCGTTATAAACGCGCTGATAGTTTCATCTTTTCTGGGAATAGTTTACTTTGGGGTTCTTATGCTTTTAAAACGTAACCTTGAGGACAGAACAATTCCGTTCGGTCCGTTTTTGAGCATAGGCATAATAGTGAATTTGCTTGCTCCGGGGCAGCTTTTCTTCTGATTTTAAACAGATAAAATCACAAAAAATAATAACTTAATCTTCTATTGCGTAAACCAAACCGCTTGCGTTTGAGCTCACAACTCGCCCCATTCTTTTGCATACTTTGCGGTTTTCATCATCATAGGAATAACATATTCCGCTGCAAGTTACCCCGCCGACATTTGCACCTGAACCATAAAAATCTATTACAATATTATTGATCCATAAAACGATATAATCATCGGATAAATATAAGTTAAAACTTCCGTCTTTCGTAGTATAAGCAATTCTGC
>Ga0183101_1001211_pt4 | contig 11124 bp, 14 predicted proteins | sample Biomet3_FD_127790 | JGI IMG/M metagenome (GOLD analysis project Ga0183101, IMG submission 127790) | Microbial communities from bioreactor (seeded with sewage sludge) at LBNL, California, USA - Biofuel metagenome 3 | ecosystem: Engineered > Bioreactor > Anaerobic > Unclassified ... | reverse complement strand
ATTCATTTAGAAGGAGGAAAGAAAGATGAATAAAGTTTTTAAAAGGCTTACGGCTTTTGCAACCGCTATGCTGATGATGTTCAGCATTGTACCAGTTCATGCAGCAACAATTAATGCTTCACCAGAAAATGGATATTGGTTCTATGGAGCTGGTTTGTTCCTAGATGGTGGAGATTTGGAACTCAATCAGGTATTCACGGTAGGCGGAACACCTGCTTATTGTATTCAACCAACTGTAAAAGTAACATTAGAAAAAGATGTTTATACTACCTCGACAATGAGTGACTATAACGCATTGAGCACAGAGACTAAAGCTAAACTATCTGAGATAAGCTATTTTGGCTATGGCCATACAGGAAGAACAGATACTGAATGGTATGTCGCAACGCAGAAAGCAATCTGGAGTGCTTTGGATTCCAGATACAGTGGATTAATAATCTATTATGCCCCGGATGATGGTAATTATCTGATCATGACTGATGACAAATTGGTTACCAGTCAGATTGATGCTGATGTAACTGCAATCATGACAGATGTAAATGCCTATGAAGCAAGCTTAGGAACTCCTAATTTTGTTATTAAGGATCCAAGCGGCACTGCAGTCGGAACGTCTGGTCAATATGCCGAATATGATAGTGGTATTATTGGAAAGACATACACCATCACTGATACTGCAGGAGTTCTTGCAAACAGAATCATTTCAAATAATCAATTTGCAAATGCAACTGTAAGTGGAAACACTGTTACTGTTACGTTGACAAAGGATGATTTAAATCAGAACCATAAAATTTCTTTTAAAGCAGAGAAAAGTTACACCGATTTGGGCTACAGACCATTGATACTTGCGTCAGATGACGCACAGAATGTTACTACTCGTGGAGATCTTGCTGACCCTGCAGGTGGAGGATTTCAATTGAATGCAATTGGCTTTAACCTTCAAATGACTAAAACCGATGCAGATGGTGTTGGAAGAACACAGGGTGATGTAGCAAGCTTTGCAGGTACTTCTTATATCATTAAGAACAAGGCTTCTGGCGTGACAGTCGGAACATTGACTGCTGGTGCAGACGGGAAATCTAACACAATTGAAGGATTAGCGCCTGATACATATACTTACCAAGAGACTGCAGCTGTGGATGGTTACAATATTGATACTGTTGTACATGATATTGTCATCTCTGATGCGGATGTTTCTTTCACAGCTTCCGACTATGTTAAAACAGGTACTTTATCAATTCATAAAATCATTGCCAATTCACAGGAATCTGATTTTACGACACCGGAACCCGGTGCTACCTTTGAAGCAATCCTTACAAAGTATGTAACACAGTACGGCTCATTTGATGAAGCAAAGAAACATACTGCAGATTACTCTGCAAAGGAATGGTCAATCTTTACAACAGATGATAATGGCAATGCCACTTCTGGTGCTCTGGCTTATGGCGAGTATACAGTCAAACAAACGGCATGCAATGCAAATCTGCAGCCATTAAAGAAAGAGTTCAAGTTCACAGTATCTGCACAGAACAGCACGCAGACGTTTGATATTTCCAATATCGTTTCGCAGTTCTATCTCCGTATTGATAAGAAGGACCTTGGGACGAATGCGAACGTAACTGCTGATGGTGCTGATTTCAAGATCTATCAGATCTCAGATGCAACTGGAAAAGCAGTAAATGCTTATGTAGAACAGCAGGTTGGATCCACAAAGTATTCTACATTCAGAACAGTATCGAACAATGGTACGGACGGACTGCCAGATGGTACATTCTATTCTAAGGATGAAGTCAGTGGCACAGTTGTTGCTCCATTGAAACTTGAAGCAGGTGTTTATCGCATTGAAGAAACGAAGGCTCCTTACGGCTATACACTGCCGGAAAATCCACTGACAGTTACATTGTCAAACGATACAATCACCGAGAACATCAATGGCAATGACTATGTGGAAGCAGATGTTCAGAACCAGATGATTACAGGTACTCTGAATGTAACAAAACAGCTTGAAGCAGTTACTGCAGATGAAGACCTTACAACTAAGGATTTCACCAAAGTAAAATTTGCGATTGTTGCAAAGGAAGATATCAATTCTGTTCTTGATGGAACGTCAATCGTCAAAACGGGAGAGACCTATAAGAAGTTCAACCTGGACGCAGATGGGAAAGCTACTATCACTGAGATCCCATTAGGAAAGTACACTCTTGTTGAAGAAGAGGTCGCTGATGGAATGGTCAAGGCTTCATCTGTTGATTTCACAGTTGCTGTGAAGGATGATACAACACCGGTCATTACAATTGCTGAGCCTATTACAAACAAGGTCACAAAAACTGAGATTTCAAAGACAGATGCAACTGGCGAAAAAGAACTTGCTGGTGCAGTGCTTGAACTTTCTGATGACAAAGGAACAGTCGTTTCTACATGGACTTCTGTAGCAGATAAGTCTCACACGATTGCGGGCCTTGCTGCAGGGAAGACATATACTCTGAAAGAAACGTCCACACCAGACGGTTATTACTATTCGACAGCCGTTACATTTAAGGTCAATGAGGATGGAACTGTCAACAAGGTCAATATGATTGATAATCAGATCCATTATCAGATTGCTAAGGTCGATGACAAAGGCAATTACGTCAAAGGAGTTACACTGAAGCTTACAGATACAACCACAAACACTCTAGTAACATTACCAAACAACGGAATCACTACAGACAAGCCATTCGATCTTGCTGGTGTTCTCAATGCAGAACACAGCTATCTATTAGAAGAGAGCGAATATGTTGCTGGTGTCTATAAGGCCACAAGCGTAAACTTCACTGTACCAAAGACAGGTACTGCTGATATCACAACAATTAAGATGGTGGACCTTGCAACAGCGGTCACTATTCAGAAACTGGATAACCATGGAAATCCTGTGAGCGATGCTACTCTGCAGGTCCTGGAAGCAACTAAGGACGCTTCCGGTAACATTACTGCAGCAACTGACAAGGATGGCAAGAATATTGTGGTGAAGGAATATAAGACAACTTCTGATGCCAAGGGCATTGATATTTCAGATGATGTCAAGGGCGGAGCATCCTATATCCTTCATGAAGTCCATACACCTTTCGGCTTTGAGACAAGCAAGGATATTCCATTTACTGTTACAGGTACAAATACATCTGCTCAGGTCATTGAAATGACAGACTGCAGAAAGACATATTATGTCTCTGCTGTCAAAGTCGATGCGCAGGATCAGACAAAGCTGCTGCCAGGGGCAGAGATCACACTGTTCCTGAAGGATGGTACAGTTGCGAAAGATATCAACGGTAAGGAATGCAAGGGTACAACGGATGGACAGGGTGTCATCACATGGAATGTTGAATTCAATGGAGATAACAGCGGATACTATGTCCAGGAAACTGGTGCTCCTGTCGGATATCGGATCAATGATACAAAGTATGAAGTCACATTAGCTGAGGATTACAACTTTGCTCAGGACAATGCTTACAAGATTGTAGTCAATGATGAAGCGGTTCCTGCAGCATCTGTTAATACAGGTGATGCAACAAATGCACTGCTCTATGGCATGTTCTTCATTTCTTCAATGGCAGTTGCAGCGTGGGCTATCATGATGAAGAAGAAACATAGTCTCAACTAAATGGTTTTGACCAAGGAAAGGCAGAGATGTCTTTCCCTTTTATGTTGTTCTAAGGCTAACTACCTGAAGAATAGCACCAATAGATTTGCGGGGGCGCTGCGCCCCGGAGAAAGGAAAATAAGTGATGGAAAGGAAAGATAACAAGCACGAGAAGTTCACCAAGGGATTTGAATACATTGATGAAGGCATAGAGACTTCATTCGAGATCATGACGAAGTTCAAAGAACTTCAGCAGATGCTGGACGAAATGAAAGAGGAATACTCGACAATCCTTGGTGAAGATGCCATCAAAAAATTTGAGGATGTCAGCAGCCAGTTGCCAGACCTGGTGCATGAGGTCTCCATAGCATCGAAAGGATTTGATACCTGGATAAATGACCTGGCACACGGAAGGGATATACCTGAATACAAGACGGTATTCATTGATAAGCAGCTGATAACGAAACAGACAGAGGAATACATAACATTAAAGCTGCCTGCAGGCGTGCCGCACGAAGGAATGAGTGTCCGTCTGAAGATAAACAGCTTTGTTACGGAGCTGAATAATCCTGACAAATCAAAGTTCGGATATAGATACTACGCAGATGATAAATTTCAGTTATCTCTGTTCAAATACAATGCAAAGAATACACTTGAACAGTTCAAGATAAATAAAAAGCGCTTTGCAGAATTGATGGAAAAATCAAATAAGACTCTTGAGAACTCATCGCAGAAAAAGGAACAAGAACTTACTGAAATGAAAATGGAAGATAAACATGAAAAGCATAGGTGAACGATATGAAAGACAATAAGATAACAGCATATGTATGGCATGGAAAAGATATTAAGAATGGCACTTACTATGATTTTGATATGTCAGCAGAAAATATTGCTAATTTCATCATGTGCCATGCGGATATGAATTGCATTATTGCTTTTGACCGCAATCATTCTCTTGGATATGACAGTTCTCTTGGTTTCACGAATGGCCAGGACCTGGATATATATAAACAGATTGAACCATTAGTGAGCGATATGATGATGGGAAAGACAATGCCGCATCCTGTAATGGTCACCTATGAGAATGATGACGGCTTTAAGGTGACAGAAAGAGATGTCCCGACACAGACGCTGCATGGATTTGTTCCTGCAGCAGAAACAGAAGAAACACAGGATACCCAGGTCAAAGATATAGCTGATGACTATATAGAACTTTCAAAACAGATTGACAGCTTCCTATTTGTCTTTGAAAAGGACACTGGCAAGTATGCTGATAAATCTATGAATACCTTGGCAGATCTGACACTCCATGATGGCGAAGGGACAAAGAACTATTTAGCAAAAATAGCATTCAGGCCACAGGATAATACTGAAGATAATGTATGCAAGGCCAGGGAATACCTGGACAGGATTGATGAACTGGCAGATAAGAAATATGAATTTGATAATGTATCAAAAACATTAGGGCCACAATTAGAAAAGGAAAGTACTCCGGTACACAGCCGGCAGCACGAACGACATCATGAGCATGATTGATGGGGGCGCTACGCCCCGGAAGGAGGTGATGATATGGATTACATAGAAGAGTGTCGTACAAAAGGATTCAACAATTTCCAGATCCACGAGGTAGAACTTGGCTTCAAGCATGGGCTGAATGGTGACCAGATCGACTTATACGCAGATGTTGAATATGACCATCTGCAGATGCAGGAGATCCGGCTTGGCCTAGAGAATGGGTTGACGCAAGAACAGATCCATTTCTTTGCCAGAAAAGAATTTGGCTGGCAGGAGATGAACCATATCCGGACAAACATCAAAAATGAGAACCTGGTCGATGAGCATAAAGCTGCAGAACTCCATGGCAAACGCATAAAGAATACAGGGCTACTGGCAACGGTGGCTCTTTTATTTATTGCGGCAGCAGGAGGCGGATATATCTTCTATCGATATTGGCTGCAGTCTTCCCAGGAACTTAAATTGGAATTGACATCTGAGGATGTAGACATTGAATATGGGTCAGACTTTGATGCAATCAGCTACATCCAGGACAGGACATCCGGAAATGATATCGAATTGAGCGTCCCGGACAATGTGGATACCCATAAGTTAGGCACATACGCTGCCAAATATACATTGAAGAATAAATATAACTCAATCAGCAGCATTTTGAACGTCACAGTCATAGATACAGAAGCACCAGTCCTAAAACTGACAGAGACCACTGCAGTCAAATACCGCACAGATGATTTTGCATGTAAGACTTTTATCTCTTCAGCAATTGATAATGTGGATGGGGACATTACATCAAAAGTCACATGTGGAGATATTGATAAGACGCTTGACCAACAGACTGTTAAATATACTGTCACAGATAGTTCGGGAAATAAGGCAGAGGCTGTACTGACATTGAATCTCAGTGATCCGCCAGCACCTGAAAAAGAGATTATCTATGTACCAGGCAACAGTTCGTCTTCCGGCGGTGGAACTGGAAACAACGCATCAGGTGGCAGCATCTCTTCAGGAAGCCAAACAAGCCACGGAACAGAATACTTTAATTTTTCGGACGGATATAACATCGACACTGGATTTGCGGCGTGCAAGGCCCTGATGGACTCTGTGGGGCATGGCAGCTGCACACCAATTAAAAACAGCAACGGTATCTATACGGGATATGAATATTCAGACTGAAAGGAGGAACAGAAAGAAATAGAATGACTGAAAAAGACAAACAGACGTTTTTAAGAAGGCAGGCAATGGCTGAAGAACTTGAACAGGATGTTCAAAAAGATATCGATGAATACGAAAATGAGCAGGAGGAAATCAGAAGATATAACGATGGTGAAAGAGATGAACCTGCGATTGAACCAGAAACTGCTGATGAAAAGACGTTTGAAAGCTACGAAGCAATCTATCGTTCAGTGAAGTTCAAATATGAATTAGAAGATGCACAGAACCATCTGCAGGACTATTTCACAGAAGAAGATCTGCAGTTGAAAGAGCCTTACTATAAAGGACAAGAGACCTTAAAACTTTTGGCAGAAAAGTATGAGGCCGCACATGACTGTGACATCAGTGAGAATGACTTATGGAATGAAGTCATTCGGCAGCATGTAGATCAGACCAGGATGGATCTCGCAGTCAGATTGGATAAGTTCTTGGAAGAATATGATCCATATGAATATCGAGACCGTGTTGATGACCGTGATGAAAACATCCGTGAATTAAAAGGGACCTTCAGCAATGGCAGCACTGCAGCGATTCAAACTACACTGCAGGATATTGTGGAATGTTCAAATACTGATGATAAAGAACGTCAGCAAGCAGCTGAACTTCTTGAAAGGGTGAAGGACATTGCCAGTGCGAACAAAGAGTGCGTTCCAGGAGTCCTTACCATGGATGAACTGTTAGATTCTTTGCACATCGGTAAAGTCTTGACCAGTGATGAATATTGTGAAGAGTTAAGGAGAACACAGAACAGTGGCTCCTGGGATGAAAAAGCAAAAGAAATCGAACAACATAGAAAGCAAAAATAAAGGAGAAAACAAGATGATAAGTGTAAAGAGTTTTAAAGCTTTTGATGCAGAGAAGTATGGAGATCCATGGATTGCAGCTTTAGGGAAAGACGGGAAAGCCGTTATTGAGAAAGATACCTATATCGGAGGATATACAGGTTCAAAGAAAGGCGATGCCGGTGAACTGTATATCAAGGAACCACAGGATGGAACAGTCTATATTTATGGACAGAAAAGCAAAGGTGAAGGTGCCGTTGGACCACATCCTGGATATATCTACTACTTGAATGGAAAGACGTATGAATTGAACTCCATTGATGCGCACAAGATTGCAGAAGGCAGTGACCCTCTGGAAGTGCTTGATGATTCATACAACTATCACGTAAACAAAGCGGCGGAGATCCAGGAAATGAAAGAAGAGATTGGTGAGGCTCTTGCTGCAAAGAAGGAGTAGCAATCACGGGGCGCAGCGCCCCGGAGAAAGGAGAACTATGAAATTGTTTGGTAAAAAGCGTAAAGGTGACTTAATCGTACCGATAGAACCATCTTGGAGATCTCATTCTGAAGTGAAAAAGATCATCAATGAGAATAAGGTACTCACCGTCAGCCAAGAAGAACTTGATAAATTAGCAGGACAGATTGTGAAGGAAGATATCCCTTATGATCCAGATGACTATGAGGAGGTGACAGAACTCCATGCCAACGAATAAATTTACATCAAAGACAAGAGAAGAACTCGTGGAATTCTATATGAATGCGCTTAAGGAAGATACGATTCCGTGGGAAAAGGGGTGGTCTGGCGGAGAGCCGAACCATAACGAAATCTCTGGTGCGAGATATCGTGGAATCAATCAGCTGCGGATCTGGATTGAAGCATATCAGAAGAAGTACACAGATCCACGCTGGGTAACATTCAACCAGATCTCTGATAGAGAAGGAAAATACCATAAAGGTGAAAAATGGCATCTGAAGGCTGGTAGTAAAGGAGTCCCAATCGAGCATTGGAACTTAAGGAGAACAGACCCTGAGACTGGTAAAAAAACATACATCAATGCCTGGGAATTAAAGGACAGATTAGCACAGCATCCGGAAGAAGAAGGACAGTGGTTTTACACTGTATCAGTCTCTTCCGTTTTTAATATGTCATGTGTCGAAGGTGCTCCTGAATACCAGGTAAAAACGTATGAGAAGCCTTCTAACGAATTGCTGCAGGAGTTCTGTGAAGAAGCCAATAGGACAATGGGAGTAGAAGTGGTCCATGGCGGAGGCGAAGCTTGCTATGTTCCTTCAGAGGACAAGATCTATCTTCCGAATTATGAGAACTTCAAGTCCACGGATGACTACTATGCAACAAGACTGCACGAGACAGGACATTCTACTGGAGCAGAGAAAAGGCTGAATAGAGAACTCACGGGTGGTTTTGGCAGCGAACAATATGCAAAAGAGGAACTGCGAGCTGAGATTGGATCCTCTCTGATCTATGCAGACCTGCATATGCCGGAAACGGAACGTACCCTGGATAACAATAAAGCGTATATCCAGAACTGGATTGAAGTATTGAAGAATGAACCAGATGTTCTATTCCAGGCAATCCACGATGCGGAATCTATCTCTGATTATGTACTGGAGCATGCACCAGTTGCCTTGGCAAAGATCCGTGAAGTTGAAAAGGAACAGGATGTGCTGCGTGAAAAAACACAAGAGGATGTCAAAGAAACTGAAATTCCTGTGCAGCACGAAGAAGCCGTACATCAACCTCTATGCAATGCAGATAATCCATTATTAGAAAATGTCATGGAGAATGTATTGCCTTATGGTCATGAAAATGAGCGACATAGAACTAAGTAATGGGGGCGCTGCGCCCCGGAAAGGAGAAAAAATGGAAGGTAAGGGAAATGAGGAACCGAAGCAGTTGACGGAGGAAGAGATGCACCAACTTTTAAAGGAATATGATAAGCCGAACGAAGAAGGCTTATGTGATTTTCCGACAGACATCGTATTTGTGCTGAAGGAGCAGAACAATGGATGAAACTAGGATCAAGCTTGTAAATATCAAGCCAATCGATAACATCCAGATTACCAAGCCAACTGACTGCATTGATTTTATGAAGCGAACGATTGGTGACATGTCCAGTGAGTTCTTTGCAGTCATCTATCTTAACAACGCAAATGAACCAATGTGTTTTCACATCGTTTCTAAAGGAGGATGGAAGGCTGCCCTGGTAGACCCGAAGGAAGTATTTACAACTGCATTACTGCAGGAGTCTCCAAAGATCATGTTCTTCCATAATCATCCAAGCGGTCATGTTGAACCTTCAATGAATGATTACAGCACGACCAACAAATTGGCAAGCGGAGCGAAGATTTTTGAGATAGATGTACTTGATCATATCATTGTGAGCCAAAATGATTTCTATTCGTTTGCGGCACACGATGATATCGACCCGGATGATAAAGACTATGTTACTACGGTAAAGGAACTGCAGAATCCACTTGTTTTTGGTTCTGATAAGGCCAAGGATATCCCGCCATTTCATGAGAGCCTGAACCTCTTTGATACAGCGCCAGAAATCGACACACCTAAGAGAAGAAGGAAGTGATTACGGGGCGCAGCGCCCCGGGAAAGGAGAACTATGAAAAAGACATTTTACGATATCTTCCTGAAGAACAATTCAGCTGGGCTGACGCAACTTGCAAACGAATATCTGAATAAGAATGATGCAAGTAAAGAAGATATTTGTAAGGTGCTGTTGAGCCATTACAGGATCTTTTCCAGCAATGCAAGTCCAGGAATTTATATCCTGATGCCAAAAAGTGCAAACGGAAAGACCTATGTTCTTGACGCAGAGGATGAACGCATGACGCTTTATGAGAGGCTTGGATTATGAGCAACAATAACCGTGTCATTCTGCAAAGCCCATTTCACATCATTAAAGAAGCAGACCGGTATAAAATTGTTTTTCCAGACAATTGTGCGGATGCAGGCAAGTTCTTTTATATAGCTTTGAGCAATGCTCTTGAACTATATGGAGGATTGTCGGTCTATATGCCGGAAGATACAAACATCAATATATTTGATGAAAAAACAAAAAAATCAGAAGGGTGTCCATGGGACATCCTAGCATGGAAGATTAATTCTTATGGAGGAAAATAAAAATATGAAAATGCTGAAGAGATTGAGCGTTGCGGCTACATTGGCCACAACGTTTTTATTTACAATCGTAGTAAATGCAGATGATGGCGATGCTCCACAGTTCCATGGGGATGAGGCAAAGGGGGCGGTCAATCCTTATCTGCAGAGTCTTACTTCATTCATGTTATGGATGGTGCCATTAGCCTTTGTTGTTTCGGCATTAGTCTCAGGTGTTAAGTACTTCTTCATGGATGAACGGGAAAAGGAACAGAAGCCAATTACTAAGACAATTACAAAGCTTGCAATTGCTGCGGTTGTGATCTGGAGCGTGCCACTGATTGCAAGAATCATTGGTATTGCTTGATGCGGGGCGCTGCGCCCCGGGAAAGGAGATTAGCATATGCCTAGTTGGATTGATACCTGGTTCAATGATTCAATGCGAAAAGTTGTATGGAACGTAGTGAAGATGATCCTATGGATGATGGACGGTATCTATGGCATTATTAATAACTTGTTTGGCCTGAATTTGAGCGATAACTTTTCTTGGATCTGGACCTGGTTCCGAGCACTTTGCGGTTTCTTGGTTCTATTCATTGTCATTCGTCTGACCCTTATGTATCTGAAGACGATTTGGGACGAAGAGGCTGCGGAACATATTGATGGATTGGCTATCATAAGAAAGATGGTAGGTATTGCACTGATCATTCTGTTACTGCCGGTTGGACTTCCAGCATTGTCTAAACTGTCAGCAGACATGACTACAAGATTTCCTTCTTTGATCAATATGCAGGAGATTGCTCCATCGGATGTAATATTGGAAGCTGGCTTATCCGATATGTCAAAGGCTGCAGATACCGCTCAGACAA
>Ga0183101_1000268_pt8 | contig 11135 bp, 10 predicted proteins | sample Biomet3_FD_127790 | JGI IMG/M metagenome (GOLD analysis project Ga0183101, IMG submission 127790) | Microbial communities from bioreactor (seeded with sewage sludge) at LBNL, California, USA - Biofuel metagenome 3 | ecosystem: Engineered > Bioreactor > Anaerobic > Unclassified ... | reverse complement strand
TCAGTTCTGACGTTCTTATCATAGGCATTTTGCTTGGCGGAGGAAATCCCTGGATATCATTTATTTGTGCAACAACAGGTAACTGGATGGGAGGTCTTACATCCTACTGGATTGGATGGCTTGGCAAGTGGAAATGGTTGGAGAAGTGGTTTAAAATCAAACAGCAAACCCTGGAAAAACAAAAATCTAAAATAGACAGATTTGGAGCTGGTCTGGCGTTTTTATCCTGGCTCCCGATAGTTGGAGACGTGTTTGCAATTGCACTTGGCCTCTACAAAGTTGACTTTTGGAAGTCTGCGCTGTTTATGCTTATTGGCAAAGCGGCCAGGTTTGCGGTGTGGGTAATCTTGTATATTAATTACGGTGATACGTTTATAAATTGGATTCGCACGCTGGAACCTTTTGCTTAAGTTAAAATTTTATATATTTTTGCAGTCCCAAAAGCTGCGGCAAGTTACAGAAGCAGCGCGTAAAATTGAGATATGGTGTAATGGCTAGCACTGCTGATTTTGGTTCAGCCAGCCCAAGTTCGAATCTTGGTATCTCAACTCTCTTTTTTAAAATCACATTTTTATGAGGCGAAAATTTTCTTTTTGTTCTGTTCTCATATCTGCTTGTTTTTTAATTGCTTGCTCTGTTTTTGTTTCCTCATGCAAGGGGAAAAGAGGAAGCATAGAGGTTGTTAATCCTGATAAATTTCCTCAAGTGCAAGTCCCTGATATGATTGACAACCAGGTAGATGCCGCCAAGTATTACGCACTTAATTACTGGAAAGAATTTTTAGACCATAACAGACTGCTCCAGCTTGAATACAGCAAAGATTCAACGGGAGTTCTTGGAGTAAGCGGCAAAGTCTTTGAAGATGCCTTTATCGGATATATCAAAGCGTTGCAGGCTGCCAATCATTACCCGACCGCAAATGCGGGAGAGAGGGACCTTATGAAAAAAGCCGATTCTCTTGCCGTAGCGGGAGATAAAAAATTTATCGGAAAAATCATAGAATATAGTGAGAAGTATCTGTATGAACCCAATTCTCCTTATTTAGATGAGCAGCTATATGTCCCTATACTTGAGGGAATTATAGATGCCAAGTCTATCCCTCCCGGAGATAAGATAGGATATATCGCTCAATTTAAGATGGCCATTCTCAATATGATAGGAGCCCGTGCAAATGATTTTGAATTTTCTACGGGAACTGGGAATAAACATCTGTATGACATAGACTCAGAATACACTCTGATTTATTTTAACAATCCGGATTGTTCTGATTGCATGAGAGTTCTAAATATTCTTAAAAATTCCGATGTCATTATAAATATGGTTGGACAAGAGAGACTGAAGGTTCTTGCGCTCTACCCGGATAAGAATCTTGCCCCATGGAGAAAAGACAGAAACATGTTTCCGAAAGAGTGGATTTATGCTTATGATCCAAAAGGTGCAATTAACAGCGGAAAAATCTACTCTTTGCGCGCAATCCCAAGCATGTATCTTTTGGATGAACATAAAGCGGTTATCTTAAAAGATGCAACTGCAGATAAAGTCATTGCCAAGCTGCAAGATGCATTGTATCAGAGTGATGTCATGGATGCAAAAAGCAAAAAAGAAACTGCTGCCGCAGACTCCGCAGCAACAGCCCTGGGATTATAAAACCAACGCTTTAATTTTTTAAAATCTATTCCGGAATTATTTCCAGCTTGTGTCTCTTTAATGTCACGATAGTTTTCTCTATCATCTTAACAGGATGATAATCGGTTTTTGACTTTCTTAAACCTTCGTCTCCCGTATCATCTTCTCTATTTACAAAAGAAAAACCAAGAGAAGCATTATGCTGTAAAAACTCATAATTAATTGTGGGATAAGTGCCTGCAACATCAGCAAAAGCCTTTTCTATGTGAACAAGAAATGTATTTGAATTGGTCATTTCACCCAAAGTGAATGCCACAACTTTCCCGTCCAACCTCAACAATCCTCCCTTTAAACCAAGTTCTTTATAATATTTGATTGCCATCTTGACAGAACACCCCTCGGCAAATAGAGACGGATTGTGACTGCACCCGTACTTCTTGCACCACTCCGTATTCATTGCTGAGCAATCCTCTATATTTGCATCCGTAATCTCCTCATATAGCCAATTTTGCGAGCGTTTGAATCTGGAGATGAAATTACGTTTGCTTTGATATTTTTTCCCTTTTAATGTAAGCAGATCACTTGCATTATAAACATAATCAAAATTGTTGCGATACTTCTGATAGTCAAATCTGCCAGGATAATAATGCTGTAAAAATTCAACTTGCTTATCCAACACTCCTACAAAAACCACATAAGCGCCAAGTTTTTCTGAATCTGCAACTATCTGGTCTATTGCCTCTTTCAGTTCTTCATCATTTCCTTTGCCGGCTGGAAATAAATAGTATGCATGTTTTACGTCAGCCTCCTCTCCATCCTGTGCAGGCTTTATATTTGATGCAGGGGCAATCGGATTTTCTATGTTTTCACAGTTGGCGCAGCCGTTTTGAACAAAAGGTTTCTCATATTTTTTCTTCTCTGCAAATCTGACAAGCAGAAAGTCTTTATGGCGGGCAACATTAGTGTTAATGATTTCCCGCCATATAAACATCACTGTAAAATTATAATCTGCAGAATCATAGTCTGAAGAATGCAACAGACTGTTAATCCATTCTTTATCCTCCAGCGCAATATCTCTGAATTCCATATAATAACTTTAAAAACCTCTCTTCCTCCTGCAAACTCTATACCGCCACTTACTTAATTTCAAGCCACTGTTTTAATGTGGCAACGGCCTCACTCTTCATAGGCTCCGGCATATTTTTAATTCTTGAGCGGTGGCTGCCACCGGGAAGTATAAAGAACTTAATATTGTCATGTCCCGGATTGTGCGGTCTTACAGAAGACCATGGATCCCACTGGCCATATATGAACAACATCTTTGCATCCGTAGTGGCAATGAAATTTGTCAGTTTGTTGTAAAGAGATTTGTCAAACTTAAATTTCTGCGCAGGCAAGAAAATTTTCTGAAGATATCCGTGAGTACTCTTTATCGTAAGCAAGTCTTTAAATGGCTCACAGTCATATCCATAGTAGCCCATTTCTTTAGCCGCCTGTACAAAGAAGGGAGCATTTGCATCCCAGCTCTGGAAATAGTCCGGACCTACGGCTTCTACAAAAAAGTCAAACATCTCTTTATCCGTTGCTGTCTTAGGATTAGGAACCATTGAGGTCTTTCTTCCCCACTGCCAAAAAGCAAATGTGAATTCAAGTGTGCAGTAATCATAAAGCTCCGGTATTGAAATCTTATACTGTAACTTATTATCTCGTACATACTTCTCAAGCATAGGTTGTATGGTTGCACGTCTCTTTAAGAATTCTATCTGGAAATTTTTCAGAATTTCTCTGTCTTGTGCGGTTCCGCAGGAATCTCTGATAAAAGGTTCATGTCTTCCATCCTCAACACTTCTGCTGATTGGTCCGACGTAAGGAACACTAAAGTCTAAATCCTTTGGATAAAAAGCAGTATAGGCCATGCAGTTTGTACCGCCTTTGCTTATGCCCGAGGAGAACCATTTGCCTTGGAACAAATGCCCAAGTGCCTTTCTAATAGCATGCAAATCAGCCGCTTCCTGTTCCGCCGTCATATAGCTCCAATCTAAAGTATCCCAGGTAATAGTACTGTCATTCTGCATAAAAGGAACCGATTTGTTAAAGTATCTGTGTTCAACACCTATCATATTTGTGTTAAACATATCAGACATCTCTTCTCTGTAACGAGGATTCAAAAAATAAGTGCCGGTATAACCTTCCGTAACAATTTCCGTAGGTTTGTCCCATCCTGCAAAAGCAACAACTACCATCTGTTTAAATGTACCTTTCTTGGGATTCTTATGGTCAATAGGTTGCGTGATAAAGAAAACATACTTGTTGATGAATTTATTTGGCATCTTATCATCAACAAACAATGGCTTAATGTCAGATATCTGACCATAATTTTCTGTGGGGAGCACATACCTGTTTAGCCACAGCAAATCCTGAGGCAGCAAAGAGTCCGGAGATGATGCTGCAAACTTCTCACAACAAGTCTTTTCTGCAGTTGCCTTGTTCTGCGCCCCAGCAGGTATCGCGATTATTGCAACTATGCAAATCGCGACAGATATTTTAAATGTTTTTAACAAACCTTTTAACATAACTAGTTTTTACTTTATTGATAATTCTTTTCATCAAGTTTAACCGGCAATTTTAATCCCGGTTCATTGCATATTGTTATGGCTATTGTAATTGTCAAAGATAACAATTTTAAGTACTTTTGCGACTCACGGGATTTAGAAAGAGATGAAAAATTTTGTAGAAGAATTAAAGTGGCGCGGAATGATTCATTCCATGATGCCTGGAACAGAAGAACAGCTAATGAAAGAGCCTACATCCGCCTACGTCGGAATAGACCCGACGGCAGACTCTTTGCACATCGGACACCTTGTAGGCATTATGATGCTTAAGCACTTCCAGGCTTGCGGACATAAGCCGATTGCTCTGATTGGCGGCGCAACGGGAATGATTGGAGACCCTTCAATGAAGAGCCAGGAACGCAACCTTTTAGATGAAGCCACATTGCGCCATAATCAGGAGTGCATAAAAAACCAACTGTCGAGATTTTTAAATTTTGATGACAGGAATTCTCCCAACTCGGCCATAATGGTTAACAATTATGACTGGATGAAAGATTATACTTTCCTCGGATTTATCAGAGACATTGGCAAGTTAATTACAGTCAATTATATGATGAGCAAAGACTCCGTCAAAAAGAGATTGAGCGGAGAGGACAGGGAGGGAATGTCATTTACGGAGTTTTCTTACCAGCTTGTGCAAGGATATGATTATCTGTTTCTTAACAAACATTACGGATGCAAGCTGCAGATGGGAGGAAGTGACCAATGGGGAAATATCACAACAGGCGCAGAGTTGATTAGGAGAACTTCCGGCAATGAGGTGTTTGCCCTGACTTGCCCGCTGATGACAAAAGCGGACGGCGGAAAATTTGGAAAGACGGAAAAAGGAAATATTTGGCTGAGCGCAGACTACACAACTCCCTACCAATTTTATCAGTTCTGGTTGAATGTTAGCGATGAGGACGCGCAAAAATTCGTCAAAATTTTTACCATGCTGGACAGAGATACAATTGATGCATCTATTGCGGAGCATCTTAAGGACCCCGGACAGCGCATATTGCAAAAGCTTCTTGCAAAGGAGATTACAACAATGGTACACGGAGAGGAGGAGTGGAAAAATGCCGTTGAAGCATCAAATATCCTTTTTGGAAAAGCTACAAGAGAAGCTCTTCAGAAATTAGATGAGCGTACATTTCTTGCTATATTTGACGGTGTTGAGCAATTCTCCGTTAGCAAAGATAAATTGAATGCTAATATATTAGATTTGCTGGCCGTTGATACTCAGGTATTCCCCTCAAAGGGCGAGTGCCGCAAAATGATACAGGGCAACGGTCTTAATATTGACAAAGAGAAATACACAGACGTTAACGGAACGCTGAATGAAAAATTCTTAATCAACGGGAAATACGTTCTTGTGCAGAAGGGCAAGAAGAATTATTACATCCTTAAATTTGAGTAGCCGCATATAACTTAAATGTTGCAAATTTTAACATTGTCATAAAAACAATTGTATATGGAAGTAGTATCAAAAAGACAGCAGAAAGTTCAGCGGGAGCTGCAACGGCATCTTGCAGATATAATTAGAGGAAGGGGCATGTCTGCTTTTGACGGAGCTCTTGTTACTGTCAGCGAGGTGCGCATAAGTCCGGATTTCTCTTATGCAAAAGTTTTTGTAAGCATATTCCCGACAGAGAAAAAATTTCATGTAATGGAACTTATTGCGGCAGACAGCAAGTCATTGCGCGGGGAACTGGGACATGTTGTGGCCAAGCAGTTTAGGATTGTGCCTGAACTCGATTTTGTATTGGATGAGACGCTTGACTATGTACAGCACATAGATGACCTTCTTGCCGCAGACCGCAAAAAGTCAGAAAAAAAGTAGAGGCATTTGCGCGTGCGCATATTGCCGAATTATAATATTATGCATCTTCCGTTCTTTATAGCGCGCAGATATCTTTTCTCAAAAAAGAAACATAATGTCATCAACATAATTTCTGTTGTGAGCGCGTGCGCTATTGGAATCGGATGTCTTGCGCTTATCATAATTCTCTCCGTATATAACGGCTTTGACTCTTTAATTACATCAATGTATGAGAATTATATTCCGGACTTTGTAATTGAACCCGCAAAAGGGAAAGTGCTTAACACAAATGATGCGGCCCTGCAAAAAGTTAAAAATATAAAAGGTATTTTTGCGTACTGTCCTGTTGTAGAGGAAAATGTATTCCTGCAATATTCCAATGTTCAATCTATTGCAACAATAAAGGGAGTTCCTGATAATTACGGCAGAATAAAAAAAATTACAAGCCACATTGCAGACGGCGTATTCCAAACAAAATTTGGAGAGCTTAACAAGGCCGTTGTAGGCGCCGGGCTTGCGCAAAGATTAAGACTGCAGCCAAGTTTTACGGACCCTATTTCTCTTTTCTTTCCAACCAGAACGGGTAATATTTCCATGCTAATGCCAATGGAATCTGTTGAAACATTGGATATTCATCCAAGCGGCATAATACAATTGGAACAAGATTTTGATAAAAATTCACTATTTATCCCTCTTGATGCCGCCAGGGAACTAATTGAATATGGTCCAAGTGAGGCAAATAAAATAGAAATTTATCTCAGTTCTACAGCAGGCGCGGGAGAAAAAAAATTCATTAAAACCAATAAATATAAAACTGTCGAGAACTCCATAAAGCGGCTTATCGGGGCAAATGCAAAAGGGGAGGGACAAAAGTTTATTGTTAAAGACAGGTGGCAGCAAAATATGCTGCTATACAAAATGATGCGCAGTGAAAAGTTTGCAGTTTATCTGATACTGTTTTTTGTTATTATAGTTGTATCGGTAAATATTTTTGCCTCCCTTTCCATGTTAATAATTGATAAACAGGAAGATATTGGCATATATAAAGCAATGGGGGCAAAGAATAAAACACTCCGTCAAACATTTACCCTGCACGGATGGCTTATTTGCATGTCCGGAGCAATATTAGGTCTTATTCTAGGGTTGGCGCTGTGTGTTATTCAACAACGATTTGGGGTTGTGCCAATGCCGGGCAACTTTAAGATAAGCTCTTATCCAGTTGATATTCAGAGTGCTGACATCTTTATAATCTTGATAGGAACAGCTTTAGTAGGCTTTCTTATGTCGTACATCCCGTCACGTTCTATTGGAGAATAAACGTCATATGACTTAAAAAACAGGCCGCAAAAAAATTGACAGCCTGTCTTCTTGTACTAAAACCTAAACCTACGGTATATAGATGCAAATACTTTTTGTTTTGTTGCAACAAAACAAAATAAGTGAATTTACTTACAATTTGTCCCAAAAAATGAGTGACACAAGTACTTATTTACACTACAGAAATACTTTTGGATTTATTTGGTATAATATCTTCCCACACTATTTTCTATATTTGCAATCGTTGTGGTTAATTGGATTTACAGTGGATTTTAATGTTTGTTTAGGATTCAAAGAGATATGGAGTTAAAAGAAAGTGTGAATGAACGCATGAACCAGCCTAACTGCTGGTACGTTGCCCATATCAAAAATTTAAGCGGACCAAAAATTCAAGACAGGCTTAATGAGCTTGGGATAAAGAACTATCTTCCGTGTTGGACAGAGGTTACTGAGTTTCGCGGTAAAGTGGTAAAGAAGGAGAAACCGGTTCCCATTAATCTTATTTTTATCTTTACCACCTATAATACTTGTCTAAACCTCATAAATTTTGAACCGATAAAGTTGAATTTTATGAGAGATTTTATGACAAAAAAATTTATGATTATACCTGAAAAGCAGATGGAAGATTTTATGTTCCTTCTGAATTTTTCAGACAATGCTATAAAAGTTATTAACAGAGATTTACGCCCGGGAGACAGGGTTCGCGTAATCAAAGGAGACTTTGCCGGCATAGAAGGAGAATTAATAAGGGTACAAGGTCATAAGCGAGTTGTAGTTAGGCTTAAGGGACTTGTCTCCTTGGCAACCACATATATTCCTGGCAGTTTTCTTGAAAGGATTGTCACGGCGTAAAACCAGACTTCAGAAATAGAAGAGTTAAAGAGGGTTGGTTCCTCATATAAAAATTAGAATTTATGGATAATAATATCTATTCCGGACATGAGCCGGTCAGATGGCTTTCATTGAGACATTTATCACAGGTTGTGGTTAATTTTAATTTTGTTAACAGATGGTTTGTATTTGCGTTTGACGTTCTGGCATCCTCCTTTGCAACCACTATCACGTACATAATAATCGGATACTTTATTAACTCTCCGGCGCTTATTTCTTCATACTTGAATGTTGTACTTGTTTCATTGGTAGCAAGTGCCTCTGCATTCTTGATTTTTGGAACATACAGGGGAATATTAAGATATACCAGTTCTCAAGAAATTTGGAAATTATCTGTTGCCGTCTTTAGCAAATGCATTATTCTGTTTGGATTGTTTGCGGCTTTAGACGGAAAAATTGGCTTTACCATTGATATGACAAAAATCCTTATTGTAGAATTTTTGGATATCGTTGCAACTATGTCTGTTTTGGTTTTTACAAGAGTCGTACTTGTATACATTTACAATTTGAGTATCAGCCAGTTAAACAGAAACAAGATTAATGTGCTTATATATGACGATGGGGATAAGAGCGTTTTTGTGGCAAATTATCTGGCAAATACGCATTTGTCAAAATACAATGTCTGCGGATATGTCAAAATGACAAACACTGTTGCCAAACATATATTGAGCGGTATCAAGGTTTATTCTGTCTTGAACATGAACTTCCTGGCACATATTGTAGAAAAGCATAGTATACAGGCTATTGTATTCCCAACTCAAATTTCTGCCGCAACAGAAAAAGACCGCGTTGTAGAGTTTGCTATTAAGCATGATGTAAAAGTGTTGCTGTTCCCGCCTATTGATGAAATTAACAACGGCACCAATTTTAAAGCTTCTCTTAAAGAGATAAATGTTGAAGATTTGCTGGGAAGGGATGAGATAGAAATCAACATGGGTAAAATCAAGGAATTCCTTGAGGGTAAAAGAGTTATGGTAACGGGTGCTGCCGGCAGCATTGGCAGCGAACTGTGCCGTCTGATCAGCGGATTCAACATTAAGAGACTGATAATGCTTGACAGCGCAGAAACTCCGATGCATAACCTCATGCTTGAATTTGATAAAATCGTAAAACGCCACAACGCAGAGATGGAAGAACAACATGATAACCCTGAATCTTTGCTTAATGACTATAAAGACCGCTTTACGTTTATCATTGGAGATGTCCGCAGCAGAGTAAGAATAGAAAAAGTATTTGACAAAGAGCGTCCGCAGATAATCTTCCATGCCGCTGCATATAAACATGTTCCAATGATGGAGATGAATCCTTGCGAGGCCATTGGAGTCAATGTCCAGGGTACAATGATAGTTGCAGATAACGCTGTTAAGTATGGCGCGGAAAAAATGATAATGATCTCAACGGATAAAGCGGTAAATCCGACAAACGTTATGGGTGCCAGCAAGAGAATAGCAGAAATTTATGTACAGTCCCTTAGCCGCGCTATTATGAGCGGAGATGTTAAGGGTTCTACCAAATTTATTACTACAAGATTTGGCAATGTGCTTGGGTCCAATGGTTCTGTTATTCCTCGCTTTAAGGATGAAATTGCAAACGGAGGTCCCGTTACGGTAACCCACAAAGATATAGTCAGATACTTTATGTCTATTCCGGAGGCGTGTCGTCTGGTATTGGAGGCCGCAACAATGGGAGAAGGATATGAGATTTTTGTATTTGACATGGGCAGGCCCGTTAAAATTGCAGACATGGCCAAAAATATGATACGTCTTGCAGGATATGAGCCGGATGTTGATATTAAAATTGAATATACGGGTTTGCGTCCGGGAGAGAAACTTTATGAGGAACTGCTCAACACCAAGGAAAACACAATTCCTACTTCTCACAAGAAGATATTTAAGGCCAAGGTGCGTGAATTCCCTTATGACCGGGTAGTCAAGAACTTGGATGAACTGCGTGCTCTTGCAAAACAGATGGAAATTGTAGAAACCGTAAAGAAGATGAAAGAGATTGTTCCGGAGTACAAAAGTCGCAATTCCGTTTTTGAGCAACTTGACAAAGTTATCTGATTTTTATTTGACTATCTTTACTTTGCGTTTTAAAACACGTTACAAGAGTATGTCTGATAAAATAACAATGGTTGACCTGTTTGGCCAATACAAAAAAATCAAAAAGGATATTGATGCTGGCATTCAAAAAGTTATTGATGCCTCGGCCTTTATTCACGGTCCCCAAGTAGAATCATTTGAAAATCACTTAGCACAATATCTTGGCGTAAAGCATGTTATAAGCTGCGCCAATGGAACAGATGCATTGCAAATTGCCCTCATGGCTCTTAATTTAAAGCGCGGAGATGAAGTTATTGTCCCGGCATTTACTTATGTATCAACGGCAGAAGTTATTGGCCTTCTTGGACTTGTACCCGTAATGGTTGATGTTTTCCGCAGTACTTTTAATATCGCGACAGATTCTGAATCGATAAAAAAACTGGAAAAAGCTCTCTCCCCAAAAACAAAAGCAATTGTACCGGTTCATCTTTTTGGACAGAGCGCAGACATGTCTGCTATTATGCGGTTTGCAAAAGAGCATAAACTTTTTGTGATTGAGGATAACGCTCAAGCCCTTGGAACTAAATATTTTACAATTGGCAAAGACGGACGCAAAAAAACTGTCGGGAGCTATACGGGAACTATCGGAGATATAGGATGCACCTCTTTTTTCCCCACAAAAAACCTTGGTTGTTTTGGCGACGGCGGTGCGTTAATGACTAACAATGATGCCTTAGCAAAAAAAATTAGAATGACGGCCAACCACGGACAGGAGGTAAAATATCATCATAAAATTGTTGGATGCAACTCCAGGCTGGACACATTGCAGGCCGCCGTTCTGGATGT
>Ga0183101_1002018_pt1 | contig 11136 bp, 11 predicted proteins | sample Biomet3_FD_127790 | JGI IMG/M metagenome (GOLD analysis project Ga0183101, IMG submission 127790) | Microbial communities from bioreactor (seeded with sewage sludge) at LBNL, California, USA - Biofuel metagenome 3 | ecosystem: Engineered > Bioreactor > Anaerobic > Unclassified ... | reverse complement strand
AACGGGATACACGTACGATAACAGTAACAGACTGATTAACCTGATCAATAATAATGGAGCAAGTGTCGTCTCCAGTTACGCGTATTCTCTCGATGCCAACGGGAACCGGCTGCAGGTCACGGAAACCGGGTCGGACAGTTCATCGCTGACTACCGCATACGGGTATGATGTGCTTAACCGCCTGCACACGGTGACCTACCCAGGTACAACCGTGACGTACACGTACGATTCCATGGGAAACCGCCTGAACATGGTTACGAGTACCGGTAACACGAGCTCGACAATTGCGTACACATACGATGCAGGCGACCAGTTACTGAGTGCCGGCGGAACCACCTACACCTATGACAACGACGGTAACCGGATTGAAAAGGATGCATCATCAGGGATATCGCTGTACGGGTATGATGGTGCCAACAGACTGTCCAGTGTATCGGTGGTGGGCGGTCCCTTACTTACCTTTGCCTATGACGGCGATGGCAACCGTATCGACAAAGAAGTAATCAGCGGCAACACCACGGAGAATACCAACTATGTATGGGATGTCAATGGTGGCCTGCCCCAGGTTCTTACCGAAGCTGCTGACGGGCAGGGTACCTCGGTTTCCCTCTACGGCCTGCAACGGATCTCGATGACCAATTCGTCAGGTGGACAGACGTATTACCAATACGATGGACTGGGAAGCGTTCGCAGTCTGAGTGACAGCAGCGGGAACTCCGCAGCCACGTATTCTTACGATGCCTTTGGTAATACGGGTGTTACAACGGGTTCCGTGGACAACGATTTCCTTTTCACCGGGGAACAGATGGATGCTGAAACCGGGTTGATCTATCTCAGGGCACGATATTATGATCCGGAGACCGGGCGGTTTATTTCCCGGGATCCGGCCACAAGTATCAGCAGGTACACCTATGGGTACAATAATCCTGTCCGGTTTACGGATCCGAGCGGAAGAGGCCCCGAAATCTTGCTTCCAGGTGCTATCGGAGCCGGCGTTAATGAAGGATTCTATTTGGGGGTGGAGGTGGGAACTTTGCATCACCAGTACAGTGAGGTTACAGCAATAGGCCGTGGAGTAGGAGGATTTATAGGTGGAGAATCTTGGATAGGTGGACCCGTTGGTGCTGTGATTGGTGGTGGAGCTGGGTATTATATGGATATTCAGACACAAGAATACCTTTCTTCCAGAGGATATCCGGGAACCCCTGAAAGTTTTTCTTGGGAAAAAATGGGAATTTCTATGGCAAGTGCCGGTATCGGAAATAGAATTGGCCAGACATTTGTACCTGGTGAAAGTATAGGGGCGGACTTTGGAGAATCTGTTCTAGGAAACACCTATAATACCTTTTGGTTAGATTGGAAAGACTGGATGAATTTTGGTATTAATAGTGGTACAAATAAGGGTACTAGTAAATCGGGGAAATAATTGCGGGAAACCCAAAATATGAGTTATTCTAACTTTACCTTATCTCCCAGTTTTTTCTGAAATCGCAGATAAATTTTTTCAGCGTTGTTATTGAAAAATAAATAATATTTATTCGATTTTTCTTCCGTAGATATCACAATAAAATATTTGCGAAATGGTTCCCTTATTTCATCTGTTCCTTTTGGAACAGGTCCCACTGATACGATATCCGCATATTTGATAATTGTTTTCCTGTCAATACCAAAGACGTAAAACAAATATGATTTTATCTGCACCGAATCCTCTGTAAAGCTAAAAACAGGCACAAAATACCAAATCCAAGTGGAAAGACTAATTCCTACGATTGCAATAAGAATATCGTTAATGTCCACTTTACCACCCTTTATAAACAAATCTATTAGATTCCACGTGGACAAATATATTAATAATATAAAAAAGATCAACACCCATATCGGAGGTTTGAACAACGATGGTCCATTATTTTTTTGATGCGCTTCTTTGACCTCTTCCTCCATCACCTGCTGCGGCAGCGGTTTAACAAAGATTTGATAAACAATTGCTGTTAGAAGTGGTGTTAAAATTATAAAAGCCATGAATCGTTGAAATACAACAATTGAATCTATAATATCCGGGTCTTTTATGCCCAAAACAGACGGCCATGGAATAGTACAAAGTATGGAAACACCTAAAACTAATAATAAATACTTTATAATTTTTCTCTTGTTTATCATCTTTGAACAATATGTTATTTCTAAACATATGAAGATTTACTGCCCTATCCGGCCATAGAGATCAAATGATTTATTCCTGTGACAGATTTTGAAGAGTTCCTTGGTATACTGAATGTCATTGATTCACATGAAAACATATTATTATTATACTCTATGCCTCCGAATAGTATTCATGGAGAATGGAGAAATCCTCTCGGATTCGATCGATTATTCCCGAAATGCCCTTGTTGGGAACTGGAGGACATGGCTCATTTTTATCATCTTCAGCCTTCCCTTTGCCCTGATGATATTTTTGTTCGATCCTGAAAAGATGCAGACCGCAGATTACTGGATGCATTTCCCGTGGGCCCAGTTCATCGGCCTCCTCATTGTAGGATTCCTCCTCTCGTTTTTTACATCAGGGTACCTTGTCCGGGTTTGCCGCGGGATTACCCCTCCGCCAAAATTCGATGACTGGGTCTCCCTTTATCTTGAGGGGATCAAGGTATTGATCGTCCAAATCATCTGGCTCATCCCGATTTTTCTTGCCTCCTGTGTCACGGGTTTCTTTTTTGGCATCGCTGTTGCAGTAAATGGGTCAGGACTAACCCTGCCAATGCGGATCGGAACACTGCTTCTCGTGTTTTTCGCAATTGCACTCACGATCCTTATCGTCCTTTGCATGTTTATCGCGATCGTGCGCTATTCCCGCACCGGCAGTATCCGGGAAGGAATTCGTTGGTCTGCGGTCATTGAAACAATCAGGAAAATCGGTTGGGGATCCTATATCCTTGCCCTCATTATCCTCCTAGTAGTCGCGATCATCTACTTCATTGTCGTCACCGTCTTCGCGCTGATCCCGTTCCTCGGCTGGGTCCTCAATCTCGCCCTTTACCCCCTCTTTGTTGTTTTCTCAGCACGCTACATATCACGTGTTTATGACCAAGCCACACCACCGACACTGCCCGTAACCGCGACTGCTGCAGGGATATAATTTTTTTAATATGAGAAAAACGGGATACACGTACGATAACAGTAACAGACTGATTAACCTGATCAATAATAATGGAGCAAGTGTCGTCTCCAGTTACGCGTATTCTCTCGATGCCAACGGGAACCGGCTGCAGGTCACGGAAACCGGGTCGGACAGTTCATCGCTGACTACCGCATACGGGTATGATGTGCTTAACCACCTGCACACGGTGACGTACCCTGGTACATCAGTGACCTACACGTACGATTCCATGGGAAACCGGTTGAACATGGCCACGACTGCCGCCAGACAGATCTATTGGGATCCCGGAAAATGATGCCGAAAGAATGCAATTACGCGTCTGTTAAAAAAATTATCTGGGATTCAATTCAGGCTTATTTTAGCAAACTGGGGTATATTCGGGTTTTTTGATGTTGCGAAGAATTGTCCAGATCTCCGTAAGGGAGAATATTCGTGCTATCTCGTAAGGTGAAATTATAATAATCTATAAAAACGAATGATTTTATTGAGTCTGTTAATTTGGTGAAGGATTGGATATTTTATCAGGTGTTAGAAATTGGATTATCCCCTAACAAATTAACAGAGCCTGAAGTGATCATTTAAGCGAGTACTCCCTTCACAGGAAAAATATCATGTCTATCACGGAGATAACCAACGGGATTCAAGAATTTCGTCAAAATCTTCAGATCCTGCGGTTCTACAGTGCCGATGTTGGGCACTTACTTATCGCACTGATTGTCCTGAGCGTCCTTTTAGGATTCATGGAAACAGCGCAGATCGTGCTGCTATATCCCATCATAAATGCCACCATCAATTTCCAGGGCACGGATATTGCATTTTTCGAACCGTTTTACCAGTTCGTGCGATATTATTCCGGGCTGCCGGATCTCGTCCTCTTTTCGCTGCTGTTTATCCTTCTGGTGGTATTAGGATTCATCGTATCCTTGGTATACCAGATCGTATCGTTAAACCTTACCAAAAAAATAGTCCTTACCACAAAATACGGCATTTTTGACCGGCTCGTCCAGAACGATTACCAATATTATATTGAGAACAAAAGGGGAGATATCCTCTATAATGTTGTTACTGCACCTTCAAATATCAGTCATTTCCTGGAAACAGGAACCTTTCTTTTTTCCCAAGCGGTTATTATCCTCACGATTATCATAACTCTTTTTTTCGTTTCGATAACTGCAGTCTCGCTCCTCCTTGCCTGCTGCCTTATTTTTCTTCTGATTATCCGGCAGATCGGGAAAAAAGTTTCGATTCGCTTGGGTCGGTTCCAGTTACAGTCCATGCAACGAGAAAACGAAATTATTAGCAATTATATCACCGGCCTGCGGCAGATACGATCCGTGAACGGTGATTCGTACTGGAAAGAAAAATACACCATTGCCCTGAAAAAATACTGGGATAAATACATCAGACTCAGCTTTTACCGGAATCTGCCCGGTGCAACGCTCCCGTTCCTGTTTTATGTCGGTATCGCAGTTCTTGTTATCTCCCTTTATTATCTTTACCAGAACCAGTTTTTGTATATCCTGCCCTTGACAGGGGTCTTTGTTTTTTCTGCACTCAAAGTAATCCCCCGGCTTGCCGATATCAGCGACCAGTACATGGTTATCCTGAACCACTGGCCAAATCTTGAATCGGTTTACGAGTTCCTGAACGATGCACGATACCAGAGAATAAAAAACGGCACACGAATCTTCTCCACCATTTCATCGGACATCGTTTTCGAAAACGTGGTGTTCTCATATTATCCATATCAGAGCCTGCTGGAAGGAATCAACCTGACCATAAAACAAAAGAAGGTTACGGCTCTTGTCGGCCATTCCGGCGCCGGAAAATCCACTCTGGTCTCCCTGCTCCTCCGGTATTATGATGTCGATTCCGGCTCGATCCGAGTAAACGGATACGACCTGCGCGAATATGAACGGAAAAGCTACTTGCAGAAAGTGGGATACGTCAGCCAGGATACCTTTATCTATAACGATACAATCCGGGAAAATATCTCGTTTGGGAAAACATATTCCGATGCAGAGATTATCGAAGCGGCAAAGAAAGCCGATATCCATGCCTTTATCGACGCACTTCCGGAGAAGTATGATACTGTCGTTGGCGATCATGGGATTAAATTATCCGGAGGGGAAAAGCAGAGAATTGCTATCGCGCGGGCTCTTGTGCGGAACCCGGAGATCCTGATCCTTGATGAGGCCACCAGTAACCTTGATAATGAATCGGAATCTCTTGTCCAGGACTCGATTAATCATATATCAGAAAATATTATGACATTCATCATCGCTCACCGTCTCTCGACCATCCGGAAAGCCGATGTGATTTATGTTATGAGTAACGGGAAAATTGTCGAGTCCGGAAATCATGAGGCACTGATGGAAAAGCGTGGTGTGTATTTCGCGTTGTATGAATCTGAAGAATAATTTTAGGTAATTATCAATATTTAGCCCCCAACCAATAGGAATCAGGTCGGAAAATTTCCATTTTTAGTCGTTATGAATTTCACAATTGATATTTCGGGGTTGTCGGAGAGGTTTTTCTCCCCTACTCCCTTGTGATAGTCCCCGCCCAACGCGGCGCCTCGTCGGGCCGCGTGGCGGGCAGGTGGTTGAATACGGATGATGATATCCATTGCCAGCTGGAGGTGTGTTTTATTTTTGGGGGCTGATATTTTACAATCACCTAATTTTATTATCTTCATATCAAAAATGGAGCATAAAGAAAAGAGGAGCAGAAGTTAATCTACCGTCTGCGTATCAAAATTACTGCAATACAGAACCCGGCGAGAATTACCATGAAGGATACCGGTCCGGATGGGGTGGATTTATTTCCATCATAGATAATATCGCCATTTTCACCAACGGTGGTCGTTGCATTCGTCAGCATTCCATAACCCCCACCAAACAGGAAGGTTGTATCTGCGGGTTGTTGCAGATCTGTCCCTTCGGAAATGCCTAACTTCAGGCCGGCCGGAATTTCGAATGTCCTGTCGGCAATCAGTGATGCAGTTTGTGTAAGGACAGCATTTTCGCGGAGGGTAAAATTTCCCCCCGCAGACGTGAAAACCACTGCATTGCCACCGGAGATCGTGGTAATGTGGGGGTTGTAAGGATAGTTTTGTACGGTACCGTTTTCATCTTCATAAATAATTATGACGGGGTTTCCGGATATTCCGATCGTGCCGGAAAAGGAATCCATACCAAGATTTCTTTGCGTACCCCTGGTTGAAAAGACCTCAACATTCCCTCCTGAGATCATTACACCCCCACTGTTCCCCCCAGAGCCCCCGTCGAAACCAAAGGTATTTTCCCCACCCGTTTGATTTGTAACTATACGCCCGCCGGAAACGGTGATGAATCCTGATGCGAACATCCCTTTATTTTTATGGCCGGTGGTATTAACGTTGGTAGTTATCGTTCCCCCTGATATTGTAGCATTCCCAGATCCTGCAAAAATGCCAAAGGCCTGACCCTTGTCACTGTCGTTCCTGCCGCGCACGGAAATATCAAGGACACCACTCTCTATAGAAACGGAAGGTGCTTTGATTCCAAAGAGCCGTTCCGTGTCATTGTTTACGATAATTGTAAGCGTACTGTTTGCAGGGGATCTAATCGTTATCGGAGCCGCTGATTGAATGCCGGCATTGGTGGCACTCTGGATCGTAACATTATCATCAATTACGATGATGAGTTCATCCCCCCCGTTGTAGTTGATACCATTTTTAAACTGTTCGATGGAGGAAGAGTTGAGGACATATTCAGTAGCGGACGCAGTTGAAATAATGAGGAGAATACCTAGGGTGATGATAACCATTATTCTACGGAGGTGCGGTGTAAAACAAAGACAAGTCGGTTGTACGGACCGGATCTGTTTTTCTCCATCTTCACGTGAAATTTGATTGGAAACTTGGATTGACATTAATAATAATCAGGAGAACAAATAAATTAAAATTGCTGAATTAATCTTAGGTAATGTAACCCACAGTGCTGTAAAAAGTGAGGATATACTGGATCCAACAGTGAACTGGGAAAATCAAGGAAGGACAGGGCAATGGATCTAACAGATATCGTATTAACTTATCTTACCGATAACGAGAAGTGGGGAGACAGCAGCTCATTATGTAGTTCCTGAACGATGCGATGAACGAAGACTCAGGAAAGTTCCCAGAAAATATCACAAAATGATCGCAGACACCATGAAAGAGTTGTTAGGTGCTTCCAACAGACTGCAGGAGTTTGCAGTCTCTCTTGACGAATGTGGCCTCTCTTGTACCGCATAGTGCCAAATGAAGTAATTTCCTCCCCAAGGTAACGTCGCTAATTTGGTACTTGGAATCCTTCTGGAGCAGGATCAGATCTTCTCAAAAAGAGTTACGATATCTTTCGTCTCATTAATACTACAGTCCCGAGCCCCGCAAACAGCCCGACCACTGAAAGAGGAGACTCCTGTATATTCTCTGTCCCTATCGGATCTTTACCGGTAAAGATCACTGCCCCTCCACTAAGCGGGATGGCCCGGCCATATTCAAATGTTCCATAGCCCGAACCAAAGTCAAATCTAGTTCCCGCAGGTTTGTAAAGATATTCTCCTTCAGAAATTCTCAGATTCATCCCTTCGGGAATTTCGAATGTCCTGTCGGCAATAAATGATGCATTTTGTGTAAGGACAGCATTTTTGCGGAGGGTAAAAATTCCTCCCGTGGACGTGAAAACCACCGCATTATCCCCGGAAATTGTAATGTCGGGGTTATAGGGATAGTTTTCGGTACCGCTTTCATTCGCATAAATAAGTATGACAGGGTTTCCGGATATCCCGATCATGCCGAACTTGGCATCAACACCCATATTCATAATCGCACCTCCGGTTGAAAAAACTGAAATGCACCCACCTGAGATCATTACGCCCCCCGTTCCGGCCCCTCCATTGCCCCCATCGAGACCATAGGTGTTAGTTCCACCGTGTGGATTCGCATCTATGATTCCACCGGTAATTATGACGAATCGCGAGGCAGAGATCCCTTTATTTTTATGGCCGGTGGTATTAACGTTGGTAATTATCTTTCCCCCGGAGATTGAGATATTTCCTGATTCTGCACGGATACCAAAGGCAATACTATCCGCTCCCGTATTGTTGCCATTCACTGTGATATCCAGAACTCCGCTTCCTACAGACACGGAAGGTGCCTTTATCCCGTAGAGCATCTCCGAATCATTATTTATGATAATTGTAAGCGTACTGTTTGCAGGAGAGCTAATCGTTACCGGAGCTGCAGATTGAATGCCCACATTGCTGGAACTCTGGATCGTAACATTATCCTCAATTATGAGGAGAAGTTCATCCTCCCCGCTATAGTGGATACCATTTTTAAATTGTTCGATAGAGGAAGAGTTGAGGACATACTCCGTTGCGGATGCAGATGATACAAGAAAGAGGATGATCAGGGAGAGGATATCCATAATTCTGCAGAGGTATGGTGGAAAACAAAGGCTGGCAGTTTTTCCGGACCTGCCTGGTTTTTCTCTATTTCGATAGGATATTTCATCAGGAACTTGAATTGACATTAACAATACTCAGGAAAAACAATAATTAAATGTAGCGTGCCAGAGGCTCTGTCCTAAACTAGGGACATACATTAAATCCGCTTTCCAGAGTACCGGAAGGATGCCTGTAAATGAAAGCGACGCTGAAGATCAGGAAAATTCACTTAAGCAAATAAAAGCCGATCCTTCACCAAATAACAGAACCCGAAAAGTCTTCACTCTTTCACACAACGCGGTATACGACACAGATAACACCGGTTCCCGCAGGTGCAAGAATTGGTGAAAGTTGCAGGGATATTGATAGGAGATTAGATCAGCGTTGGCAGGGACTGCAAAACAACAAGGGATGGTGTCATATTGTTTTTTAAACGGGTCTTTGTCCCATGCTATGCTTCCATTTTCAGTAGTATTTGATGAGGCAGTATGAAACTGGTTTATTCCATAAACTCCTATGAGGGTAGTGAATCTGACCCTTGTATAACTCTTAAAACAAATCGCAACATTTTTCCTATATTAATACATTAACCTATATTAATTAATAATATGCAAAGTCATCCCTTCGAATGAGACTACGATGTGATAATATGAAACAGAATAATGTGAAAAAAAGGTCTGCATTTAATATAAGTGTGCAGGCATCTCTCGTGATGATCTTAATTTTTTGCATTGCGATGATCCCCGCTGTTACTGCCGAGAGTAAGTTCAGTTCTAACGAATCTGCGGATAAATTTATCGCCAATCAAACTGTGACAATGCATTCTATTTCATCAAAATTCAAAGCTGGAACTCCCCAAAATTTTGAAGTTAACAGGCCCCTTTTTTTCGCTGAATACAATAATCATACTTTCTTCAGGATTTTAGAAGCTGCCGGAGACAAATATACATCGATCCCGAACAGTAAATACGATAATAAAAACGATCTGAAAACTATAACTATCGATGGCAAAACCTATCCGGATAGTGTAAAATCTAAAGATTACAAGTGGGTTTTAGTCAGCAGTCTTGATCAATATGCTCACATATATTCAAAAGGTCTTTCCTCCTTTATTCCTTCCAGCGGTACTTATTACTTCTGGTACGGTAACAATACAGCTGCCCGCGGCAAAAATAATTGGCTCGTACCAACCGTTGAGAATGCGACGTATATTGTAAAATTGGATGTGACTTTTAAATAGCGATATTAAGTCCCGGTTATTTCATAATTACAAACGGAATAAAATAGGGCTTTGTCAAGTCCGCCCGGATTTGTTCAGACCTGATTCGGATCCTACGGGGGTGATGGTTCCACAGTCATCAGGGGTGTCTGTTATCACCTTATCTACGGAACCCCCATGCAAAAAACGGGTGTGGTCGTTCCACCCATTTATGTGAAGAGGGGACTGGGGGACATTGGCTTCCAATTGAGATCAGGATACACTTATACTTATTTCCATTCGCGTAGAACTCAATCGGAACCCGCTTTACTCCTTTTTACTTCCTTCCCTGATCCCCTTGCTTTTTGCATTATGGTAAGAATAAATTCCGATTTCCCCCGGGTATATGCCTCGCGGTCAAACTCGAATTTTTCCCGGAGCCGGTTTTTTACTTTGGCATATTCCTTTGCGGTCTCCGGGTGAGCAATAAGATAATCCCGGAAGACAAGTTCGTCCCAGTCGCCGCTATACCGGACATGGATGTGGTAGGCCTGCCCCTCGAACCCGCGGGGCGTGTAGCCTTTCATAAACATCATGTGCGGCGGATAATCGCAGGGCTGCGGGTCGTAGAGGTAGCCAATGCCGGTCAGGTTTTTTATGAGCGCTGCAGTATCGGTCCCGTCCCGGATCTCAAGCAGGATAGCGATGGTCGGTTTTGCGACAAGGCCGGGGACCGATGTACTGCCGTAGTGCGAGATCCGCACGATATTTTCCCGGCCTGCAGCCTGTTCGATCCTGTTCCGTTCGGCCACATACAACCCGGCCCAGGCAGGATCGTGCTCGGAGAGAATGATGGGGAAAAGCCGGCCGAGCTCCTCAAAGCTCATTTCATCAAGCTGTTTTACCACGCTACTCTCTCCTGAATTATCATTTCCTTTTAAATAAGAAAAAGGAAAGTGTTGTTTTAAGCCCTGATTTCAGGAATAATCTCCGGAACCCCCCGCCGACAAAGGACGGGTGAAGCCGTGCCACCCGTCCGACTCGGTGGGGGGATTGGGGGGCGTCAGCTCGCTAAATTACCGTAGTAAAAGAGGATTCAATCCCGGTACCCAATCTCCAGCATAAACCGGTCATCCGGTACAATCACATCACCGGAAAAAGCCGCCTTCGCCTCATTCAGATGCCCGGTTGTATCCGTATACCGCGAACTGATATGGGTCAGGGCAAGGGTCCGGACACCCGCCGCTGCTGCCGCCTCCCCGGCCTGCCCGGCGGCAGGCTGGGAGAACTCGGCGGCCCGGGTTTGCTCGCGCTC
>Ga0183101_1000441_pt3 | contig 11141 bp, 12 predicted proteins | sample Biomet3_FD_127790 | JGI IMG/M metagenome (GOLD analysis project Ga0183101, IMG submission 127790) | Microbial communities from bioreactor (seeded with sewage sludge) at LBNL, California, USA - Biofuel metagenome 3 | ecosystem: Engineered > Bioreactor > Anaerobic > Unclassified ... | reverse complement strand
TAGTCTTAGTATTACACTTAAATTCTAAAAATATAACTGGAAATAAAATTTCCAGTTATATAGGATTACTATAATATTAAATTTACACAAAAATATTTATATTCTCAATATTAGTAAAAAGCACCTACTTATAGGTTAAGATTAAGGCTAGTAACTTTATAACTAATTCTCTTAATTCACTAGAATTTAACTTCTTAAAACATTCGAACACCTTGTATGTTTGTTCTGATATGTCAGGTAATCCCTTTCCTTATTCCATTAGCGGCTTGAAATTTGCTCCCCTCATCTTTAACTTAGCTGTTGTCATATTAAGTTTATTAGCTATTTCATTATAAGTATAATTAATTTCATTAATACTATACTTGCATAAATAAAATGCTATTATGTCTTTCTTCCATCCGTCTTCCTCCCTCAATTAGTATAATTTTATTATATACTTTGTACTATGTATGAACAAAAAAATACACTCCTAATTTTCCCCATATTAGTCCTATACTTAACCTAATAAAATCTTTTAGTAACTCCCTTATACTATTATTTTTCTATACCAGTATAAAAACTTAAAATGTTATCTGGTTGCATTTCACTAAAGATTAATTTAGCGCATTTAAATCTATCTATAGTTAAAAAGAAACTATAGATAGATTTAATGAATTCAATATTAATTTATAGATTCTAATATCTCATACTCTGTTAACTAACCTTTATATAAAAACTCTGACTATATCTTTCATATAAATCATATCTACTAATTTCACTTATAACCTTAACTCCTTGACTATTTTTGAGCAAAGAAAAAGACACATTGAAGATAACTTCAATGTGTTCTTTATAAACTATGACTTCTTTTACAAAATCTCTTATGAACTTTTTGCATTCTGGAACATTCCTACTTATTACATAGCCGCTAAAATTACTTAACAAACTTCTTACATCTGCTTCTGTCACTATTTGATTAATATCCTTAGATTCTATTTCTGATAGCTTAATTTCCATATCCTGCTTTCTATTTTTAAGCTCATCCATCTTAACTTTAAACTCTTCTTGAACAAATCCATTTGTTATAGCTGTTACTATATTATTAATTTGACCTTCAACTTCCTCCATTTGTTTTAACAATACTGCCTTCTTTCCTACATCAACTTTATTTTGTTTTTCAAGATTTTTATTAATTCCTTCTGCTATATAAGTAATTGCATTATCATTAAATATTTTTCTTTCAAGTTCAGATAGCACATATTCTTCAATGTATTCTTTTCTTATTTCCTTATTATCACACTCATTGGTTCTTGTTTTATCCCTAACAGAACACCTATATGATACATATAATGGCTTATTCTTTGGCTTTCTACGATTACCTTGATATGGCTTACCGCAACATCCACATTTAATTAATCCTGTAAGTAGATAATTTTCTTTAGCTTTATTAGCACCTGGTTTTTGTTTTCTCATTTTTAGAATCTCTTGAACTTTTTCAAAATCTTCTTTAGACACTATAGTAGGCATACCACCTTCAATCCTAATTACTTCATCAGGATTTTTATATGCATGTCCATTTCTTTTACCAAAAGCATCTTTTTTAGCAGTTTTATTGTAAATATATACTCCTGTATATTTTTCATTGGTTAATATGCTATGAATACTATTCGGTCTAAACACAGTTCCTAACTTAGTTGTAAAGCCTCTTGAATTCAATTCATCAATCGTTTCACTTCTTGAATGTCCTGATATGCACATTTCGAATATTAGCTTTACACTTTGTGATTCTTTTTCGTTTATAATATATCTCTTCTCTTGATTAACCTCATAACCCAAAGGTGGTAAGCCGCCTGTATGTTTACATTTATAAGCGTTCTCCTTTAAACCTTTCATGGTTTCTCTTGCTAAGTTCTTAGAATAATATTCTGCCATTCCTTCAATAACACTTTCAAGTATTACGCTTTCTGGGCTATCATCTAATTGCTCTGTAACACTTATAAGTCTAACTCCACATTGCTTAAGCTTTCTTTTATATAATGCGCTGTCATATTTATTTCTTGAGAACCTGTCCAACTTATGAACTATTACATAATCAAAATTTCCATTCTCTGCATCTTTAATCATTCTAAGGAATTCTGGTCGTTTATCACTTGTTCCTGATTTAGCTTTGTCAGTATATTCCCCTACTATTTCATAACCGCTTCTTTGTGCAAAATCTTTAGCTGCTCTTAACTGCGCATCTATTGACTCCTCACGTTGATTGTTACTTGAAAACCTTCCATAAAAAACTGCTCTAGCCATAACATCACCTCTTAAATTCATCTGAGTTATTACATATTAAGAATTATCATTTGTTGGAATGTCGGAGTTTTTATACTCCGACATCAATTTCTCCTTTAAGCACTGCATTTGTTAATGTACTTTGAAGTTAGTATTTCAATTAAAGCCTTATACTTATCAGAAGATGTAACTACATTACCTTCACCTTCTATTTTTTGAATACTATCTCGTGTATAATTTCTATCATATAATTTTTTTCTAGATATTGATGTTTTAACACATGCACTCATCTAAAGTTACCTCCTATGAATTTTCATAACATTTATTATATTGTCTTAATACATCGTCTGCTGGACATTTTTCACTTAATCTTTGCCCTGTATATCCTAGATATCTTAATTCTAAATACGATGATATTTTCAATTCTCCATTAGTATGCAAATTGCTCAATCTATCATAAAGGTTTAAAAATTCGTTTTGGAAACTGTACCTCTTATAGATTACTAATTCATAAAATTTTCTACCATCAGCACCAAGTGGAACAATATTAGTAATAATAGCCTTTAGTAACCTATAATTAATCTTATTAATATTATCTTCTACCCACTCATAAAAAGGATGTGCAGCTATACTTGCTCCTCCTCTAGATTCTAGATAATCTATAAGTTCACTAGATTTATTTACTTTATTAAATTTAGTAAATAACTTTTTTAACATCTTAGACCCTCCTTATATAGTAATTCCAACCATAAATCCATTAAATTATATATTCTAATAAATAATATATAATTAACCTCTCTTATTTTACAATTTTAACCAACTAGAATTTCATCATATTCTATATCCATCATATAAAGAGGATCTTTATTTTGAATTTTGTCATCTATATATTTTAACAATTCTCTCCAATAAGCATCATGAGAACTACAACACTCCATAAGCTCGTTTTCCTCATTAACTTGTGCATTTAATTTTGAATCTTCTTTTGGTATTCTAAAATTCTTATTCATTTTTCAGCATCCCTTCTATAATCTTTTAACAAGGCATGTTCCACATATTTAATCGCTCTACTGTTTTAATATAAATATGTAATGACAACCTTTAATTTGAATTAGCTACCTATACTATAGCCTTATCTGATAATTGATTATTGTCCATAGATTTAAAGTTTTTCACCTTTTCATATATATCACCACGTGAGTTTTCCCAGTAAATTACTTCCCCCAGGACTTCTTTACCTATAACTTCATTAGGATCTACCTCATATATGAGTTCATCCTCTGACATGCCAAGTACAGCTCTAATGAGTTTACCTAAATTACTGCTAAAGCTGAGTGAAAATAAATCTCTTTGCCTTATAATAGCACCATTTTCTGATTCTAATTTTACATCTACTACATTTGCATTCGGATCTTCATACCATCTTACTCCATACTTTGGTGTTAGTTCTAATAATTTAAATTTTTGAATTCCTTCTTCTACTTTTGATTTTCTTAGTGGTTGTTTAAGAATATTTGTATTTGATGTCATAATAAATTCCTCCTAAAATATATCTAAATTATTTTAATTTTTGTTTGGTCATACATATTAATGGTCACTTGCTTACCGCTTTAAAAAACTGGTGTCATCGCCTCAAGCTCTGTATTTATAAGGTATTCAGGTAACTTTAGACACTTGGACACTTTTGGACTACTTCTATTTTCCAGCCCAACTTGATGCAATAGAAGCCTCAGCCACAACAGGTATTGTTTTAAGAAATCTTTGACCTGCTTTTTCCATTGTATCTTTCACTATTTCAAGTACTGTATTTCCATCCTGCTCTTTGCATTCAACAATAATCTCATCATGTATGGTTGCAACTAACTTGGCTGACGTATCTTTCAGATTATTAGGTAATTTACTTAAAACTGTTTTCAAAATATCTGCTTCAACTCCCTGAATAGGTGAGTTTATCAATTGAGTGTAATTTCCACCGCCAGGAAACAGTCTACGTCTACCTAGCATTGTTCTTGTAGCATATAAACTTTCGTTAGAAACTCTATTTTGCCACATCTTAAGATCAGCATATTTTTCATAGAACTTTGATATAAAAGTGGAAGCTTGCTCGGGTGTTAGTTCTACATGATAGTTACTCCAAGCATATTTAACTAAACTATCTGCTCCCATTCCAAACATCATTCCAAAATTTAATACTTTTGCTAAACTTCTTTCTTCTGAGGATATATCTGACATATTTTTTCCAGTTAAAACACTAGCTGTTATTATGTGCAAATCCTCTCCTTTTTGATAAATTTCCTTCATAACAGGATCTTGACTATATTCGGCGGCAATTCTTATTTGCATTTGTGAATAATCTGATATAACAAATACATTTCCTTCTTCTGGAACAAAACATTCTCTAAAAGATTTGATATGTGGTACTTGTTGAAGGTTAAACTTAGTACACGATAGCCTCCCTGTAGCAGTGCCTAGTTGAAAATAATTTGAATGCAATTTACCTGTATTTGAATTGATTGCTTTAGGAATTTTTCTAGCAAATTCTAGTTGCTTAGTTACCTCTTTATAATCAAGTAAGGTTTGTATCTCTTTATGGTTTGGAGCCAACTTTGATAGCGTAGCTTTTGCAGTACTCTTAACATTAATATTTATAACTGCAAGAGCATTTTTTACTTGCTTAGGACTTTTGGGGTTAAATCTAACACCAATTTCTTCTTGTAGTTTTTCTAATAAAGCATATTGTTTGTTTTGTAAACCTCGTTTTAGTGAATTCAACTTTTGGATATATACTTTTATACCATTAAGCTCCATTCCAACTATAGCTGGTAATGCTCCTAATTCAAGCTCTAGTGTATCTTTTAATTCACTCATTTTTACTTCTTTTATCAATACATCTGCAAGCGGAATTAATATTCCTGAATCAATAGCTGAATATTTTAACTGATTTTCACTTAGAATATCTGCGCCCCAATCACTGGTTTGCTCTTTCTTGGATATTTCTAAACCTAAATGCTTTGAAGCTATTGAATCTAATTTCAGAGAATTTTTAAGGCCTGCTTCTAGAACCCCATTTAATAGCATAGTATCTATTACATTACTTATTTTTATTCCATTTACCATTAGAAACTTAATGTCAAATTTAGCATTGTGGAATACCTTTATTCTTTTAGAATCTTCTAGAAAAGCTTTCACTAGACGTTTACCATATTGAGATATTTTAAACCAATCAATTAGAAGTACTACGTTTTCTGGACTACTAATTTGAATTAGTCTAATTTTCCCCTTCCAAGGATCTAGTGCATCATTTTTTATAAGTCCTACAGTTTCTGTGTCTATCCCTACTTTTTCATATTTACTAAATAATCTTAATTTCTCATCTAGTAATGTATCTGAATCTATATATGTGTATTGTATATTGATAAGGCCTTCCCCCTTTATGACTTGCATAATTAAGTTACACTTTGGATGAGTAAGTAGTTTTAACTTATCCACAAGTAACCATTCTAATAGTTAATTTAATCTCTAAATGCTATGCAACCTTTTCTGCATTTACATGCTCACCTTTTTTGAGTCGTACTTTCTGAGTGCACCTCTTTCCACCTGACTTAACCTTTTCTCCATAATTTATCTCCATTTTTATATCTAGAAGTGAATGACGTACTTCTCTAACTATTTTTTGATTAGAAGCTCCTGCCAAGTTTTTGTGTCCATTTTTTGTTGCCCATTCCCTGAATAGATTCGAAAGTGTTTCATTTGCTATCATATCTTGCTCATCTCCTTGTTCTAATTTCTCTTTTACAAAGTTATAGTAAGGATTAACTTCTGTCTTATAATCTTCCAAAGCTCCATTTACTGCTTCTGATTTTGAAAACTTAAATTTATTTTCCCTTAATCTTTTTAGACCCTCAAGTGCCCAAATAAATATCCCATCAAGCTCTGAAAGTAGTATATCTCGAAGTTCAGCATAGTTCTTGGTATCTGGATCGTCTTCACGGAATACTTTATTAAATGGAATTACAACCAGCCTTCTTTGGAAACCCCAACTCTTATCTTTTGAATAAGGTAAGTTATTGAGGCAAAATACCAATTTACAGAAAGGCTGATACATAAAGCTCTGTTCAAATTTTTTCTCAACTTGAATAGCATCTCCTGATACTATACTCTTAAAAAATGTAGTATTTAAACCTCGTTCTGATATCTCATTTTCAGTAGCCAAATTTAGTAATTTATCAACTAATTCATAGCGTGCAAATGGATTATCTAGCTCGTTTAGAGGCACAGCTGATGTATTGCTCTTGCCTACTAGATTCATTAACACTTCTGCCAATAATGACTTTCCGTTGCTTCCTCTACCATACAGTATGAACGCCTTTTGAGCTGAGGTTTCTGCTGTTAAACAATATCCAAACATTTCTTGAACTACTTTTATTAGTTCTTTGTCTCCTCCAAGAATATCTCCTAAAAATGTCTTAAATGTATGACATTTAGCATCTATATTATGATCAATAGGTAATTGATAACCACTTCGAATTGATGGTGTATGTGGCATAATACTATAGGCATTTAAGTCAAAAATCCCATTAACCATATTAATTTTGGTTCTGTCTGAATCTAATTTAGGAATGCGAAGAACTTCTCTTTTCAGCGCTCCTACATAACCTCCCTCATGAGCTTCAGTCCAGAAATTAGGTTTAAACTCATGGAGTATATCCCTGCAAATTCTAGATAGCAAATTCCAATCAACATATTTCCAATAGTTATCTGAATGCATATAAAATCTACCTGCATCTGTGTATAATATTTCTAAACGACTATTCAGATAAGCTGAAAATTTGTTGTAATTCAATCCCACAATTCTGCCTTTATCATCAAAGATAAAACCAACAGCTTCTAATTCTTCACGCGTTTTCTTCCTGCCTAATGTGGCTGGGCTTCCAACTCCAAGATTGCAACCTTCGCAATAGCTTCCAAATGTTGATCTTATCTTTGAGCAAGAAACAGGACAATATCCTTTTTCATTTATATACTTTAACTTCTTTAAGATCATTTCTTTACTATAATTTTGATGATTTTCTGAGTATTCAATGGCATTTTCCTCAGCATTTACACATGTATTTATAACAGTTAAACAGTAATACAACTCTAGTTCCGATAAGATATTGCAATCTCTTTTACAATGCCTAAGCCAAGAACACCGATTATCTATTGATTCTATCTTACCTAACGGATAACTGCTTTTCGTATTTGGATTGGAAATGGCTATTCTATTATTAGATCCTGTTTCCTCTTGATTTCTATCTTCAATAATCATGTGATACCTCCAAAAAAATAATTTTTTATTTAACTTTTATACTCCGGAGGACTTTCATCCTCCTATAACTTTACATTTTTATAATTGCTACTATACAACCATTATCTAATTCTTGGTACTCTGGTTCACTAAAAGATCTAGTTGTAATTCCATTAAAATCAAGCTTAAAACGTTTACTAATCTCTTCAACAAGATCCTTTGAATATACATGTCCTCCTTTACTTAGATGAAATGTTTCGCCAATTCCTAAAAGATCAGCAGAAACTACAGTTTCATGTAGAGTAAACCCAATATCAATCGAGCCATCATCTATACTTTTTAAACCAAGCTTTTTAAGCAACTCTTTTGAGAATTTCAGCCTCTTTCCATTACCAGATGTATTTACAACAGAAAAATCAGCTTTCTCCACTTTTCTGGCTTCATTGGCTTTTGTATCAGGTTTTTTGAATACCAATCATGCTGAATTTTCTTACAGATGCATTTACTTTACTATCTTCTAACGCTATAAACTCTTTTAGTTTTGAGGCTTCTAGGTCTGTAATTTGAGTCTTTGCTTGTTCTAGGGCTTCTGAATTCGAAATTTCAGAATTAATTCTTTCTACACTATCTATCTCTGATTTTTCTAAGTTTTGTGATCCTGGATTTTCATCTTTAGTATCATCTTCACAATCCACATCAGCATCTTGAACAATACCATTCTCTGGTGGTGTAACCTCTTCTGATTTTGAAGCTGCTAGCTCTGTAATTTGAGTTTCCCCTACAGTTTCAGCCTTTATATCTTGCTGCTCATAGATTTCTGAATCAAATTCTTTTTCCAATATTTTTGTCGTTGCAGAATTAAATTTTTCTCCAACCTCTGCATCTAATTTTTCCATACCTTCAATTCTTTCATTATTTTCTAACATTGTATCGTCCTCCTAAATATTTATTGAATTTTAAACTTAACTTAATAGATATCACATATTGTTTTTATTACTTTTCTTCTCTATTTCCTTTTCCCCAGTCTTTGCTCGGGTGGTTTTAAAGCCGTGGCCCGCTGAATGCAATACTTCTCCTGCCTACCTGGAAATCTCTATATGCAGTTTTCAAAGAACATTTCAAATTATTCATGAGTTGTACTTCTCACTTCCCCCTTATTCTACTGGGGTTTATTACATTAATCAAACGACAATATTCATTAGTTTATTCATAAAATATTGATTTAGTGATATTAAAATGATAATATATTAGATACTGGTAAGATGTCACTCATCACAGATTTTCTTTTATTCTTTTTTATCAATATTTAAACAAATTTTTGGAGGATATATATTATGTCTATTGAACAAAATAAACGCCAAAAGCTTATTATTGAATATATAAAAAAACACCCCAGCGCTACCCAAGAAGATATTATTAAACACCTAGAAAATTTAGATCTTTTTGCTTCACAAGCTACAGTAGCTCGTGATCTTAAAGATTTGGGTTATAGAAAAGTCAATGGTAAATATACTAAGACTAAGGAGAAACTTGAATCAGAACAGGAGTCTATGCTTAGAAATCTAATTGCATATGATGAACCTCGAATTATTAATTCATCTACCGAGATATTTCAAGTTATACTTTCAACAAAGAGAGGTATGGAGGAATCAATAGCAAACCTTATCTCTAACATATATGAAGGTAATATTATTGGTACTTTTACTGGAAATAGATGCATCATGATTCTGACAACTAAGAAGAAAAATGCTGACATGATCTATAAAACTCTAAAATCATATAAGAAAATTCAACTTGAATAAACAATTTATTTTTGTTCTTAAAATAAGTCTATTTCTTATACTTTCACTACTAAAGGTGAAAATCTTATAGTATTCTATCATAAACATATCTCTTTAATCACACTTTTATACTCTCGTATTAAATTTATATTTTAGAGCTAACTCTACCTTTAGAGTAGCTCTTTCATGTAATATCTAGAATTATACTAGTAGCTTCTTCAAATTAACCTCTTCTCCAACATCCCATACTGCTTGATTGGCAAAAGTATTTCAATTTTTGAGCGTCCAAGTGTCCAATTCTCTCTGATCAGTTATGCTTTCTGATTTTAAATCATGACACTTCCGCTTCTAAACCGTCCTACAAGCGTTTTAAGTGCTCTTACAAAAAACATAAAGTACTGACATTATTTCTTAAATCTTTTAATATAATTTCAAATCATCTTTTACCGAATAATATACATTGCCTACATTAGCAATTTTTAGTCACCCCAATAATCCGCTTATTTCTCGTTTTTCTATATCCTAAATGAATTTTATTTTAATTATTTTTTGGTCTCCCAAAATTAACATTATATTAAATAATTTTTAGGGAGGATGTAAAAATGTCAAATACTATAAATCAAATATCTAAAGTAAAAAGGAATTTTCTAAATAATCTCCAAACATTAAATGATGAAAAGATTAAGAAACTTATATTAGAATTTAATGAATGTAAGGATATAATCAAAGATCTAAGAAAAGAAGATACTTCTTCCATGAGTAAATCGGAATTTTATCACCATCAGAAAAAATTAGACTTACAAGTAAAAAAAAGAGTAATACTACTTGGTAAACTATCTAGTCTTGGCCACCATGCAGATAAAAGAGGTCGTCCCAAGAAGAATGAGAGTGAAAAATATAAGTTCAAACATACTAGAATCAGCTGTTATTTCACCAAAAATAATATTCAAGCTTTAAAGACTTTAAAAGAAGAAGGTAGCATTGAAAATATATCAGCCTTCCTTAATGAACTGCTAGATACTTATTTTTCTTTAGTCACTAAGGACGGTGGTTACAATGAAAAAGAAAACTAATGCTGAAATAGGTATGGAAACAACAAGGAATGCTATTGTTGTTCATAATAGACTTGCTAATGCTATTCTAGAAGAGAAGAAAAGAATGGAACGTGAGGGAATGGAAGTTCCCCTTTTTTCTATTTATGTTAAAGGAGATACTAGACATCCATGGAAACCTGAGAAGTACTTTAATAAGAATTTCAAGTCTTATATTGAACAAATAAAAAAGACGTATGGTCTTTCTGTTACTGAAATGGGTATTATTAGTATTCTATCCTATCATATAACTTATGAGAACAACCTTATTACAAATGAAGATGGTACTCCAATGATAAAAAAAGATCTAGAAAAAGTTCTTGGAATTAGACAAAATGCAGTGGACAAATATATGGCTGCCTTAGTTAAAAAAGGAGCATTTGCTTCTGTTAAAGTTAAAAGAAGTGTAAATTACTATCTCGACCCAAGAATTGCTTATCAGGGAAATAAAATTGATTCAACCCTTCTTTCTATGTTTCACATCAAAACTAGTTAGTCGAAATAGTTGAATTTTAAATACACCCCAAAAATTAGTGTGTATTCATATGAAATATACCTCAGTTTTTGGGGTATATTTTTTTCACAGATTCATTGATTTTCAAGGGAAATCGGCATTTTGGCTATCCAGTTCTTTTTATAAATATTAAGGAATTAGATGAATTTTTAATACTAATTAAACTATATTATTATTAATTTAAATTACTTTTTGATGCATTTATCATA
>Ga0183101_1001637_pt3 | contig 11145 bp, 10 predicted proteins | sample Biomet3_FD_127790 | JGI IMG/M metagenome (GOLD analysis project Ga0183101, IMG submission 127790) | Microbial communities from bioreactor (seeded with sewage sludge) at LBNL, California, USA - Biofuel metagenome 3 | ecosystem: Engineered > Bioreactor > Anaerobic > Unclassified ... | reverse complement strand
GGGCGAGCCTGTGGGGGGGGAGGCGGCGCGAGGGTGACGAATTCGCCGTGGCCAAACCGCAGGTCATCTGCAAGATGATCGACGGCGTCAAGAACGAGCCGATCGAACGGCTCAGCGTCGACGTGCCCTCCGAATTCGCCGGTAGAATCATTGAAATCGTCGGCCTGCGGCGCGGCGAACTGATCCAGATGGAGTCGCGCGGCGTACGCCAGCTCCTCGAATTCCACATCCCCACCCGCGGACTCATCGGCCTGCGGAGCCGGGCGCTGACCGCCAGCCAGGGCGAAGCGATCGTTTCGCACCTGTTTGACCACTACGAGCCGTTCAAGGGGGCGATTCCGTCGCGGAGCAACGGCACCATGGTCAGCATGGCGCAGGGCAAGGCGATTCCGTTCGCCATCGACGGACTCCAGCTGCGCGGTGAATTCTTCATCGATCCGGGCATGGATTGCTACGAAGGCATGATCGTCGGCGAACACTGCAAGGAAGGCGACCTGGTCGTCAACGTTCAGCGCGCCAAGCAGCTGACCAATATGCGCGCGGCGGGGAGCGACCGCAACATGAAGATCGCCCCGGCCCGCAAAATGTCGCTCGAACAGGCGCTCGAATACATCGAAGACGACGAGCTGGTCGAAGTGACTCCGCTCAATATCCGTCTGCGCAAGCTCTTTTTGACCGAGCTTGACCGCCGCCGGAACCGGTTCAAGCCCTCGGAGGAATAAGATGCTGCGACGGGCGGCGGAATTCCTGCGAATTGCGGCGTTTGTCTTCTCTCTGCTGCTGCTATGCCCCGTGACGCGGCTGGCGGCGGCTGAGAACGTGATCGTCTTTTTCGTGGACGGCGCGAACCAGGCCGGAGTGGAACTGGCGAAGACGGCCGGGGCCGGATTCGCCGGCCTCTCCAACCTTTCGGCGCTGCCGGTTCACGGAATGCTGCTGCCGCTCGGGCGTGAGTTCGACCGTCCCGCCCTGGCTGCCGCCAACGCCATTGCCGTCGGCAAGGCGGTGGATGATTCGGTCGGTACGCTCTCCACCGGGGAGGAGCTCGATTCGCTGGCGATGCTGGCGAAACTCCAGGGGCGGCGGGTCGGCGTCGTGACCGACTCCTTTTTGACCGGTTCGCTTCCCGGCGCATTCTATGCGCATGAACCGAAGACCGATCAGCCGGAAGCGCTGGCCGGCTGGCTGCCGCTCTGCGATTTCAATGTGCTGGCCGGTGAAGTGGTCATTCCCGACGACGAGCGCCAGGACGGCGACCGCCTGGGCGACACCATGGCCAAGCTCGGATACCGGAACGTTCTGGAGGTGAAGAATCTGACGCCTCCGGTCAACCGCCTGTTCCTGCGCCACACCGACCCTGCCGGGAGACGTTACGCCTTGGCCCGCAAAAGCCGGGCGGAACGGGAGCGGCTGATCGACAGCGTCGGCGCCGCACTGCTCTGCCTGGAAAATCCGGACGGCTTTTTCTTGGTTGCGGAATGCGGCAATATCGCCCCGGCCGGGCAGGAGAACGACAGTTCGATGCTGCTCGGCGAGCTCTGGATGTTCGACCGGGCGCTCGGCGAAGCGCTGCGGTTCTTCAAGGCGGACCCCGAGCATACGCTGATTGTCGTGGTTTCGCTCTACGACGCGGGGGAGCTCCAGCTGACCGGCGGCGCCGACACCGATTTCCCGGTCGGGCCCGGGCGGCTCGAACTGCTCGCCGAACTCAACGCCGCGCCCCGCACCTTCGAACAGGCGCTGGAATTGCTCGGCGCCAGTCATCTCTTCGCGCCCGGCGCGGACGAATTGCGGGCGCTCCGGCGGTTCTATCTCGATGCGCCGCGGCTTAACGACGCCGCGACGATTGCGGCGCTGCGCGATTACCGCAACTTCGAACCGGACGCGGTGCTCCGCGATTACCGGCCCTGGATCATCCGGATTCAGACGATCCGCGACCGTCACTACGGGGCGGAGTTCGCTTCACGCCGCATTGTTTCCGGACTCACTCCGATTTGGGCGATCGGCGCGGGGGCAGGGGCCTTCGCGGGCGAATACACCCCGGAGGAGCTTCACCTGAAGCTCCGCAAGGCGCTCGGCCTCTCCGGTTCGGTGCGCTAAATTATTTCTTCTTGTCGGCCTTGGCCTTCGCCTTGCCCTTCTTGAGCTTGGCGATCATCTCTTCGACCTCTTCCTTGCCGTGATCGTAGAAGCCCTGCTCGGCGGGGTCGAGTTCGTGAAGCAGACGGAGGAACTCTCCGGCGTGCTCGCGTTCTTCATCGGCGACGTCGATCAGCACGGCCTGGGCCAGCTCGTTGTCGGTGGATTCGGCCAGCTGCATATAGAGCTGGATCGCCTCGTACTCGGCCGAAACCATCAGGCGGATCGAACGGATCAGCTCCGCCTCGGTCAGTTTGCGGTCGCACTTGTTCCCGTAGAATGAATTGCAAAATTCCGGCATGATAACTCCTCCTGCTTGAAAAACGATAGGGTCTCTATGATACAATATCCGCAATTCCCGGGAATGTCAAGAGAATAATTCAGGACCACCCGTCGGAATTCGAATGCGTTAATGGCGGATTTCCAAGTTCAGGACAAATTTCTTACTGACGGGATCGATATTGATGCCAAAATGAGTTGATTCGACATCTCCTCCTATTTGTATGTGCCGGGATGTCGTTTCCCCTTTGTCATTGACAAATTCATAATTATACCCGCTATTGCTTTGTGCTGTGGCGATCTTCCTTATCGGCAACCTGTCTTCCACGGGCAGCTGCTTATTTCCGTAATCGTATGCATAAGCATAAACAAAAAAAGGGTTGGAGTCGTCGAAGATGTTCACATTGCGACTTCTTGCGTCTTTTTGAAAGATATCGATATCATCCTGAAAAATTCCCCAGACAACGATAGTCCAGCTTGACCACTGGCGTTGTTCAATGAAAACCAGTGGTCCTGTCGATTTGAAATTTGTGATATGGCATGACGGATATTTCTTTTCCAGCTCTCCGATCTGACTGATATGGCCGATCCGATATCGGGGTATCAACTGAAAGAGAAAGGGTGACACCACAAGCAGAAACAGCAGCAGAACCAATATTGTTTTCTTCATTTTCTCAATCCATGATGATGAAAGAAGGTCCGATGAAAACGGGGGGCGCGGGTTCGCCGCGGACACGCGGTTTCCTGCATATTTACCTTAAATTATTGTTTATCGATATGATGCACAGGCGGCTTTGCAGAAATACGTAAGAGGTGATCGTATAGGTTCTGCCCTTGCCGAACATGTAATACCGCAGATCATCCTGATTCGATGTTCGATAGCTCCATTTTCCATCCGGATGGAATTGGAATTTCTTTATCACGCTTTCCGGCAGATCGCCTGATTTGGAATATGGAAAATCTTTCGCTTTCAGTCTGAATTCTTTGAGTTTGGGAGGTTCAAACCCTAGGGAGCCGGGATCGCTCTCTAAACGGGAAATGGTGTCTGGCGTCAACTTCCCGTACAGATTCAATCGTTGACCATAAGCATGACTCCACAATGTATAATATATTTCTCCATCGAATTCAAGTTTCCTGAAGTCCAGTAAGTTGTAAAGGTTAGCGGGTAAAAAGCTTAAATCAGTCACTTCTCCAGACTTCCTGGTTCCCCTGAGAAGCCAGTAGCCGCCGACTGGAATCAGCATGACGCATGTCAAAATGACAAAGAGGAGGGTTTTTCCCTTCAACGGAGATAGAAATATTTTGGAAATAATCATTGACGTTCGCATTCCCCGGATGTTATCACATTTGAGGATTCAAAAGCATAGAAAACCAATAGATACCATAGTAAATATGATTACGTAAAAAATTTTCTTCAGTCCGCAGACTAATTCTTCATTGCTTTCTTTATCATCTTTTTCATTACGCGGTTCGTATAAACTCAAACTGACCAGGGAACCGAGAGAACATACCAGATAGGCGATCGAACAATCCCTTGGCCTTATCATCAGAGAGATCAGGAAAACGAACAGTGAAAAAATCGTCACATAGATGACAATGCCTTTATTCTTAGCAAAAACGTTGACAAGATCGATCGCTTCCTCTTTGAGTATATTGCTCATTGTTTCTCCTGCGACATCTGATTTCTAATGGATGGAAAAGGAGGCTGCCAAGCATCAATACATTCTCAGCTCGACATTGAGTTTCCCCCAGAAGTCCGTTTCGTTTCTAAATAATGTTTCGTTGAATATTTGCGATTTCCCGGCTTGCTTGTAACTGATTACAAGGTTGGGACAGTCGGCGGAAGCTTTTGGCGGTGAAAATTGTACCTTGTCTTTGATGATGATAAGCCCCATCAATGGAATCTTGTTCAATGGCGACAGATCATCAACAGTTCCGCTTCCGTTGATTTCGATGCCATATCCGGTATAGTAGATCTCCGGCTTTATATCGGCTGATTTCCAACCGGGATTTTTCTCACGCAATTCTGCCGCGACATTATCCCAATAATAGCTGAAAACAATCTTCCTTTCCACGATGCTGCTCAAATAGGCAATTTTTGAGAACCAAGAACATGGTCGAATACTTTTTAAATCGAAATCGCAAATCTCCACTTCCGGATGGGCAAAGAAAAGCCTGATGAGTATCGCCAGCAATATCCCTCCTCCCGCAAACAGGGAAGCCAGGCCATACCAAAGATAACGTTTTTTCTCGGATGAAGAGAGATTCATGGAGTTTGCTGCATGGAATTGGTTTCTTTATCGGATGCCATCGCCTGTTTCTCATTTGCTTCTATGCGGCCATCACTGTAAAGGCGAAGTCTGTATTCATTGTGATTCCCGTCTTCCATAATAACCGCCGCCGGCGCTTCGTGAATGGAGTGCCCGCCATAGTATTGATAAATGCCGTCCGGTTGTGTATTGGTAAATTTCCACGGCGAGAAATCATATCGCGCCCAACAATAAAATTGATCCGGGAGATACCCCTGGAGGACTAATTCGTCGAGTCCTTTCACGGGGAAATACCCGTCATTGTCATCGGCATACTGCTTTAAGCTGATATAATATTGCTTCAAGTTGTTTTTGCAAGCCTTTTTTATGCTGTCAGGATGAGGCGGCGCAAAGAATGGAAATAGAATTGCACTTAAAATAATCAACGCTGATGTGATCACAAATGCGCAGAACTGCAAGATGACGCCATGTCTTTTTCTGATTGAGTGCAAGATCCTGATCAGAAGGTAAATAGATAAGATATAAACAGATAATTTGGCGAGCAGGATAAAAATAGAAAAAGGCCCGCTGAGCCTGGAAAAGTACAAAATGAAAAGCAGGGCAATATAAATAACAGTGGAACACAGAAAAATCGATATTTTCTTGTTATTGGTCATTGTGAATTCCCTTTAAAAAATAAAGAGGATTGAACGTAAATGGTATCCACGGAAACTGCCCGAAAGTTTTTTATCTCCATTTGGGTTACTCTGCTTCTGACCATACGATATCTTCCCGATATGAAACTTGCAAGTAGTCCGGATCAAGTTTTTGCTTCTGATTGCTCCGAAAGCGCAAAATAAAAAGGGGAGAGGGACGAAAAAAGCCGATCGCGGAGTTCCGCAATCGGCTTCATGGGCAAAAAAATGGTGCGCTCACGGGGATTCGAACCCAGGACCCAGTGATTAAGAGTCACTTGCTCTACCGACTGAGCTATGAGCGCACAACATTTTCTAATATAACCCGCCCTCTCCGGATTTGCAAGCGGAAAGCGGAGTTTGAGCGTAAAAAATCCGTTTTTTCCGCTCGCCGCCACAGGCGGACACCGCGAAATCAGTTGAGTTCGCGGTGAATCCGGTCGTTTTCCTGAAGGATTTCTTCCAGTTCCGCCGCTGCGGTTTCCCAGGCGGACATGGTTTCCTCCATCGACTTGCGAACGTCGGTGAGCTCGCGGTTGACGACTTCAAAATCGATTTTTCCGCCGGCGGAAAGCTCTTCGAGCAGCCCGGCCTGACGCTGTTCGAGCGCCTCGTGCTTCGCCTCGAGTTCGGCAACTTTCTGCTCCGCCGCCTTTTTGTTCGCGGCGAGGGCGTTGCGGGCCTGGGCGCGGGCGCGGCGGCGGTTGCGGGCGAGTTCGGGGGAGCCGAGCTGCATCTCCTGCTCCGGCGAATTGGTGATCCCCGTCGAGCGCAGTTCGGCGGACTTCTCCAGATAGTAGTCGTAAGTCCCGAAATATTTGCGGATGCCCGGCGGCTCCATGGCGATGATTCCGGTCGCCACGTTGCGGACGAATTCGATGTCGTGGCTGACCACGCAGACGGTGCCCGGATAGCTTCTCAGCGCCTCCTGGAGCAGTTCGCGCGCGGCGATGTCGAGGTGGGTGGTCGGTTCGTCGAGCACCAGGAAGTTCGGCGGATTGACGAAGATCCGGGCGAACAGCAGCCGGATTTTCTCGCCGCCGGAGAGCACTTTGCACTGCTTCGACGCCGCTTCGCCGGAAAAGCCGAATGAGCCGAGCACGTTCATAATCCCCGACGCGAGCGCTCCCGCCGGGAGGTTGCCGCGCACCACATCGTAGACGCTCTGCTCGGGGATCAGCAGGTCGGCGAACTCCTGCGCCTGGTAGCCGATCACCGAGTGGTGGCCGAGAATGATTCGCCCCGAAGTGGGCTTGAGCCTGCCGATCAGCAGTTTGAGCAGCGTGGTCTTGCCCATGCCGTTGTAACCGATGAAGGCGAGCTTGTCCCCCGCGTCGATGGCGAGGTTGACATCGCGGAGCAGTATCTTATCCGGAGTGTAGCCGAAGCTGAGGTCTTCGATCCGCGCCGCCTCGGTGCCGCCCGGAGGCGGGGCCGGGAAACGGATCGCGCCGTGGTAGCCGAGTTCGTCCGGCAGCTCGATGTCCTCCATCTTGTCCAGCGCCTTCTGCCAGCTCTTGGCCTGCGCCGCCTTGGAACTCTTGGCGCGGAACCGGTCGATCACCCGTTCGAGGTGCTCTTTTTTGCGGTCGCTGTTGCGCTTGGCGGCTTCGAGGTTGCGGCGGCGCTCCTCGCGCTCGCGGCGATAGTAGTCGTAGTCGCCCGGATACCGCGTCACCTGCCCGGCGTTGACTTCGAGCGTCAGGTCGGTCAGCTTGCGCAGCAGGAAACGGTCGTGCGAAATCAGCAGCAGCGTTCCCGGGAACGACTTGAGGAACTTGCACAGCCATTCTACGGCGGGGATGTCGAGGTAATTCGACGGCTCGTCGAGCAGCAGGATATCCGGCTGCGAAATCAGCACCCGGGCGAGCGCGGCGCGCATCCGCCAGCCGCCCGAGAACGAGGAGAGCGGGCGCTGGAAGTCCGCCTCATGGAAGCCGAGGTTGCTGAGCGCCTGCTCCGCTTCGACCCTGAGCCGGTAGGCCCCGAGGTGTTCGATGGTCGACTGGAGATGGCCGTGACGGTCGAGCAGCGACTGGAGTTCGTCGTTGTCATCCGTCCCTTTGTGCAGCCGCTCCTCGAGCTGATGGAGTTCGGCCTGCATCTCGCGCAGTTCGGGGATCGCGTCGGCGGTGAATTCGAGCAGCCCTCGCGCCGTTTCGCCGTCGGGAAGGTGCTGTTTGAGGGTGCCGAGGCGCATCGCCTTGGGAATGGTGATGGACCCGCGGTCCGGCACCACTTCGCCGGTAATCATCCCGAATATCGTACTTTTGCCCGCGCCGTTGGGGCCGACCATGCCGATCCGGTCGCCGGTGTTGACCCGGAACGACACGGCGTTGAGAATCGCATCTCCCGCATAGGTTTTCGTCACATCTTTAAAATCAATCACTTCTTCACCATGAAACCGGTTATTGGCCGGCGCCCGGAGTATCGGGTTCCACCTTTTCCCTGACGGCCGGAATTTCCAGCACGTAACGGAATCCGAGGTCTCCGGCGCCGCCGTTGACATAATACATATTGGCGGTGTTCGCCTGCTGGGGCGCGGTGGCGTAGGAGCCGCCGATCACCATGAACAATTTTCCCTTTTCGCCGGGGGAACGGATGAGTTCCCGGACGTTTCCGGTCAGGTCGCGGACCCCGTAAACCGAGATGTCCCGGGGGCACGTTCCCGGCGGCGCGCCGACCGGATAGAGCGCGCGTTCCGGATGGTCGCGCAGCAACGCCCGGCCGGGTTCGTAGGAGTTCCCCCACACATAACCGCGCCCGTCGACGCCGCGCGCCGCTTTTTCCCATTCGAGCCGGGTGGGCAGCCGGCAGACCATGCCGAGCCGTTTTCCCAACCAGGCGCAGTAGGCTTCCGCCGCCTCGCCGGAGATTCCGACCACCGGCAACTCGGGGGTGAACGGTTTGGCGAGCTTGCCGGTTTTATCCCAGAGCGGCAACCGCTCCTGCGAATCGGGGTCGAACGCGTACCAGCCGAGATACTTGCGTTTTTCTTCCGGCGTTTTCAGCTCGTTCCAGAACTTGAGGTATTCTCCGAAGGTGACTTCGTTCGCCCCGATCAGGAACGGCGGAAGCGTGCTCTTGCCGACGCCGAAACGGCCGGTGCTGCTGCCGTGGAAGAATTCGCCTCCGGAAATATAGCGGACATCCGGCGGCAGGGAATCGGGGATGGCGAGCTCAATGTTTGTTGTTCCCGCCACCGGGACCACGGTCGGCGCCGTCACTTCGATGCCAGAGGGCAGGGTGATGTCGAGCAGGTAATTGCCCGCCGCAAGTTCGAACGACTGGCTCGCTTCTCCGATCGGCAGGGTTTCAGCGGGGGGGGCATTGCCGTTCTCGTCCGTCTCCGCCTGGCCGAGCCGGACGGTCTTTCCGGTGGCGTCGCGGATCGTCATCTTGCGGCCCGGCTGGGCCGCTCCGTCGATTTCCAGTTCCCCGACGCGGTTGTCGATCTTGTTGACCAGCTCCGCCAGTTTTGCATCCTGGCTGATCGCGCGGTCGAAGAGACTCCGCCAGCGGAGCCTGGCCTGGCGCAGGAAACTCAGCAGCGAATCGTAGTTCTCCAGCCTCAGGTAGAAGTTCAGGCTCGAGCGGAAGATATCCCGGGACATGCGGTTGACCGCCGCTTCGCGCAGGCCGTATTCGGTGGCGCGGCTGATGAACTCCAGCGCCGAGTTGTAGCCGTTTTCCTGTTCGGCGATCAGGCGGAAGAGCTCGTTTTCCAGCTCGCGCTCCTGCCCGTTGCTGCCGGGATTCATCGACCGCTCCTGCAGCAGATTGTAGGTCCGCAGCGCGAGCGCGTTGTAATTTTTCGCCTGGGTGTAGTTGTACTCCGCCAGGTTGATCAGCGAATTGCTCTGTGAGAGGTTCGAGAAGTGGGTGAACCCGAAATAGCCGATCCAGGTCAGCGTCGCCGCCATCAGCGTGGCCGGAACCAGCGGGTGCCGCCGGACCAGCTTGGTCAGCCGGTAGAGCGGTTGCGGCGAATAGGCGGCGACCGGAAACCCGTCGAGGTAGTTGCGGATATCGCGCAGCAGGTCCGGCACCGTCCGGTAGCGCCTGGCGCGGTCGCGCGCCATCGCCTTGAGGCAGATCGCCTCCAGTTCGAGCGGCACGATCTGGGTGCGCGGCGCCGCCTTGCGGGGCGGCACGATACGTCCGGTCGCCGCCCGGCGCATCAGCTCGTCGGAGGGCAGTTCGGTGTCGAACGGCGCATTTTTCCAGGTCAGCATCGTATAGAGAATCGCGCCGAGGCCGTAAACGTCCGCCTCTTCCGAAGGTTCGGTCGCTTCCCCGGTCAACTGCTCGGGCGGCATGAAGGCGGGGGTGCCGCCGAGGACGATTTTACCGTCTTCCGGAGATTCTTCCTGCTGGCTGCTGTCGAGCGGGCATTCGAGGTCGAGCTCCATCTTGTTCTTGCCGGAGCCGCCGCGGTCGAGGTCGGCGCGGTAGCGGGCCATGCCCCAGTCCATCACCAGCACCTCGCCGTAGTCTCCGACCATCAGGTTGCCCGGTTTGAGGTCGCAGTGCAGAATGCCGTGGCTGTGGGCGAAGGCGACGCCGTTGCAGGCGCCGATAAAGATTTCCAGCAGCCGGTGGAGCGTGTAGGTGCGGCGGTAACCCTCCTGGTCGTCGTTGAGCTTGCGCAGGATGATCCGGAGCGTCTCGCCCTCGACCCGCTTCATGGTGAAATAGACGCCGACGTCGTCGAAGACCCCCATGCGGTGAACCGGGGGGATGTTCGGGTGGTCGATCTGGGCGGTCGCCCGCGCTTCGCGGATGAACCATTCGATGCGTTCCGCCTGGTTGCGGTACTGGGGGCGGAGAATCTTGAGGGCGACTTCCCGGTTGAGTCCGGGTTCGTGGGCGGAAAACACCGCCCCGACGCCGCCGATTCCGATCGCGGAAAGTCCTTCGTAATCCTGAATCCGGTCGCCGGCCGGAATGCCGAGCGCACGGCGCAGCTCTTCCGGCGAAAGCATCGTTTCGCTGGGTGCGCCGTAAATCAGCGTTTTCTGGTCGTCATCCCGCCACTCCGGGTCCGGTTTGTTTTCTCTGTCGTCCACGTCTCTCCGCCGTTATTTTCTCTGTCCGGCGCGAACTTTGCGGACTCCGTCGGCGAATTCGTCGTAATATTCAGCGTTCGCCGCCTTGTCCAGCCGGATGGTTCCGGCGCCGTCCCATTTGAAATCGGCGGGCAGCACATAGCACTTCGCTTCCTGCCGCCTGCCGAGGTCGAAGTTTTAGATCCCGGTGACGATTCCGACGAAGTCGCCCTGTTTGGTGATGACGAAGTCGCCCGCCTCGGCGCGCAATTCCGGGCCGGAGCCGCGGCCGGTGTTGCGGATGTAGAGCTGCGGAACTCCCTTCCCGAGATCGAGCGAACAACGGTCGCTGATCGGGGCCGACTCCTTGCCGAAGGAGCCCGGTTTGAAGAGGAAGAGGTCGCCGAGTCCGCGCTGTTTCAGTGTTTCGATGTTCAGCGCTTCGAGCGGCTCCCGGCCGCGCACGGTGAATTCGATCGCCGTCAGCTGGGGTTCTCCGGGGAAGACCAGCAGCGGTCCGCGCAGCGTGGTCCCCGGCTCGCTCAGGGGAGCCGTGGAGATGTTGACCCGGTAATCGAGCCGGTCGATGCGGTCGAAGTTGAGCGGCGTCGCCGCGTCTCCGAAGAGCAGCTTATGGTAGGCGGGCATGACCGTTTTTCCGGCGATGCGGACCAGCGGCAGATAGAAGACGCCGCCCCCCCTCTGGTCGAGCAGCAGCCGGCTTTCCTTGATGTC
>Ga0183101_1000709_pt4 | contig 11171 bp, 10 predicted proteins | sample Biomet3_FD_127790 | JGI IMG/M metagenome (GOLD analysis project Ga0183101, IMG submission 127790) | Microbial communities from bioreactor (seeded with sewage sludge) at LBNL, California, USA - Biofuel metagenome 3 | ecosystem: Engineered > Bioreactor > Anaerobic > Unclassified ... | reverse complement strand
CCGCCCGCCCGCCCCCCGCCCCGGCCGCCGCCGGCGAGGATTGTGCCCTGCTGCGCGTTGCCCCGCCCTGGCCTGTGCGGCCCTCGGCCAAACGCCAGATTGAGGTTCTGGACTATCTGCACCAGCACGGCAGCGTGAGCCGCAGGCGGCTTGTGCAATCCCTCGGGCAGGCCGTAACCCCAGCCCTCCATACCCTGCTGGAAGCTGGGCACGTCAACCTAGCGCGAGACAACGGCGTTGACGATGATGACGCTCTGGACGCCACAGAGCAAAGCCTGTTGCCGCCCCCGCCTGCCCCCTTTGTCCTTAACGATGAGCAGGCACGTGCGCTTGAAAGCATGCTGGAGGCACTGCGGGCAGAGGAGGCTTCCTCCCGCCTGCTCTTTGGCGTGACCGGCAGCGGCAAAACAGCAGTGTACCTTGAACTTGCCAAGGCCTGCCTGGCGGCGGGCAAAAGCGTCATGCTGCTCGCACCCGAGGTGGCGCTGGCCCACAAACTGCGGCGCGATGCCACCTGCGCGCTGCCCGATGCTCCCTTATTTTTCTACCACGGATACCAGTCGCCTGCACGGCGGGAAGCGACCTTTCGCCAGATGGCGCAAAGCGACACCCCCTGCATTGTCGTGGGCACTCGCTCGGCATTATTTCTGCCAGTGCCGCACCTGAACTGCATTGTGCTGGACGAAGAGCACGACGGCTCTTTCAAGCAGGACGAAAGCCTGGCGTATCAGGCCAAGGAAGTGGCGTGGTTCCGTGTTGCCCAGGCAAAGGGGCTGCTGGTGCTTGGTTCTGCCACGCCCGATCTCAAGACCTTTTATGCGGCTGAAAACGGCCACTTGCCCATCCTGCGGCTACCCCACCGCGTGGGCGGACGCGAGCTGCCGCCGGTGGAACTGGTGGACATCAGCGCCCTCGCGCCCGGCTCAACCAGCATGGACGGGCTGCTGGCCCCGCAGAGCGAGGCCGCACTGCGCGAGACCATTGAGCGCGGCGAGCAGGCCGTGGTGCTGCTCAACAGGCGCGGCTACGCCCCCCTGATGTACTGCCTTGACTGCAACCGCACCCTGCGCTGCCCGCACTGCGAAATTGGGCTCACCTACCACAAGGGGCTGGAAAAACTCGTCTGCCACTATTGCGGCTATAGCCGCCCCTTTCCCTCGCCCTGCCCAGAGTGTGGCGGCATGAACTTTTTGCCCATGGGCGAAGGCACAGAACGCCTGGCCGAGCGCCTGAGCGTACTGGCCGGGGGGCCTGTGCTGCGGCTGGACAGGGACAGCACCCGCAGGCCCGGACGCATGGAAGAAATTCTCGCGGCCTTTTCCCGACAGGAGGCCCCCATACTGGTGGGTACGCAAATGCTCTCCAAGGGGCATCACTTTCCGCTGGTGACGCTGGCCGTCATCGCGGATGCGGACCTTGGTCTGAATCTGCCGGACTACCGCGCCGCCGAGCGCACATTTCAACTGCTGGTGCAGTCTGCCGGGCGCGCTGGCAGGGGCGACAAGCCGGGCCGGGTGCTTATCCAGACGCGTGATGTGGAGCACTACTGCTGGCAGTACGTGCGCACCGCAGACTATGAGGGTTTTTATCAGGCGGAGCTTGCCAAACGGCGGCTGCGCCGTTACCCGCCCTTTGTGCGTCTGGCGCTCATTCGCATATCCTACGCGTTGAACGAACAGGGCGGCCCCCCGGCTCTCAACGAGCTGGCCCAGGCACTGCGCGTCAAGGCTGCGGAACTGGGAGTGCAGCTTCTTGGCCCCGCCCCAGCCCCACTGGCCCTATTGCGTGGGCGTAAGCGCTTTACATGTTTGATAAAAGGACAAGACTGGCAGGCGCTGCGCTCGCTCTATTTCTTTGCTTTGTCACAAAAAGCTTCAAGACACTTGCGACTTTTCCTTGACCTTGATCCGATAAATATGTTGTGACATCCCATTACTGTTGTCGAGGGCGGCCCTACAGCCGCGTCCGTTTCTGCGACATCGCAACCGTACCAGCGTGCTAAGGTATGCCGGGATGGGCTGTTGTGCGCTTTTTTTGCAGCTAAGTGGAGGGGTGATGAAGGTTTTTCGTGCTGTATGTCTGGCGCTGGCTCTGGTGGCCTGCTGTGCACCCGTAGCCTGGGGCGAAGGTTTCTCCCTAAATGAATGGAGCGCCAGGGGTGTTTCCCTTGCTGGCGGCATGGTGGGCCGCGCTGATGATGTTTCGGCCATAGCGTATAATGCCGCAGGCATCACGCAACTGCCCGGCACCCGCATGATGGGCGGCTTTGCCCTCATCAGCCCTTCTGGCGGTATTTCCACCAGTTATGGCGGGCGCGGAAACTCGACCTACACGAAACCCGCACTCTGGAATGCTCCGCACGCCTATCTGAGCCACCAGCTCAGCGACAACGCATGGGTCGGTCTGGGCGTTTTTTCGCGTTTCGGCCTTGGCAACAGCTATTCCGGTGACTGGGCGGGCAGGTACAACGTCTATGACATCGGCGTACAGACCATTTCCTTTGTGCCTACCCTGGCAGTCAAACTCAATGATACGGTCTCCTTTTCCGTAGGCGTGGAAGCCATGAACGCCCACATGTACATGGGCAACAAAATTCTGACCTACAACAACGGCAAAAAATTTGACAACGACATGCAGCTCGAGGGGAACGGATGGGGTTATGGCGCCCACCTTGGCCTGCACATGCATCTCAACGACCAGTGGTCGGTTGGCCTGTCCTACAAGAGTCAGGTGACCATGAACATCAATGGCGACGTGGAATTCGCCTATCAGGGCAACAACGCCATCAGCAAGGCCAAACACCTGCCCGAGGCCAGAAACTGCGGCGCAAACACCGTGCTTCAGTTGCCCGATTCGGCAGCCCTGGGCGTTACCTACAAGCCGCTGGACAATCTGAGTTTTGAAGTGGGCACGGTCTGGACCCGCTGGTCCACCTACAATGCCCTGAACATCTATATGGATAACGGATACAGTTCCATCAACAACAAGGAATGGCGCGACGGCTGGAACTTCAACGGCAGCGTGGAATACAAGCCCCTTGACTGGTGGACCCTGCGCGCAGGTTTTTCTTATGAGACGCCCGTGGTCAATGAAAGCCACGCCGACTTCATGATCCCCACCAATGGCCGCAAAACGCTCAGCGTGGGCACCGGCTTTAACTGGAATAACTGGACCGTGGACCTCGCCTACGCCCACCTGTGGATCAATTCTCTCGACTACGGCGGCACCGATGCCAAGGGCATCTCGCCAGAGGTAGGCATTACTGGCGGCAATTCCAAGGATGTTTCTGCAAAAATCTATATGCTTTCAGTGGGTTACACGTTCTAAAAAGCAAAACTGGCCAAGCGCGCCCTGCTGATGTTGCGATGGCTGTGAGATCTTAAGGCGCAATACCATATGAACCCGGTTGTTAAAAAACAGCCGGGTTTTTCTTTTTTGTACAGTATACATTGGGTTTCCAGTTGAATCAGCGCGTTGCAACATGCTGTTTTGCAAGATCAATACAGTTATGATACGTCATTATTGCTGCCAATATAGAAAAAATATTGACATTTTCTAATGATTGTTTCAACTTTAAAGCTGCCTTCATTTTTTTGGAGGAAAGTACCTAGGAGGACTGTCATGAAACGCTTTATTCTTGCGTTGGCGCTGGTGCTGAGTCTGGCACTGCCCAACATTGCCGCTGCTGAAGGCAACGGCATGTATCTGGCCCCCAAATTCTTGATGAGCTTTCAAAATACCGGCCAAATTGAACGCTCCCGCGCCCTGGCTGGCTCCGGAGTAGACCAGTACAGCCAGTTCACCCTTGGTGGCGCCCTGGCCCTGGGCTATGACTTCTGGCCCCAGCAGATGCTGCCCCTGCGTGCCGAACTTGAATTCGCCATGCGCGGCAACAATGAAAAGACCTGGAGCGATGGCGGCGCGGCCATCAAGCAGGTCAAGGGTACCTGGAACTCCTCGACCCTGTTTGCAAACCTGTTCTGGGATTTCCACAACGACAGCATCATGACCCCGTATGTGGGTGGTGGTCTTGGCATGGCCTTCAACTACGCTGGCTATGACTTTACCGCCAACAACGGCGACAAGTTCAGCGGCGATCAGCGCACCACCAACTTTGCGTGGAACCTGGGCGCTGGTGTTGCCTTCAACATCAACGAGCACTTCGCCATTGATGCTGGCTACCGCTTTGTGAGCCTTGGCTACAACGATGTGAGCGTCACCTCTGCTGGCAACAAGTACAACGTTGGCAACCGTCCCTACGAAAACGAGTTCATGCTCGGCCTGCGCTACGGCTTCTAAGCCGCAGATAAGCACTGCAGCCTCACATGAGGCAAGGCAACGTGCTGTGGACGGCAGTTCAGCGCGAGCACTGCTTGCACTTCCCGTCCCTCAGGAACAAAACCCCGGCTCAGGCCGGGGTTTTTTGCATTCTGGCCTCACGCGTGTTCCCCTGCCGTCCCATGCTCCGGGCATGCCTGGATATTTTCTTAACTTTCTTTAATATCAACTATTTTTAGATAATTTTCGTGGAAATTCCGGTCCAGCTATGAGGCACGAAACCATCGAAAATTTCTTTTTCCCCCTTGACAATCTGCCTTGCCTTACGGTGCGCATAGTTTGCTGGTACCTAGTTGAAAAATGGAGAATAGATAAGAAAAACAGAGAAAAAACAAATCATATTTGTGTAAAACTTTTTGATGCCATGTTTAAAATGCCAAGACACCCCATGAAAGCCTTGCGTTCAAAGGATATCCCATCATAGGGACTACAGGCCGAGTAACTAAAAAATATTAGAATTCAAGCCTATTAGATATAAACAAAGTTGGGGATAAGAAATTGGCCCCATGTCTCAAACAGCTCGGAATCATCAATTGCCCCCAAATCTGATTTTGGGCTACAAGGCGGCATGCGCGAACAATGGTCGGAAATTTCTGAAAATCTCAAGAAAATGCTGCATTCCGGCGTTTTCAAGGTCTGGATTGCACCCTTGCAGGCACAAGTGCACGCGGGGGGGCTTTTGCTTACCGCGCCCAATGCTTTTGTGGCCAGTTGGCTTGAAGGCAAGATGCTCTCCACCCTGCGCGAAGCAGCAGCCCCGGTGCTGGGACTTGACCCAGCTTCTGTTGACGTGCGCATTACCGCTGCAGGCGATACCGCCCACAGCAGCAAGCCTGCGGCTAACCTGCCAGCCCGTGACAACCAGGATAACTTGGCCTTTGCGACCAGCCCTGTGCAGCAGCCCGCTTCTTTCGCCCTGCCCCATAATGCAGAAGCCCCAGCCAAACAGGCTGACACGGCAGAGCAGTTCGCGCACTCATCTTCCATACTGAACGCGACCTTTTCCGGCTTGGCGGCCAACGCCACGGAGGCTGCCAGCCGTCAGGACACTGCTGCCCAGCAGATGGCGCGCCCGCAGTTGCAGGCCACCCTGCCCATCAGCAGCACCCCGGCCTACCGTCTGGCGACCAACTGGCGCTATTCTTTTGCGGACTTTGTGGTTGGCCCCACCAATAATATGGCTGTTGCGGCAGCTCAGGATGTCAGCCGTAGCAGCGGCTGCGTACGCACCCTGTTCATGAACTCTGCCCCTGGCCTTGGCAAAACCCACCTGGCTCAGGCCGTTGGACGCGCCATTGCAGAAGAACGCAGCGGCGCGCGCGTGGGCTACCTGACGGCAGAAGATTTTGCCTCGCGCTTTGTGGCTGCCCTGCGCACCCACGACATCGAAAATTTCAAGACCCGTTTCCGCGATCTTGACGTGCTGCTGCTTGAAGACGTGCATTTTCTCCAGGGTAAGGAAAAAATGCAGGACATGGCACTGGCCGTGGTGAAAAGCCTTCAGGCCAAAGGCGGACGAGTCATTTTTACCTCATCGTTTTCGCCTCGCGAACTGCAACGCGTAGACAGCCAGCTTGTGTCGCATTTCTGCTCGGGCATCCTCACCGATATTGGCCGCCCCACAGAAGACATGCGCCGCCACATTCTTGAGCGCAAGGCCAAGAGTTTTCAGGTGCTGCTGCCCGACTCCGTTTGCGAGCTGCTGGCCTGCCGCCTCGACGGCGATGTGCGCCAGATGGAATCGTGCCTGAACAGCCTCATTTTCAAGGCGCGTCTGCTCAATTGCGGGCTGAACCTTGACCTGGCCATGGAAGTGCTCAGCCAGTACGCCGAGATCAGCTGCGGGCCGGATATGCCCACCATCGTGCGCCTGGTCTGTGAAAGCTACGGCCTCAACGAGCGCCAGCTCAGCTCCCGCTCGCGCCGCAAGGAATGCGTGCTGGGCCGCAACACAGTGTATTATCTCGCGCGCAAACACACAGAACTGACTCTTGAAGAAATCGGCGAAAAATTCAACCGCCGCCATTCCACGGTTATCAAGGGCATTACCAGCGTGGAACGTGAACTCTCCAAAGAAACCAGCCTTGGCCGCCAGATTGCCAGAGCCGTCAAACTTATCGAACGCAATGCGGGCATGGGCGCGTAAGCGCCCTTGACCCTGCTGACGCCCCCTTGCCTCCTGCCCTGTCTGGGGGCCACAGAGCCTGCCTTCCATCCTTTTTTTCACTTTGCATGCTTGCCTGAGGTGAGGCCCTTAGCCTTGTAGGCCTCTAGCTGTGTACCATGCAGCAAACGCACAAGCCTGCTCCGCTTCATCCCTCAGGGCGTGCAGACTGCCCCTGCGACCGTGCCCAGACATTCACGCTTATAATCTAAACCGTGTATTTATTGATACATGGCTTCACTCTCCGTATGGTCTTAATGATCGCTGGATATGACGCAACTGGCCGCACAAGGCGTCAGGTCATGCCCCACCCCGCGTTCAGGACAAGCCATGCTGCACGTAGATATCCATAAAAAACACGGCGATTTTGAACTGAAACTTGCATTTACGCTTGCGGAGTGCGGCATTGCTGTGATCTTTGGCCCTTCCGGTTCCGGAAAAACAAGCCTTATCAATTGCATTGCAGGACTGGAAACGCCAGATACAGGGCAGATACTCTGCCACGGCATCACCTGCTTTAACGCGGAACAGGGCATAAATCTGCCGCCAGAGGCCAGACGCCTGGGTTATGTTTTTCAGGACGCCCGCCTGTTTCCACACCTTTCTGTCCGCGAGAACCTGCGTTTCGGCCTCCGGTTCCATGCCGTCCACGCCAGCAAGGATGCGCCCGATATAGATGATGTTGCCGATCTGCTCGATATCGCCCCCTTGCTGCACAGACGCCCGGCCCATCTTTCCGGCGGCGAAAAGCAGCGCGTTGCCATTGGGCGTGCCTTGCTCTGCCGCCCGCGCCTTCTTCTCATGGACGAACCCCTTTCATCGCTGGACATGAGCCTCAAGGATGGCCTTATGGCCTACATTGCGCGCATTCCGCAGCAGTGGAACGTGCCAGTGCTGTACGTCACCCATTCACCGGATGAGGCGCTGGCGCTTGGCAACAGCATGCTGCTGTTGCGCCATGGCCGCCTCGAAGCACAAGGATTAGTTGAGGTTACCCTTCGCAAGGCGCACCGTCTGGGCCTGTTGCCGTACCCCACCTTTTATCTGTCAGGAGCCGCACATGAAGCCTCTGGTATTGCCTGAACGTTTTCGCCTTTTGCTGATACTGACCGCATGCATCCTTGTTTTTGCGCAGTCGGCCCATGCTGACGGGCCATCTATCACCACCGGTCTTGGATACAAGCCCATGGTGCAGCAGTTGTGCGCGGCCTATGCGCAGCAATCAGGCGTAAAACCCACAGAAATGTACAGCGGCAACATCGGGCAGATAATCGAACAGGCCAAGGCGGGGAGCGGCGTCAGCATTATTGTTTCAGAAAAAGGCACGTTGCAGGATTCCGGCCTGGCCTTTGCCGCCTATGAACCGCTTGGCGAAGCCGTGCTCGTGCTGGCGTGGCGTAAAGGGCTGCACCTTGCCTCGGTGCAGGATCTCACCAAACCGGAATTTGCCAAAATCGGCTATCCCGATGCCAAGGCGGCCATTTACGGCAGAGCGGCAGTGGCCTTCATGAAGGGCAACAACTTGCTGGAGCCGCTCAAGGCAAAGCTTTCCATGCTTTCCACTGTGCCCCAGGTCTTTTCCTACCTTGTTTCCGGTGATCTTGACGCCGCCTTTGTGAACGAGGCCATTGCCCGCAAGCAGGGCGACAGCGTTGGCGGCTGGATGGAAGTGCGCGAGGGCTATACGCCCATGCTGCTGGTGGCGGGTGTTGTGGCCGGGCAGGAGAACAAGGCCGAAGTGCACTCGTTCATGCAGTTTCTGAAAACCCCTGAAGCGCAGCGTATCCTTGCGGGCAACGGCCTGCGCCTGTAGCCATGCAGCTTCATGAACTGTGGCGCGCCCTGTGTGCGCCTGAAGTCAGCTTTTCCGTGCTGCTGACCCTGCGGGTTTGTATTGTCTGCCTGATCTTGCATGCCCTGACGGCCATTCCTCTTGCCCGGCTGGGTATGGCGAAAAATCCGCATCTGCGGCGGGTGGTCAACTTTATCATCACCCTGCCGCTGGTTTTTCCGCCCATGGCCTTGGGTTTTTTGCTGCTCCTGTTCTTTGGCCGCAACGGATGGGGAGGCATTGCCCTGCGAGAGACACTGGGCGTCAGCCTGGTATTTTCGCAGGGGGGCATCATTCTTGCCGCATGGCTGGCAGGGCTGCCCCTTGTGGTCAAGCCCGTGCAAACGGCGCTGAACAATCCCGAACTGCTGCGCTTTGAGCAGGCGGCGCGGGTGTGCGGCGCCTCTCCCCGCAAGTGTTTTTTTCTTGTGACCTTGCCGCTCATCCGGCATGGCCTTGCTGCCGGGCTGCTGCTGGGCATCACGCGGGCCATGGGCGAGGTGGGCATCAGCCTCATGCTCGGCGGCAACATTGCGGGGCGCACCAATACGCTCTCGCTGGAAGTGTTCAACGCTGTATCCACAGGCGAATTCCAGCGGGCAGCCCTGCTCTGCGCCATACTGGCGATAATCAGTCTTTTGCTGTACCTTGGCATTGATTGGTGTCAAAAACGGTCATTCTAGAGCATTATCACTCCGCTGCTTCAGCGCAAATACACGATTCTGCGCCGTTGACGGAACATTCTCAACCGACATTGCTCTAGCCTGTATAGTGTTCTGCATTTACAAGGAGCATGTCATGCACTTTCCCTGTTCCGATACATGGCTGGAGGGCCTGCTGGCAGACGACTGCCCCGGCCTTGACCTTACGGTAGAACTGCTCGGTATTGCCGCAACCTCGGGCATCATGCGCTTTGCGCCCAAGGCGGATTGCACCATCAGCGGTGTGGAAGAAGCCGGATTGCTCCTGCGCAAATGCGGTCTTTCTGTCAGCCGCACCGCCGCCAACGGCGACAGGCTTGCAGCGGGTCAGCAATGTCTGGAGGCCACAGGCTCCGCCGCCCCCCTGCACCGAGGCTGGAAGCTGGCCCAGACCCTGATGGAATACATGACAGGCATTGCCACGCGGGCGGCGCACATGGTGGAGCAGGCCCACACTGCCAACCCCGCGGTGCGCGTGGCTGTAACGCGCAAAAACTTTCCCGGCGCCAAGGCCATCTGCCTGGAGGCTGCGATGAACGGAGGAGCCATCATACATCGGCAAAACCTCTCGGACAGTATCCTCATTTTTGACCAGCACCGCGTTTTTCTGCCCGGCGAGCAGCAGACCTCGTTGCGCAGCGTGGCAGCAATGATGGATAAATTGCGAGCGAAAGCGCCTGAGCGCAAGGTCAGCGCCGAGGTGGACACCTTTGACGATGCCCTGCTGGTGGCGGAGGCAGGCATTGATATTGTTCAGTGCGAAAAATTCGATTGCGAGACCCTTGCCGCAACCGTGGGCGCTGTGCGCGCCCTGCGCGATGACATCGTCATTCTGGCCGCTGGCGGCGTCAACGGCGGCAACGCCGCCCAGTACGCGGCCACTGGCGTTGACGTGCTCGTCACAAGCTGGCCCTACTTTGGCAAACCGGCAGACATCAAGGTTGTGATGGAAAAAGCCCCCTAGGGCAATAATCGCGGAGGTACAGATGCCTTTTGTAAATATCAAGGTAACAGGCGGTGCAGAAGCCCCCACTGCGGAGCAGAAAGCAGAACTCATCAGCGGCGTCACGGAGCTGCTGCAAAGGGTACTGAACAAAAACCCCGCAACCACCGTGGTTCTGATTGAAGAACTCTCCACGGATAACTGGGGTATCGGCGGCGAAAGCGTTACCGTACGCCGTCGCAAACAGTAGCAGCCATCAAATAAACAAGGCGGCAGCCTGGGCATGAAACCCGGGTTGCCGCCTTTATTTTTTCTACGGGGATACAGCCCTACAGCCAGGTGACATCCAGCGCCTTGCGCGGCGGCCTGAAATGGGGAGCAAGCTGGGGAAAACCCATCATCTGCGCGGCATAGACCTGCTCATCGTCCTTAACGCCCGCAAAGGCCCGCAGAGCGTGTGCAGAGGGATGCCCCATGGCAAAGCACACGTAGCCACCCCAGCAACAGCCCACCTTGTGCCCGTGGGCCAGCAACTCCAGATAGGCGGCGGCAATGGAGGCATCCGCAGGCCCCCAGTGTCCCTTGGGGGCAACAATCAGGGCAAGATGCGGAGCCGTGCGGGTAATGACGTCATATCCAGATTCCCATGCCCGCACGAGGCTTTCGGCATGCACGTCCCTGGCGGTGGCTGGGTCAATTTCCGGCAGGGCGCGCAACCAGTCAATGACCATGGCTGCCAGCTTTTCCGTCTGCTCGCGGGTTTCCAAAACAATCCAGCGTAGCTCCTGCGTGTTTTTAGCCGTAGGTGCAAAACGTGCGCCGTCAAGTATCCTGTGCAGCAGCTCGCGCGGAACAGATTTGTTTTTGAAATTCCGCACCGAACGGCGCGAAAATACGAGTTCTTCAACCTGCTCGGCGGATGGTATCTGCTCACGCCGCAAGGGGCTGCAGTCCTGCGATGAAAGCCCCGGCGCGGAACAGGCGTTGGCTGGGCAAAAGGCCATGCACTGCCCGCAACCGATACATACCCTGACCTTGTGCGAAGAGATGGAGGGGTATTCGCCCACATTGCCATCTATAATCTGAATGGGGCACACTTTGGCGCAAATTCCGTCCTTGCGGCACAATTCTGTATCTACTATAAAAGAATTCATAGGTTCCCTGGCGTTATAACGCATGGTCAAAAATGCAAAA
>Ga0183101_1000044_pt6 | contig 11171 bp, 12 predicted proteins | sample Biomet3_FD_127790 | JGI IMG/M metagenome (GOLD analysis project Ga0183101, IMG submission 127790) | Microbial communities from bioreactor (seeded with sewage sludge) at LBNL, California, USA - Biofuel metagenome 3 | ecosystem: Engineered > Bioreactor > Anaerobic > Unclassified ... | reverse complement strand
AGGTGAGCGGCGGAGAGCTGCTGGAGAATGTTTCTCGCGGGGGGGCCGGCAATTTTATCCGTTTACTTCAAATAGAGGCCCTCGCCGTTGGTCAGATCGGCCGCAAGGTCGTTATAGAGGATCGCGTCGCCGGAGACGCCCTCCAGCGTCTCCACGGACTCACCGTCCGGCACGTTGGGATAGCCGCTGCCGCCGTGCTTCAGGACCTGATAGCAGCTCTCCGAGCCGCCGCCGGAATAGGGGACGATCAGATCGCGCCAGCCGCCGGCGGCCCCGTCGCTGACGATGACCGGCTCGTGCACCACCGTGAAGGTTTGCAGGAGTTTCAGTCCTCCATTCTCCTGCGCGGCGATCAGGGCGGAGTCGCCGCCGCTGCCGCTGGTGTACATCCCCACCGCCACGGCAAAAATCTCCTGCGCGCCATCCCCGTTCAGATCGACGTAGTTGTAATAGTAGCGCGTGCTGCTCTGATCCGTCTCCGGGATCTGCCAGGTGTCCGCGATCAGCTTCGCAAGCGCCGGATTCGCCTTCGTCTCCGAGGGAATACGCCGGATCGTCTCCTGATAGGGCGGCAGGTCAGGCTCCACGCTCTGGGCGGGGGCTGCGGATTCCGCCGCGGAGGCGGAGGCGGACGCCGATGCCGCTCCGGGCGCCGCGGAGGCCGCGGGGGCGGCGGTCTTTGCGCCGCAGCCTGCCAGCGCCAGGGTCAGCGTCAGGGCGGTCAGGGATACCATCCAGTTTCTTTTCATGAATCGCTTCATCCTCCATCAAAAATCTATCCTCAGTTTATCGGAGACGGGACCGAAAAATCTCTACAAAACGGTCACAAAAAATGACAGAGATGAAATTTTCCGCGTTCCGCCGCCGGCACTTGCCTTTTTTGTCAGATATGGTAGAATAACCGCAATTCCGCGCGACAAGGAGGAGACACCGATGGAAACAGAGACGAAGGATTGTGAAGCGGTGGGAAAAGAGCGCCCTTTGCGCCGCCCCGGCCGCATTTTAAAGGGAGTTCTGCTGGGGATCGCGCTGTGCGCGGCGGTGGGCGGAGCCTGCTTTTTTCTGGGCCGCTCGGCCGCGGAGCGGCGGGACACAGCCAAGCTGGACGCGGTGGTGCTGGAAAACCGGCTCAGCGAGATCAGCGAGCTTGCCAGCGTATCCTATTCCTACACCAATATGGCGCAGTTTGAAAGCAGCAGCGATTTTTACGGGATGAAGGTGCCCTTCACGACCAAGAGCTTTCTCCTTACCTACGACGGGGTCATCAAGGCCGGCGTCGATCTGAAGGAGGCGGCCGTCGAAGTGGAGGGGACGCAGGTGACGGTGAATCTGCCGGAGGCCAAGGTCCTCTCCCACGAGATCGACGAGAACAGCGTGAAGGTCTACGACCAGAAATCCAGTATTTTCAACCCTTTTACCGTGGAGGATTTCACCGCGTTTCAGCGCGACCAGAAAACGGCCATGGAGGAGAAGGCCGTGGACCGCGGACTATTGACCCAGGCCAAATCCCACGCGGAGAGCACCGTCCGTCTCCTGCTGGAATCCGTCCTGCCGGAGGGCTGGACGCTGACGGTGGAACCATGATTTTTCCGCCCGGCACAGCAAAACCGCCCGCGGCGAGAGGCGCCCTGCCTCCCGCCGCGGGCGGTCTTTATTCGGGGTCCAGCCGCGCCGTTTTCTCCCGCGGACGAACCGCTGGGGAGAGCCGCCAAGTACGCGCCGTCCCCCCGTTTTTACTTTCCGCCCAGAATGCACGCGCCCAGCTCGGCGGGCGTGTCCGCCAGATGCTCCGCGCCGGCGGCGCGCAACTCCTCCCGGTCCCGGAAGCCCCAGGTGACGCCGCAGGCGATCAGGCCCGCGTTGTGTGCGGTGTGAATATCCACGTCGCTGTCCCCCGCGAAGATTGTCTCCGCCGGAGAGGCTCCCAGCTCCCGCATCACGCCCAGAACGCCGGCGGGGTCCGGTTTGACGGGCACGCCGGGCACCTTGCCCCGGACCAGCCGGAACACGCCCGGGAAGAAATGCTCCACAATGCTGCGGCTGAACTCGTCGGCCTTGTTGGAGTATACCGCCAGCGTCTCGCCCTGCCCGCGCAGATTCTCCAGCAGCTCCCCGATCCCCTCATAGGGGCGCGTCCGGTCCAGATTGTGGGCGCCGTAATAGTCGGAAAACCGGGCCAGCGTGGACATGAGCAGCAGCGGGCTGCGCTGATCCGGCGGCGAAAACTGCTCCACCAGGTTGGGAATCCCGTGGCCCACCATCCGCTTAAACTCCGCGACGGTGTGCTCCGGCCAGCCGTTCCGGCGGCAGACCCAGTTTCCGGCGTCCGCCAGATCGTCGATCGTATTGAGCAGCGTGCCGTCCAAATCAAAGATCACTGTTTTGAACATGAAACCCCTCGTCTCTTTCATTGTCGCTTTTGACATCTTATTCTACCAAAATTCAGCACTTTTCACAAGGCATAAAACGAACAAGAGAACGCAGAAAAAGCGCAGGACCTATCGGCAAAGCGACAGGTCCCGCGCTTAAACGTTCTGAAAGCGCCGTGCGATGGTGCCCCCAGCGCATTTTGGCCGGGTTACAGCGGACAGGGAACAGGTCCGTGCGCCGTCAGCAGTACAGTCTCCGTAAAGCCGGCGTCCCGGGCGGCCTGCGCCGCCGCCTCGTAACCGTAGATCACCGCGTCGGCGCTGTGGGCGTCGGAGGTGAGGATGACGCGGCCGCCCATGCCCCGCCACTCCCGCAGAAGAAAGGGAGCCGGATACGGCGCCCTCCGATAGCCCCGGGCCATGGCGCCGGTATTGATCTCCAGCAGGGTGTCCGCCGGGCTGACAGCGTGGAGCGCCGCCAGCGCCGAGGCGCGGTAATGGGGACTCTCCTCGTCAAAAATACCGCCGTCGCCGTTGAGCTTGGTGATGAGATCGAAGTGACCCAGAACCGTGGGTTTTTTGGCCGCCAGAGCCGCCACATCCGCAAAATACTGCCCCCAGAGAGCCGGAAAGCTGCCCTGGAACATCTCGATGCAGCAGGCAGCCAGGGACGCCTCGTCCCAGTCCAGCGGATAATACCGCCCGCTCTCCGGGTCAAACAGGTTGTGGACGCTGCCGATCCAATAGTCAAGGCCGTCCGGAAGCGGGCAGTCCGACTGGCTGTCCCACTCCAGTCCCAGCAGGATCTCCATACGTCCCTCATACTCCCGGCGCAGCCCCAGCACCGTCGAGCGGTACTCCTCCGGCTCCGCCGGCAAAACGCAGCCCTCGTCCGCCGGAGAGGGGGTGTGGCTGTGGCCGGAGAAGCCGAAATACCGCACGCCGGCGGCGCAGGCCGCCGCCGCCATCGCCTGGGGCGTATCGCGGCCGTCGCAGAGCGTGGAGTGGGTGTGGATGGAACACGCCTCGCTTCCCTGTCGGTTCATTGCAGCCGCTCCTGCTTCACCTTGTGATCCACCACGTGGCGCCCTTCCAGCTCCCGCGTCACGTCCTCCACAGAAATGCCCATCTGCACCATCAGCACCAGCACGTGATACGTCAGGTCCGCGATCTCAAAGACAGTCTCCTGACGATCCTCCTTGCGGCCCGCGATGATGACCTCCGTGCACTCCTCGCCCACTTTTTTGAGGATCTTGTCCAGTCCCTTTTCAAAGAGGTAGGTGGTATAGCTGCCCTCCTTGGGGGTTGTTCTGCGGCCCCGGATCAGCTCGTAAAGTCCCTCGTAGCTGAATGCCTTGAGCTCGTCGGAGAGGTAGAGGGTGTTGAAAAAGCAGCTCTCGGCGCCGGTGTGGCAGGCGGGGCCGTCCTTGACCACCTCCACCACCAGGGCGTCCGCGTCGCAGTCGGCGGTGATGGACACCACGTGCTGCACATTGCCGGAGCTCTCCCCCTTGCGCCACAGGCACTGACGGCTGCGGCTGAAAAAACAGGTCCGCCGCTCGTCGATGGTGATGGCAAGGCTCTCCCGGTTCATATACGCAAGCGTCAGAACCTCCTTTGTGTAATGATCCTGCACGATGGCGGGGATCAGGCCCTTTTCGTCAAATTTCAGTTCCATGTTCCGCGTTCCTTTCCTGCCTCCCGCCACCGGCGGCCAAGGCTCTTTCAATCGTCAAAGGCGCATCTCGACGCCGCGGGCGTGAAGATCACGCTTGAGTTCCCGGATGTCCACCTGTCCCGTGTGGAAGATGGAGGCGGCCAGTCCCGCGTCAATGCCGGGGTGGGTGAACAGGGCCGCGAAATCCTCCGCGCAGCCCGCGCCGCCGCTGGCAATGATGGGTACGGAGACCCGGGCGGCCAGCGCATCCAGCATCTCCAGATCAAAGCCCTGCTTTACGCCGTCCGTGTCGATGGAGTTGAGCACGATCTCCCCCGCTCCGCGCTCCACGCCGCGCACCGCCCAGTCCATGGCGTCGATGCCTGTGTCCTCCCGGCCGCCCTTGGCGAACAGGCGGAATTCTCCGTTCACCCGCTTGACGTCCATGGACAGCACCACGCACTGATCTCCGTATTTTTTTGCCGCCGCGCCGATGAGCTCCGGGTGGGCGATGGCGCCGGAGTTGACGCTCACCTTGTCCGCGCCGCACTTGAGGACCCGGTCGAAATCGTCCAGCGTGCGGATGCCGCCGCCCACGGTAAGGGGAATGAAGATCTCCCCCGCCACTCTGCGCAGCACGTCCGTAAAGAGAGCGCGCCCCTCCGCCGAGGCGGTGATGTCGTAAAACACCAGCTCGTCCGCGCCGGAATCGTTATAAAAGTGCGCCATATCCACCGGGTCCGCCACATCCCGCAGTCCCTCGAAGTTGACGCCTTTGACCACCCGCCCGTCCCGTACGTCCAGGCAGGGAATAATTCTTTTTGCCAGCATGAAGTTCGCTTCCCCCTTCTCCTGCGCCGCCGGCGCCAGAGCCGCGCGCCCGCGCTTACTCCGCCTGATCGCCCGCCGCGGCCAATACCTCCCGCAGCTCCAGCCGCCCGGTATACAGGGCCTTGCCCAGGATCGCCGCCCGGGCGCCCATGTCCGCCAGCTCCCGCAGCTCCGAAAGCGAACTGACGCCGCCGGAGGCGGTGATCTCCAGTCCTGGAATACCGGTCAATTCCCGATAGACCTCCAGATTGGTCCCCCGCTCCGCTCCGTCCCGGGAGATGTCCGTATAGATCACGGTCCCCACGCCGGCCGCAGCCAGCCGCCGGCAAAAGTCCACGCCCCGCTCCGTCGACAGCTCCTTCCAGCCGTTGACGGCCACAAAGCCGTCCCGGGCGTCCACGCCCACGGCGATGGCGGACCCGTATCTGCGGGCCATGCGGGCGGTAAAAACAAAGTCCTTCACCGCGGCGGTGCCCAGAATGCACCGCTGCACGCCCAGCTCCAGATACTGCCGGATGCGTTCCTCCGAGCGGATGCCGCCGCCCACCTCGATGGACAGCCCGCCCTGCGCGGCGAGGGCGGCAATGGAGGCGAAGTTGGCCGCCGTCCCGTCCCGCGCGCCGTCCAGATCGACGACGTGGAGATACCGGGCGCCGGCGCTCAAAAACTCCCGGGCCACGGCGCAGGGGTCCTGCGCGTAGACGGTTTCCCGTGCGTAATCGCCCTGATAGAGCCTCACCACGTTTCCGCCCCGCAGGTCGATGGCGGGATAAATCCGCATGAACGTCCCCCTCTTCCCTTTAAAGCTCGCTGAACGCCCGCAGCAGCCGCAGTCCCGCGTCCCCGGACTTCTCCGGGTGGAACTGGGTGCCCCAGACGTTTCCCCGGCGCACAACGCCGGTCACGTCCACGTTTCCGTACCGGGAGACGGCCAGCGTGCTCCCGGCGCAGTTCACGGCATAGTAGCTGTGGACATAATAGACATACTCTCCGTCCCGGAAATAGCGGAAGATCGGGTCGTCGGGCGCCTTGAGCTCCAGACGGTTCCAGCCCATGTGGGGGACCTTCAGCGCCGGGTCCGTCAAATCCCGCCGCAGCTCCGCCACCTCGCCGGGAACGAGCCCCAGACCCGGATGCTCCCCGTACTCAAAACTGCGGTCAAACAGCAGCTGCATCCCCAGGCAGATGCCCAGCAGCGGCTTGCGCTCAGCCTCCCGGCGCAGCACCGGCACCAGTCCCGTGGCGTCCAGCTTCTCCCGGGCGTCGCCGAAAGCGCCCACGCCGGGCAGGATCACGCGGTCCGCGCTTTCAAGGCGCTCCGGAGCGTGCGTCACCTCCGCCTCCAGCCCGAGGGCCTGAAGACTGGAGCGCAGGGAAAAGAGATTCCCCACGCCGTAATCGACAATTGCGATCAATTTGCCGTCTCTCCTCTCTCAAGCGTTCCGGCAGGGCGCGTTTCCCCTCACAGCACGCCTTTCGTGCTGGGGACCTGTCCGCTCCGGCGCTCGTCCATGCTCACGGCCTGCCGCAGCGCCCGGCCCATGCCCTTGAACGCGGCCTCCAGAATGTGGTGGGTGTTCTCGCCCGCCAGCTCCCGGATGTGGACGGCTGACGGGCAGGCGCGCACAAAGCCCAGCCAGAACTCCTTGGCAAGCTCCGTGTCAAAGTCCCCCACCTTCTGGGCGGGCAGATCCACGGCCCAGCCCAGACAATCCCGGCCGGAGAGGTCCACCGCGCAGAGCACCAGCGACTCGTCCATGGGGAGCAGGAACTGCCCGTAGCGGGCGATGCCCCGCTTGTCCCCCAGCGCACGGGCGAAAGCCTGCCCCAGGCAGATGCCCACATCCTCCACGGTGTGGTGGTAGTCCACATCCGTGTCGCCGCTGCACGTCACCTTCAGATCAAAGCAGCCGTGCCCCGCGAACAGGGTCAGCATATGGTTGAGAAAACCGCAGCCGGTATCGATCTCCGTCTTGCCGGAGCCGTCCAGCTCCAGCGAAAGGCGGATCTTCGTCTCCAGCGTGTCCCGCGTGATCGCAGCGTTTCGCATTCAAACCGCCTCCAGCATTTTTTTCAGAGCGCCGATCAGCTCCTCCATCTGCTCCATGGAGCCGATGGTGATCCGGCAGCAGCCGGCGATCCGCTCCGGCGTGTCGAAATGGCGCACCAGGATGCCCCGCTCCCGCAGCCCCGCGTACACCGCCGCGCCCGTGAGCCTGTTTGAGGACGCGAACACGAAGTTGGCCCGGCTGGGCAGGACCTTGAAGCCCAGCGCCTCCAGCTCCCGCACGGTCCAGGCGCGGTTCTCCTCCACCGCCGCGGTGCAGCGGCGGAAATAGGCCTCGTCCGCCATGGCCGCCGCGCCCGCGACGATGGAGAGGCGGTTGACGTTGTAAGGATTAAAGCTGTATTTCACCCGGTTGAGATCGGCGATCATCTCCGCGCTGCCCAGCGCGAAGCCAATGCGCCCGCCGGCCAGGGAGCGGCTCTTGGAGAAGGTCTGGACGACCAGCAGATTCCCGTACTGCCCCAGCAGAGGCACGCAGCTCTCCGCGCCGAAGTCCACGTATGCCTCGTCCACGATCACCGCCCGGTCCGGATTGGACTCCAGCAGGCGGCGGATCTCCGATGCGGGCAGCGCCATGCCGGTGGGGGCGTTGGGGTTGGCGATCACCACCGTGCCGGGAAAGCCGAAGTAGTCGTCCACCCGCAGGGAAAAGTCCTCCCGCAGGGGCACGACCTGCGCCTCCAGCCCGTACAGCCTGGCCCAGACCTGATAAAATCCGTAGGTCACGTCGGCGTAGGCCACGCCCCGGGAAGCTCCGCAGAATGCCCGCAGGGCAAAGCCCAAAAGCTCGTCGGAGCCGTTGCCGGCGATCACCTGCTCCGGCGCGAGGCCGTACCGCTTCGCCACGGCGGCGCACAGCTGCGTGCAGGCGGGGTCCGAATAGAGGTTCAGCCTGAGCGTCTCCTCCCGGGACAGGGCCCGGACCACCTCCGGCGAGGGCGGAAACGGACTTTCGTTGGTGTTGAGCTTGTTATAGCGCATGTCCCGGGGCTGTTCCCCGGGCGTATAGGGGGCCAGCGACGCGGCCTCCCCCGATAAAAACCGACTCATGGCAGATGCCTCACTTTTCTTTTGTCTCGCAGCGGATGGTCATGCTGCGGGCATGGGCGTGCAGCCCCTCCCGCTCCGCAAAGTCCGCCACCCGAGGCGCGGCCTCGGCCAGCGCCTGGGGCGGGTAATAGAGAAAGCTGGATTTTTTCACGAAATCGTCCACGCTCAGGGGGCTTGAAAACCGCGCGGTGCCGGCGGTGGGCAGGGTGTGGTTGGGGCCGGCGAAATAGTCGCCCAGCGCCTCCGGCACGTTCCGGCCCAGGAAAATGCTGCCCGCGTTGCGGATCTTGCCCAGCAGTGCGAACGGATCGTCCACGCACAGCTCCAGATGCTCCGGCGCGATGAGGTTGACGGCCTCCGCCGCCCGCTCCAGGCTGTCGGTGACGATGATCTTTCCGTTTCCGTCGATGGACGCCCGGGCGATCTCCTGCCGGGGAAGCGCTTTCAGCTGGACTTCCAGCTCCGTCTGCACCGCCGCGGCCAGGGCTGCGCTGTCCGTCACCAGGACGGCGGTGGCCAGCCGGTCGTGCTCTGCCTGGGAGAGAAGGTCCGCCGCCACCCAGGCGGGGTCGCTCTTTCCGTCCGCCAGCACCAGGATCTCGCTGGGACCGGCGATCATGTCGATGGCCACCTGACCGAACACCTTGCGCTTGGCCGTGGCGACATAGATGCCGCCGGGGCCCACGATCTTGTCCACCCGCGGCACGCTCCGGGTGCCGTAGGCCAGAGCCGCCACGCCCTGGGCGCCGCCGATCTTGAAGATCTTGGTCGCGCCCGCGATCCGGGCTGCCGCCAGCGCCGGCTGCGCGATCGCCCCGTTCCGGTCCGGCGGCGTCACCAGCACGATCTCCCGCACGCCCGCGATCCGGGCGGGGATCACGTCCATCAGCACCGTGGAGGGAAACGCCGTGGGGCTTCCGGGCACGCAGACACCCACCCGTTCGATGGGAGTGTACCGCTGTCCCAGCACCGCGCCGTCCGCCCGGGTCTGGACGAAATTCCGGTGGACCTGCGCCTCGTGAAACGAGCGGATGTTGTCCGCGGCCTTTTGCAGCGTCTCCAGAAAATTGGGGTCTACGGCGGCCATTGCCGCGTCCATTTCCTCCTCCGTCACCGCCAGGCCGTCCAGCTGCGCGCCGTCAAATCGGGCGGCGTACCGGCGCAGCGCCGCGTCGCCGTCCCGGCGCACCTGGGCCAGGATGTCGTCCACCTGGGCGTCCACGTCCGCCTCTGCCCGGAGGTCCCGATTCAGGATCTCCTGAGGCGCGACGGTATTGAAATCATAAATGCGAATCACTTTCCGTCACCTCCGTGAGCTTTGCCAGCAGCGCCTCGATCTCCGGGTTTTTGAACTGAAAGCTGGCCTTGTTGGCGATGAACCGCGCCGAGATGGGCAGAAATTCCGTCAAAACCTTCAGGTTGTTCTCCCGCAACGTAGTTCCGGTCTCCACGATGTCCACGATCACGTCCGACAGCCCCAGGATCGGGGCCAGCTCAATGGAGCCGTTGAGCTTGATGATGTCGATGTCCCGTCCCTGCGCCGCGTAATACTTCTTGGCGATGTTCACGAATTTGGTGGCCACCCGCAGACTGCGGCCGGGGTCGTCCGCGAAGTCCACCGGGCCCGCCACGCACATCCGGCAGCGGCCCAGTCCCGTGTCCAGCAGCTCATACACGTCCGCGCCGGACTCCTCCAGAATGTCGCGGCCCACGATGCCGATGTCCGCCGCGCCGTGTTCCACGTAAATGGCCACGTCGCTGGGCTTCACCAGAAAATACCGGATGCCCGCCGCGGGGTTCTCCACCACCAGCTTGCGGGTGTCGGTATAGTTCTCCGGGCAGCCGTAGCCCACGCCGGAGAGCAGGTCGTAGACCTTGTCGCCCAGGCGGCCCTTGGGCAGCGCCACGTTCAGCATGACCTTGTCTGTCCCCTGCCGCTCCGCCGGCGCGCCGGCGCGCTCCAGTTCGTCGAGATAGAGCGCGAAGCCGATGGCCCGGGCGCCGGGGGTGAACCGGTCCGCCAGGGGGTCGTAGCGTCCGCCCCGCAGCACCGCCCGGGGCAGCCCGTCCAGATAGCCCTGAAACACGAGTCCGTTATAGTAGTCGAGGTCGTTGACCAGCGACAGATCCAGCTTCAGGTGCGCGGTGCGGCCCTGCTCCTCCAGCGCGGTGCACACGCCCCGCAGCTCCTCCAGCGCGGCGCCCGCCGCGGCGTTCAGCGCCAGCGGCTCCGCCTGGGCAAGGACCTCCTGCCAGTCCCCCGCCAGCGTCGTGAGACGGCAAAGAGCGTCCGTTCCCTGCCGGGAGAGTCCCGCCCGAAGCGCCAGCGCGGCGAGTCCGTGGGCATTTTTGTCCCGCAGGCACTCCAAAAGCCGGGGACGCACCTCCTCCGGCGCGCCCACCGCGTCCAGCATCCCGGTGACAAAGCCCATGTGGGACAGCTCCAGCACGAAATTCATGCCGGTCATATCCAGACTGTCCACGCCCAGCGCCAGCACCTGCACGCAGGCGCCCGCGTCCACAGCGCCGATGCACTCCAGCCCCGTCTGGCTGATCTCCCGGAAGGTGTGGCTCTCCCGGCTGGGGCGGTAGACGTTTTCCGTATAGTAGTAACGGGCGCATTCGCCCGGCCCGAACTGGGCGTTCTTGGCGATGGACAGCGTCACGTCCGGTTTGAGCGCCAGCAGGCGGCCGTCCAGATCCGTAAAAGTAATGACCTGCTCTGAGGAGAGGAAACGCCGGTTCTCCTGATAGAGGCCGTATTCTTCAAAGCGCCCCATCCGATAGCGCCGGTAGCCCGCCCGCTCATAAAGGGCGCGCAGCCGCAGCGCCGCCTGCTCCTGGGGCCGGAGGATTCCGGAATCAATTTCCATCTTTCTTGTGACCATTCCTTTCCGCTGCGCTTCGCGGCGCGTCTTTCAACGGAGTTCAGTATACTTTATTTTGGTAGCAAAGTAAAGTGGTAATTCATTACCAGAGTAAATTCTGCCGTTTGCACAAATTCCGCACCGCCGGCACCCCGTCTCTCCGGCATTTTGCGGAGGCGTCAGGCGGGAAGGGGGCGAACCCGGATGTCCTTCGTCCAGACCACCCGGCCGTCGGGGGACGTCTCCGCCGGGGAAAAGCCGCAGTTTTGGAAAAAGCGGCGGGCGGGGCCGGTCTCCCGCAGGCGCACGCACACCTCCCCCCCCCCCCC
>Ga0183101_1000729_pt4 | contig 11184 bp, 12 predicted proteins | sample Biomet3_FD_127790 | JGI IMG/M metagenome (GOLD analysis project Ga0183101, IMG submission 127790) | Microbial communities from bioreactor (seeded with sewage sludge) at LBNL, California, USA - Biofuel metagenome 3 | ecosystem: Engineered > Bioreactor > Anaerobic > Unclassified ... | reverse complement strand
AATAAAAAGTCTAAGGAGATTTCAAAACTATCACTGATTTTTATTAGTGTTTCCAAATCCGGGTAACTCTTTGAATTTTCCCAATTTGAAATTGTTTGTCTTGTAACATCAAACATTTCCGCCAGCTCTTCTTGAGACAGGTGAGCCTCTTTTCTTATTTTCTGAATATTACCTCCAAGTGTCATGATAGTCTCCCTCCTTTCTTCAAAATTGTATTAAAGGACATATACTATGTCTATCAAATCACCTTTGCATTTGCAACAACTCATGCGCAAACATTCTTTGCATCTGTAATTTCCAGTGTTTTAAAACCATTATATCATGTAGCCTTATTCCTTATCTGATAAAACCGCTTCTGCTGTCAGCTTTATTCCAAAAGCTGCTCAATGTCGGGAGATTTCAGTCTCAGATATTCCGCTGGCAAATATATAATACGTGCATTCAAAAATATATCAAAATGCTCTAGGAAAGCAAAACGCCCTGCGGTGTGCGGGACGTCAGCTAAATGATCAATCTGCCATTATGTTACTTTGCAGCGCGGAGCAGACCCTCTTCCGCCCACGCATGCCATAGAACATGATCTTATTCTCGGTATCGAAGAATCCTGTGATCTTGTTTCTTTTCTCTTCATTGTAGTCCGGTATCATTTTAGTAAGGACCGCATGCATGTTCTTATTGTTACAGCTGACCGTGCTGTTCTGTTCACCTCTTGATTTTAAAAAAGATGTAGCCTTGACTTCATTGCCTTTGCGCGGTTTGATTGCAAACACATGATTTTCAGGATCTATGCAGTACTGAACATTCTGCGGATAATTAAGGTCCTCGAGTACACGCTTGGTGAATGTCACCCCGTTCTTGTTTACGAAGATGTCAGGAGACGCATTCGTGTTGATATCGATAACTTCCGATTTAGCAACATCTCGGCAACTCGGAATTTACCCAACTCTGTTTTTATCCATTAAATGAAGGTCTCCTACGTTATTCCTCTGTAATATACTCCATTGCGCCAAAATGGTAAAGATCAAGAATACACTCCTTTGGTTCCTCTCCGCCCCAGAGCCAACCTGCCAGCTTAGAGGAATTGTAGCCATAGGTCTCATCGATGATCTCAAAGTCGATTTTCTTGTTTTCAGCGGTAAAATCAGCAAAAGCATATTTATGCCCCGTAAAGCTGCCCTCGTTGCCGCAAAAGTCCAGCACATAGACAAAGCAGGAGTCAAGGTCTGCTTCATGAAAACAGATTTCACCCTTTACTAGCACTCCATTGACAATATTCTGCTCAAACCCATCCATAAACTTGAAAATTAAGTCGTTGCCGTTGATTACAAGCTCTGTGACGTGCATATCGTGGAGGCTATAAGGCAGCCCAACAATATTATCCCGTAACGTTTGTTTCATCTTTTCCTCCACAAATTCCAATTTGTATATTTCTATGAAACAATTATATCATAGCCAAGCAATACTTAATGAATTGTGCGAATGTTTTTGACATCAATTGGCATCATGGCATATTTTATGAATGCCGGCTATAATAAAAAAGCAGCGAACACGTTGAAAAATCAACTGTCCACTGCTCATTATCGCTTATGTATTTATAGTACCATTTAAGTACCGTGCCTTTTTTGTGAATCGCTACATACCAGTGATTCCAACGCTTCAAGAAGGCATGGAAGCCCCCTGGCGCTATTCGAACTCCCGACCCTAGAAGCCTTGTAATTCCAACATGAATTGGCGCTTTTTATAGCCTCGTGGCAATAAATTATTTTATTCATTATCGTTTGAACTGATCGTTTGAACTTTGTTGCCAAAATAATGCCACAGACTAATTAAGCAACTCAGTTTCCCACTTCCATTTCTACTGCAGCGCCATGTACTCTTTCAATATAGTATTGCCTGCTTACTCTCCCGCATATGGTAAGATAACCTTTTTCTTTCAATTCATCATTTAACTTCTTTACTATCGAATATCCACAGGCTTTCGACACTCCGAAGTCTTCTGCTACTTCAGCTGCTGTAATAAACATCTCGCTACTCATGATATACCTCCTTATATAATCAGCGTTATTTATTACTGTTATTGTAATTTGGTTATCCAATTAAGTAAATTATGCGATCTGCAGAATCGCATAATTACAGACCTGTTAGCAATTTTTTATATATCACACCTGCGAATTGGAATCTGTCAGCTTCTTTTTAGACAATTTATAATGACTTTCTTCAATTGATCCATGCGGTCATCATTAACGGCATAACCCTTAATAATGTAATCTTTAAGGACTCCATTGGCGCAGAGCCTAAATTCAACATCTCTTTTAGATTTGACACGGTAGCCAACAGAAATTATCATATCAAGATTGTAATATTCCGTCATGTGTGTCTGGGTTTTACCTTCTATCGCGCCATGTTGAGTGGTAGTCGCAAATTTTGCGACTATCTCATTATCGTTAAGCTCTTCTCGTAGTGCATTATTGATATGTTTGCCTATCGTCTTAATATCTCTTCCAAATAATTCAGCCATCTGATTTCTATTAAGCCATACAGTCTCTTGTTCTGGTGTAAAAGGGACCTCTAGTTTTAAATTATCTGCTTCAAATATTACTATTTCTTTTTTCATCGCAATATTCGCTCCTATATCTACAACTTTCAATTTGACTTTCTATAATAGTATTACATTGCAATTTTGCAAGCCCATTGTATACTATTAATTTCGCTTGTCTACGCTCTTTTGAGGTCTTGAGCAGACATTTTAGTGACATATAATCATCAATCCCGAAGGCATCCGACTGGAACAACGTACACTCCGTCTTTTCTTTGATAAGCATAGCTGTCTGTACCGGTCAGCACCATAAGAAACGAAGGCTCATGTATCCGAGTTGTATCAATCTTACCGGCAAGCTTTTTCAGAGTCTCAGCTCCGTGATCTATCAATGCATCCCCGCCAAGCTTTATCTCTACCAATCCATAATCACCATTATTCAAATGTATAACAGCGTCACACTCAAGTCCATTTTTATCTCTGTAATGATAGAGCTGTCCTCCGAGTGCATCAGTATAGACCCTAAGGTCTCTTATGCACATGGTCTCAAACATAAGCCCAAAAGTATCAAGATCGTTTATTAAATCCTTAGGATAAATCCCCAAAGCTGCCACTGCTATCGACTGGTCTACAAAATATCTCGTATCCGATGTTCGTACAACCGTCTTGGATCTTAGATTCGGATTCCATGCGGGAAGATCCTCAACAACAAAAATCCTTTTCAATGCATTCACATATGAAAGAACTGTATCTTCATCAAGAGTCGAAGAATCATTAGCATCCATATCTGCTTTAAGAGCACCATTGCTCACCTGCGTCCCCTGATTTCTTGCATATGATCGCATAAGGAGCCTTGCTCGCTGCTCATTCCTGTTTACGCCATCTGCTCTCGATATGTCGCTTTTTACAACAGATTCATAATAATTCAGCGCCTGGTCAAGTGCGACATCTTTAACCTCTTGCAGCACAGCTCTTGGCCACCCGCCCCTGCAAACAAGATATGCTATATCCTCAATATCCAGTTTATTTACAGCTACCAGCGATTCTCCGGGATTTTCATAAAAAAAAGATTTAATACTGACTTCGCCATTTGATTCTCCAGACTCAAATAGTGACATTGGACGCATCTTAATTCTGGCATAACGTCCCGTTCCCGAATGCTCTGCTTTTGAAAGATCCGCCGGAACAGATGATCCTGTTAAAATGAACCTTCCCTCTCCATCTCCGTGATCTATCGAAAATCTGATACTGTCCCACAATGTAGGCGCTATCTGCCATTCATCGATCAATCTCGGTGCTTCGCCCGTAAGAAGCACCGATGGTTTGATCTCGGCCATCCTGAGGTTCTGTTCTTTTTTTTCAGGCTCATCCATATACAATATACTTGCGGCAATCTGTTCCGCAGTTGTGGTCTTCCCGCACCACTTTGGACCTTCAATCAGAACAGCTCCCGCACTTTTTAATTTTTTTGCCAAAAGTCTGTCAGCAACTCTCTTCTTATAATTATTCATAAACTACTTTTTCTCCTGTTCCAATCTCCGTTTATGAGCTGATTATAATCTGCGTTCGGTTATTTGGCAATAGCATTTTCGGTTATTTGGAGTTTTTACTTTCGGTTGTTTGGCTTTTAGCCACGATACTCACAATTTCACACTTAATATCACTGTCTTCTTATGATATATTCCTTTATCCAAAAGGCCCAGTAAAATAAAATAGCAAGATATGGAAAAATCAATATCTTGCCGTACTGTGCAGAAAAAACCAATTACTAAAACTCGGTTATCTATTTAAGTAAATTGTGCAATCCGCGGAATCGTATAAACGCAAACCTGTCAACGATTTTTGCCGATTGAAAACCACTATATACTATTTTACTTGAATACGAGAGTACATTACTTTTTCTTTGAGCCTTTTTTCGCATCCTTATCAGCTATTTTTATCGTCTCCATATATTCCTTTTCAACTGGCGAAAGAGTGCCTTCCTGATATTTTCTGTATTCTTCCTTTGCTTTAGTAATTGCCTGCTCATGACTGATCGTCCCTGGATTTGATAGCAGCTTGCGGCCTCCGGATTGGAGAATTGAATCCAGCTGGGAAACATAATCGCTCATATACATCGGCTTATGTTCGATTGCATTGATTTCTGCCAGATCAAAATATCCTGATACAAGATTGTTCAGTATCTTAAGTTCGTCTTCCTTCAGATAATTCTTTGCCACACCAATATCTTTAAGTGCAGGAATCTCCCCAGAAAATGATGTCAATCCCATAAACGGCTTCTCCGCATCGGCACGCTCAAAAATCACTTCGGCTGCCGTATGTCCGTGAGCCGCAAAATGCAGCTTATTTTGTACTATCTTGAAGAACTTTATTGACTCACTGCTATGCGGGTCATAATCAACGCTCGTTGCATAGAGATCCAGTACCTGCCGGTAGAGTACCTTTTCTGAAGATCTGATATCTCTGATCCTGCCGAGCAGTTCTTTCCAATAGTTGCCTCCGCCATTACCTTTAAGGCGCTCATCGTCTAAAGCAAAGCCTTTTATCATATACTCTTTGATTATACCTGTTGCCCATATCCGAAACTGAACGCCCCGCTGAGATTTGACTCTGTAGCCGACAGAGATAATCATATCCAGGTTATAATATTCAACCTGATACGTTTTCCCATCAGATGCAGTTGTTGCAAAATTTGCAACAACTGACTTGCGCATTAGTTCGCCGTCGTCAAAAATATTCTTAATATGCCTCGAAATAGTTGATTTATCTCTCTGAAACAACTCTGCCATCTGATCTAAAGACAGCCATACCGTTTCGTCATGGATACTGACATCCACTTTCGTTTGACCGTCTTCCGTCTGATATATAATGATTTGATCATTCTTTTCCACTGTGATATATCCTCCATATCATCTCATCTACTTTTTCTTTATTAACCGTATTTCTTTTGACTTTGCAAGCCACTATACACTATTTTGCTTGGTATCCGCTTCCGAAATAGTTGATCTTTTATATCAGAAATTGTGTTCTGCCCTAGTTCACTTAAGCATTCACCTATTCTAAGCTGTACTTATACTTCAAAGCATCATCAATAGTTTCAAGTATCGAAAAGTCAAAATCCTTCTTCGTCATTTCCATTGCGGTAAGAAATTTTTTATTTCCTCTAAATGACTTCCACAATAACTTTCTATCAGTATCGTCAAGTTTTATCCTATACAACAGATTCGAAAGAGATACTATCATTGATCTCTTTTGCCCATCTGGCAAGCTACTTTTCCGCGCTGCTTCATACTTTTCAAAATCCTCATCACTGTACTTAGGCTTAAGTCCCATAATCGGATTGACAAGCAACTGCGTGGATGAGTTCATAAGATTAACATACGCGCCCAGCTCATATTGCTGTGCTTCCGTCATCTTCTCATAGTCCAAACCAAATGTACTTATTTTTTCAATAGCTTCATCAAGTCTCGGAGTTTCGTCGTCAATCCTGCTGATACGTTCATTTAGTTCCACTATTGCCAAATCATATGATCTCACATCACGCTTGCTGATAAGCGTAAAAATGTCTTCAAGGCGATCATTGTCACTCTTGCTTTTCCAAAGCAGAATGCCAGATCCGACAAGCGCCACTCCTGCGATAGCCAATCCTACAGGTCCGGCAAGCGCCAGAAAAGCGTCCCCAGCAGCCATGCCGCCACCTCCAGTGGCGAGTACACCACCTCCGAGCCATGCCAATGCTGCATTTGTGGCTGCTGCACCGCTAAGTGTAGAAATAGCTGTACCCGTAGAAGCTACACCGAATGTGGTGGCAATCCCCATTGCTGCAGTCGGACCAAATGCAGCAACAGCCACACCAGCTCCCACGCCGGCAACTCCAGTTCCTGCATTCTTTACATTGGCATCCCGATAGTCGGATTCGATTTTCTCCGCCTGCTGTCTCCAATTCAACCTGATTTTCTTTAGCTTCTCATACTCTAGATACTTATCACTTGGAATATTTCTGATATCGTTAAAATTCTTCTGAATAGTGGTCAGATTCTCATAAAGCTTCTTCGTATGTTCACCAAGATCTGTTATCTTTTCGTTAGTTTTGTTGATTGACGCTTCTGCCTCTTCTTGTGCAAGTTTTAACTTTGACTTTTTCCCTCTCATTTCTTCGAACCCCCAAAATATGCGTCTATATCCGATTTAGTTCTCAATATTTTTTCTTCGGAGACATCCCTAAGTTCAGCCAAATTAATAGATTTTTTGAATGCTCTAATAAACATATCACTGTTCTTAAAATCATCAGCGAAATTAACAAGTTCCTTGTCTGCGTATTCTTTAGATAACAATGACAGAGCATCCAGATAGCTGTCAACGATGTCCTTTTCTTTTTCTGCAAAAGTCGCATTACTTTCAACCTTGCGTATCACTACTGCTCGCTTTGCCTCACCGTACAAGGAGATTGCAAAGCGGCCTTCACCTACAATATTAAGGCGAAGAACGAATTCCGTTACATTAAATGCTCCACCACCGGCGGCAAATCCTCGTATTGTTGCATCACCAATATCCATCATACAGAAAACACCGTGAGCAACCGTGAGCATTCTTTTTACCGAAGGGTTGGAAAATGGTTCGCATTTTTGCCATAGCGCAGATGCCGATCGTTCGCTTTTTTTAGTTATCCTGAAATACTGCGTCATCCTTCTTATTGCATATATCAACCGTACCATTGCTTCGTTGATCAATACCGGGATAGCCTGTGCAACTTGGAATCTTGCATCATAACCTTGCTCATATATATTTAGGGCAAGTTCATTCAAATTTCTGTCAAATTCCGATGAATCCATTTTCAGTGCCCGTTTTATTGCAATAATATCATTTGTCCACGCCCAAAATGGGGAAGGTATCCCCATGCCTCTACCCTTACTGCTGGAAGAGCCAGATACATCGGAAATTAAATGCCCGAACCAGTTTACAAAACCACAGAACAGTTTACCCGGTGTGCTATTTCCCTTCAGAGCAAAACTTCCATCAGCATTCTCAAGTGCAATTAGTTCTCCACCAGATACAAAATGTGATTGATTCGGATTGGTAAACTGATCAAGTATGGAAAAGAATAATCCTAATAATGTCGGATTGTGTCCGAGCGATTTGAAATGATGGTTGCTCGGATTAAGATTGAAAACAATGCTTGCTGCATCTCCAGCTCCGCGCTGGTCATATGGAATTTTGAATTTCTTTTCAAGAAAGCCTACTGCTGAAGATAAAGAATTATCTACTCTGTCGTCCCAGCCACAAAGCTTTGCAAAATCTGTTGTTCGGTCAGCAAACCATTTGTCTGTAATATTTTCAATAGGGGATTTGCTTGGTTTTCCCACAATAAAAATATCGATTATCCCACATAATGCCCCAGAACTTGCCGCGAGGGCATAATCTAGCTTATCACAGTCCGGCTTTAGCTTCTGAACAGAATCTACCGTTTCCTGCAGATCAGCTAATTCATTCTCGGCCTCTGTTATTGCTGATTCAATTGAAGATGTAAAGCCAAACCTGTCTTCTGTAATATCTAGACCAAGTATGACTTTATTTTCTTTATCTATTGAACTCATTTAACCGCCTCTTTTCATTATCTCTTTATCTTGCTCCTTAGCACATTGTCAATTTTCTTGACCATACCTAATATGTTCTTATAATCATACAGTGCTACATCAAATATAATAATTTATTATATGATATCTAATTATCTACTGTGATGCATGTGCCAGCCATGTACTTATATATTGTACTGTATTGATTACTTTCACGAATAATTATGTATACTTCATAAACATTTGTATAAAACGATTGGAACCTCTTTGCTATTATCTCTCTCTAACACATACATGTTTGGATGGTTTTCAATTAGTTCCGATAGTTTTGAAAACCCATACTCATGCACATTGAAATCAGGTATTTTCCTTTTTATATACGCCCCAACAGGTGCAACATTAGCATAACCACTTTTAAGTTTATATTTTTCAAAGCCTTCTTTCAATAAAATATGAATGTTTGCGATATCAATATTTGCCTTGCTTTTTATTACATAATTCACTACTCTTTTTTCTTCAATTACCTTACGTTTGACCGTATAACACACACTTTGTAAATCAGGCATATCATTTTTATATCCATTTTCTTCAAGAAAGGCATCCATTAATGCAACGCTTTGTGGTTCCTCATCAAATGGACCCACATGCATAATCTGAACGCATAATCCTTCAGTAACCGTAATGAACTCTGCTGAAGAACAGTCCAATTTTTTCTTCTTTGTTGCTGCTTCCACTGCCCATGCAAAATCCTTTTCCGTCACGAAATCTGGTAGTCTCAAGACAGAAATCCAATTGAAAGTTGATTTATCAGAATAGTCTACACCCTCAACATTATCTTGCCACCAAAAGCCTTCAAGTGGTGGAACAACGTATTCAAAAAAGCCTTCAATTTTGTAATCACCTTTATAACTCATTTTCAAGGTATAAGCAACAGCATATAAAACACCGATTGCCTGTTGATAAGCACCACCTTCTTCATTCGGATTCCCTTTTCCACGAACAGCAATATAATTTGCTTTTGGAACATCCACAATTTGCGGCTTGCTCTTTGGCATATAAAATTCTTTATATTCTTTTTTGAAATCAAAAGCCATAGTATCTATCTCCTTCACAAATTCCAATTTGTATATTTCTATGAAACAATTATATCATAGCCAGGCAATGCCTCACAAAAAATGTGCGATTGCATGTACCGTTTACTTAAAAAAATCTCTGAAAAGCCTGGAATCAGGCCGTTTCAGAGAAATTCTTCAACAATGGTCGTACGATTGTCGTAATTGTCGTATTTTCTGGCTAATTATCGTTGAAATTTCAACGATAATTAGTCCAGTGGCTTCATCGTAGGGAACATGCGAATGTCTCGTAATCCATTTGCATGGTTAGTTGAAATCTCAACTGCACATTTGAAATTCTAAATGCAACAGACTAAAATGCTGCTACATTTAAATCGTCACATGTTGCAGTTACGACTTCGTTAATGTGAAATCTGCAGAGTTAATTGTCACATCTGCTCCGAATTCTGATATAATCATCTAAAAGATGTGTACACTAAAATAAAGTGACATTCATTAGCATTTCAGTGCAGTTCTGAATGCACCAAGTCATAAATCAATTAATTGCGCATCCTGCCTGGTTATCTGATTGTATTTAATTACTTTTTAAACAGCTCTGGTTTCAGGCAAAGCTGCTTTAAAGGAATCATCTCCAGGCCGAGTTTTCGGGCTGTTTCCTCGCCATAGATCTCTACAAATAGTTCATATGGGGTCTTGGCGTTCAAACTAGCCCGAGGCATCGAATTCACATGATTCATCATCAGCGTGATTTCTTCTTGTTTGCGATCATTCATGGAGGTTCCCTTTGGTATGATGTAACGAATATATTCGTGGTTGCGCTCACAGCGGCTTTTCTGGTTTGTCTGCTGCGGATCACAGTAAAACACTCTGACATCTGCTTCTCCGGAGTAAGGGTCAAATTCGATTGCTGCAGGGTTACTGAATTCCGTACCGCGGTCAGTCAATACCAATCGGAACACACGGGCGAAATCGTCTCCTAACCGTTTTCTGAGCATACCATAGGCAGACGTAACGGCAGCAGCCGTTTTCTTGTCTTTCAGGATCATAAGCTGAAGATCACAATCTCTGAAAAACAGGGTAAGGATCACTTTCCCGCCTTTTGTACCTTCTACCGTATCCATTTCAATGATGTTGAGTTCAGGGTGTTCCATAATATAGGCCTGAAAATCCGGATAAGTCCGGTTGATATGGCACTGTTTATCCACCTTGAGTTCAGGACCGCTCTTTTTTCGATTCGGTTTTCTCTGTACTGTCCGGCGGAGATCCATATTTCCAATATCAAAAACTCTCTTATCAATGTACTTGTATATCGTGCGCATTGAGACCGGCATCTGATCCGCATAGGCATAATAAGCAATAGGAAGTGAGACTCCGTTTTGCACTAAAGGAATGACCGTGCCTGCAATAACCTGAAGATCTTCCGCTGACAAAGAAACGCCGGATCTGGATTCACTTAGTTTTTTTCTGTACTATGTCTGAGCATGCTCTGCCTGGTAGAACCGTTTCTCCAGAAAGCAGTTTGCGCGGTCCTCACACCCATTGCATACATATGGTGGGCTAAGCCGCTTATCACATATTATCGGCTCATACTGATCACAATACGCGGCGCACTGAGCACATTGCTTGGAGCAGACACGCTTATGGCAGATCGGAACCGGGCAAAGGGATTTATCTTTAAAAACGCACTCTTCTTTATGTACGCATTTTCTGCGTGCAGGCTTTCCTGTGACCACTGCATAGGTCTGCACTTCCCGGCTCACAGTCGTGCGATTTTTTCCGAGTTTCTCTCCGATTTTGCTGAATGTAAGCTTGACGGTCAATCCCTTTTCTATCTGGGATCTGTCAGTTAAGGTAAGGTGTTTCATAGTGTTATCCTTTCCGGCAGGATGGTAAGGTCAATTGTACTAAAAAAATCAAGAAGTTGTAACCACACGGTTTAAACTTCTTGATTCCTGCGGAGATGAATGCACTCCAGTTGATACTTTTAACTATTCAATTAACC
>Ga0183101_1000153_pt3 | contig 11191 bp, 10 predicted proteins | sample Biomet3_FD_127790 | JGI IMG/M metagenome (GOLD analysis project Ga0183101, IMG submission 127790) | Microbial communities from bioreactor (seeded with sewage sludge) at LBNL, California, USA - Biofuel metagenome 3 | ecosystem: Engineered > Bioreactor > Anaerobic > Unclassified ... | reverse complement strand
ACTTTTGCGGCTTTTGTATTATTTGAGATATTGTCTATTGGCTGCTTATCAATACCAATTCAAACCTTATAACTTTATAAATCCTGAATCGCTTCGCTTCCCGATGAAGAATCGCTAAGTTGTTCCTCCTAAGCGCTTCTATATCGGGACTTCATTTCGTTCAGCCTTATAACCTTAAAAACCTTATAACCTTAAAAACCTTATAAACTTTATAAACCTTACAAACCGTATAAACTCATTCACATATTCAGCAGCAGTTTTTCTCCTTCAGGATTAGTACGAAGTTTCAGCTTGGTGTCATTATAGGCAAGAATACAATAGTGGTAGCCCTTGTGTTCGGTGGCTTCCAGAAATGTGGTATTGATGATGCACGAACGACTGATGCGGATAAACTGAGGATAAGGCAGCATTTGCTCGATGTGTTTTAGCGTAAAGGTAGCCATGATATGTTCGCCATTGGTGCAGTGGATTTCGCAATAATTATGCTGGGAGAGGCAATAAACTACCTGTTCGTATTTTAGCAGTTGGCAGCCGTTGCGCGAAACTATTTTTAGCCTGGCTTTCGGCTTTCCGGAATTTTCCGTAGCCTGTGGTATTCCATTACGGTACACGGTTTTGTAGCGGGCAATGGCATTGCGCAGTTCCAGTGCATCAACGGGTTTCATCAGAAAATCAAACGCCCGTTCGCGTAAGGCCGGTATGGTATATTCATAATGAGCGGTAAAAAAGATAATGACGGGATGTAAGGAAAATTCCTTCAGTTTATTGATCAGGTAAAACCCGTCTTTCCCAGGCATCTGAACATCAAGAAAGAGAATGTCGGGGCAGTGCTTAAGAATCATCGTCAATGCCTCGTCGGCGCTGTGAGCAATACCCGTAAGGTGGATTTCGGGATAGTCGTTCAAAAAAAAGGCAAGTACATCGCATGCCGCAGGTTCATCATCCACGATGAGAACAGTTATTTTTCCGGTAGCAATCATCATTTCAATGTATACGTTAATACAAGTTTACTTTGCGGGTTCACTACCAACCTTTCCAGATTACAAAGCTACAATAAATGATTTTAACTGTAAAATAATTTTTAAGGAAATGAGGGAAGAAAAAGGGGATAGAAAATAAAAAAGTATGTTTAATAATGTTTTTAACAGAATTAAATTACTTTTGTAAGGGAAAACTGGATTTTTAGAGAGTTTCCATTAGAAATGGATGGATACCAGTGAAAAGATTAGGAATATATATGAATTGTGCACAATTGAAATAAAACGACAATGCCAATATTTAAAAAAGAAGACGGAAAATTAAAAAAGCTAAAATCAAATACTTTCACAAAAGAGAAAACTCTTCAAAATTTGATTGAACAGAATCTTTTAGAGGTTTTGGATTTGCACTTTTTAGCTACAGAGTACTCAACTACCGTTGGTGGCAGGATTGATACAATTGCTGTTGATAGTAATGGAGCTCCTGTTATTATTGAATATAAACTGACAAAAAATGAAAATGTAATCAATCAAGCTTTATCATATTTACGATGGCTAAAAGCTCAAAAGGTTGAATTTTTTGAAATGTTGGTTATTAAGAAATTGGGAAAAGAGCTTGCTGAAAAGTTGAAAATAGATTGGAGCAATCCTCGTGTAATTTGCATCGCAGAGAATTATAATAAATTTGACATAGATACAGTAGAAATAATACCAATGCGTTTGGAATTATTTAAATACCGATATTATGAAGAAGGAATTCTAAGTTTGGAATCAATTAATACAATTGATAAGCCTATTGATAAGATTGAAAAATCAAAAGAGATTCTTTTATCTGAAACTTCTACGAGTATTAATGATCTTTTAAAAAAAGCTGTTCCTCAGATTAAAGAATTATTTGAAGAATTACGAAGTCGGGTATTACAGATAGATGAAAATATTGTTGAAAAGGTGACAACTTTATATATTGCGTATAGATTGTCAAAAACATTTTTCGAGATTCATATTGGCAAAAGTCAGCTTAAGTTATATTTACGTCCAGTAGATTTTGATGACCCTCAAAATATAGTTGAAAAGATTCCAGAAAGTTATAATTGGTCATTGGATAGGAGAGTATACATTAAAAATATTGATGAACTTGAATATATAATGAAATTAGTGGAACAATCATATAATGATATAATATAAGGGACAATTAGGCACAACAACGGCTATAAAGCAAAAAGGATTCAGCAAGTTTGTAGTATTTTTACTTGCTGACGGGTTTCTTTATGGAATACAGACGTGGTCACAAAATTCCTAACTGAGCGGAATTTGCAATTCCGCTCGTGGCATAGCGATGTTGAGTACTCGGGATGTATTTCCGTTCAATGAAAACCGGATAAGGCTTGTTTAAAGAAAAACTTGTTATTGTTGTTAGAGATTCCTCCCTCCGGTCGGAATGACCAGTCGTTCTTAAAATTAATTGGGATGGAGTGTGGGCGGCTGCGCCGTCCACACTCCATCCCAAATTATCACCATCTTGTGGGCAGGTCATTCCGACCGAAAGGAGGAATCTCTGTGATATTAGCAGGTTAGCCTTCTGTACCGGCTATATTTTAAACCATGGCCGTATCAATGATGTTTTATCTTCTGCTTCATTGATATTGCGGAATTCATTGGTATGTTTATTGTAAACGTAATCCTTTTCCCATTCCTTATGTTTTTCGGATACTGTCCGGATAGCATCAATGATGTAATATAATTCGTCGTTAGTCAAGGTAGGGTGGAGCGACAAACGAACCCATCCGGGTTTTTCCGAAAAATCGCCCCTGTTAATCTGCTGGGTGATACGATTCGATTGTTCGTGAGATACATTTAATAAAAAATGCCCGTAAGTTCCGGCACAGGCGCATCCTCCGCGTACCTGTATCCCGAAATGATCGTTCAGCAATTTTACGATAAGGTTATAATGGATGTCGTCGATATAAAACGACAAAATACCCAGACGTTTTTTTATATTATCGGCAAGGATGTGTATATGGGGGACTTTAGGAAGTGCCGTAAAGACTATTTTCAAAAGTTCATCTTCTCTTTTGCGCATTTTTTCTACGCCGATATTTTCTTTGAGTTTAATGCATAAGGCCGATTTTATTGCCTGGAGAAAACCGGGAGTACCTCCGTCTTCGCGCAGCTCAATATTATCTACGTATTTATATTCGCCCCAGGGGTTGGTCCAGTCAACAGTTCCTCCTCCGGGCTGATCGGGGGCAAATGGCTTATACATGGACGAATCAAAAATAAGGACGCCTGATGTTCCGGGACCTCCTAAGAATTTATGAGGCGAAAAGAAAATAGCATCTAATTTTTCCATAGGATCGTCGGGATGCATATTGATGTTGACATAAGGAGCCGAAGCGGCGAAATCCACAAAACATAACCCACCATGCTGGTGCATGATTTTGGCTAACTGGTGATAGGGCGTTTCAATTCCTGTTACATTGGAGCAGGCCGAGAAGGATCCGATTTTTAGTTTGCGGTTGGAATACTTACGAAGCTGGGCTTCGAGTTCCCTGGGATCGACTAATAAGTTTTCATCAGGAGTCAGCACCACTACTTCGGCTACGGTTTCGTACCATGAAGTTTGGTTGGAATGGTGTTCCATATGCGTCAGAAATACGACGGGCCGTTCGGATTGCTGGAGACATTTTTTATCACGCAAAACGCCACAGGTTTTTAGTCCCAGTATCCGCTGAAACTTGCTGATAACTCCCGTCATTCCAAAGCCGGCGGTAATAATAACGTCGTTTGAACCTGCATTGACATGCTCTTTGATGATTTCGTGGGCATAATGATAGGCTTTAGTCATTAATGTTCCGGTCTCGCTGGTTTCGGTATGGGTGTTCCCGACAAAAGGGCCAAAGGTCTTTGCCAGTTTATTTTCGATAGGTTTATATAGACGTCCGCTGGCAACCCAGTCGGCATATATTATTTTTTGTTTTCCGTAAGGAGATTCAAATTCCTGATCAATTCCAATAATATTTGTTCTAAACTTTTTAAAATATTGTTCCATTATTTATTGTAATTTTCTGATTTTTATTCGGGATTGCAAATTTGCATTGTTTCTATTTCGATATCTCCGCCTGCCGGATACAGGCCGATCCATGAATTGTCGAGGCGAATCCATAAATCCTGGCTGCTGATGCGGATAAGGTAGAATGATAAATTGGTATCTGTTATGTTTTTCAACACAATGCCACCATTCTTTTGGGCGTCTTTACCATAATTTACAAATATTTTGGGCGATTTATTACCAAGCACTTTGGCTTTTAACAAAAGGTAATTGTTTTTCTTGTTTTTGAGGTCAGCGACCGGAAAGTTAAACTTTTTCTCTGTGTTTGCAGTGATTTTGGTAGTGGCTTCGTTAAGTGTAGTGGCGATATGAGCCGTAAATAAACCGATGATTTCGTTTATTTTTTCGTTGGGATAGCTTTCGTTGGGCAGGAGATGAAGTGCATTTTTATAGGATTCAAGAGCCATGTCGTAGGATTTGGAAGCGAGGAGCCTATCTCCTTCAGCAATGGATTTTTTATAATTTTCCTGGTTTTGAATTTGCTCCGGAGTCAGGCTTGGTTTTTCAATCACCGGTTCTTTTTTTAGTTCCTTTACCGGGTTTACGGCTGGTTTACTGGCAAGGGTATCTAAAGTTTGGGTTGCTTTTCCTTTAGCCGTTTTTTTTACTTCAGGGGATTTGACTTCTTCTTTTTTCGTCAGACTGTCTTTTTTGACTGCTGTTTTATTATCAGCCAGCGGAGTTTCTTTTAATTTCTTTTGGGCATTTTTTATATCCTTTTTCAGCAAATCCTTGGAAGTTTCGAAGGCCGATTTCAGATTGTCCAGCTTGTTGGATGTTTTTTGTTTTTGGGTTTGCAACAATTCATTGACTTCCGGATTTCTTTCTGTATTGTCTTCTGTCTTGTTTTCTGATTTTACTTCTGTCTTTGTTTCCGTCTTTGTTACGGTATTATCGGCCAGCAGGGTCGGGGTTTGGGCGACAGAGTCTTTGGATGCAGGTTTTATTTCTTCGGTTTTTTGAGCAACAATATCCGAGGTGGGAGTGGGGGACGCTTCTGTTTCAGTTTCCGTTTCTGTTGAATTTACTTTAGAATTGATCTGCTCAATCATGTTGATAGGATAACGGTCTCCAGGTTTAAGTTTGGATGCCAGCAGATATTGAGATTTAGCTTTTTCAAAATTTTTTGCAATATAAAAATTATCGGCTTCGGTTATGGCATTGTCGTATTTGTCCTGAATGGCTTTTTTATCGGCATAGATTTTTTCGATGGCAGAAATTTGTGTTTGGGGATATTCCTGATTGGGCAACAGAGAATCCGCATGATGGTATTTTTGTAAAGCCGGGATCAGGTCTCCGTTTTTGTATAAATTGTCGGCTTCCGAAATGGCTTTATCGAAAAGCTCTTTAATATTTTGCCGATTGGCAATAATCACTTTTAGTTCTCTGATTTTACTTCTCGAATATTTATCGTCAGGTTTTAAAGATAATGCCTTTTCAAATTCTGTTTTAGCTTTATTGGGATCATTGGCCGATAGATAATTGTTGCCGTTTTCTATGGCTTGGTTAAAAGCCTTTTCATCCTCGGGATCGTCAAAAAGTTTGTTGATTTGCTCAATTTTATCTTTTGGATAAATGGCTTCAGGGCGTATTTTAAGGGCATTTTTATATTCTATTTTGGCATTTTTATAATCTTTTGCTTTCAGAAATTCTTCGGCTTTCACAATGGAAGCTTCGAACAAGCGATATTGTTCCTGATTGTTAGTCATGGCGATGTCTTGTGCCCATGTATTCAGAAATGCAAGGTGAAGCAAAATGAAAAATCCTGTAGTTTTAATTTTTAGAGCCATGTTTCGATGATTTTGCAAATTCTTAGTTTATGATAATGCCGTCTTTAATGATTAATTTTCTGTCCGCCATATGAGCGAGTTCCTCGTTGTGGGTAACAATTAAAAAGGTTTGGTTAAATTTATCCCGTAGTGAGAAAAAGAGCTTATGAAGTTCCCTTGCGTTTTCAGAATCAAGATTTCCCGAGGGTTCATCAGCCAGAATTACCTTGGGTGAATTAATTAATGCACGTGCTACGGCCAAACGTTGTTGCTCGCCACCCGAAAGTTGTGCCGGCTTATGGTGAATGCGATTTGATAAGCCTAAAAAATCAATAAGCTCGAGAGCCCGGGCTTCGGCTTCTTTTTTCGATTTCTTTGCGATAAAAGCGGGAATACAAACATTTTCAATTGCCGTAAACTCAGGTAATAAATGATGAAATTGGAATATAAAACCGATATTATGGTTTCTAAAATCCGATAACTTTTTATCAGTGAAATTATTCACCTGTTCATTATTAATTTCTATACTGCCGGAATCAACTTTATCAAGCATACCCAAAAGATGAAGCAAGGTAGATTTTCCAGCTCCCGAAGCACCAACAATTGATACAACCTCTCCTTTATGTATTTCAATATTAATGCCTTTCAATACATTAAGACTGCCATAAGATTTATGTATATTTATACCCTTTATCATAGAATAAGAAACGAAAAAAATACTTTTATGTTGCCTTTTCCTTTACTTTATGTTTATGAAGATATTGATAACCTGAAATATGATATTGAAAAGATAAAATATTCATTTAGGACGGTATGATTATACTAAATCAAAAATGAAATAAATTACCTTCAAAATAGAAATGCAAATTTATAATTTCTTAACATAAAGCTGAGAAGTTTCTATTTTTGTAACGAGAATTTTTTCATTTTTTTCAATCACAGGGACTTCCGACGTTGCTTCATAAATTTCATTTCCGATAATAATTTTCCCGGTGGGATACAATTTGGTATAAGCAGTCCCACTTTTCCCTATCAAAAGATGTAATGGTTCTTTAGATGATGAATTATCCCGCTTTTGAATGATTTTAAAAGAAAAGTATTTCAATAAATTTGGATACGTATGTATTTTTTTACTTAAATAAAAAGAACCAATCACCGAAAATATCATTGAACAAATAACAATCGCTAACGATTGAAGGATAAGATAATGTGATGTTTTGGAGAAGTCATAGAAAGAATTGTTTAGTAAACACAAAAAGAATCCCAAACCGATGAGAATAATGCCTGCAATCCCAGAAATACCAAACCCGGGGTTTGCAAAAACTTCAAGACTTAATAAAATAATACCTCCAATAAAAACAAATATTTCCCAATAAGATGCAGAACCTTCTATGTATAACGAAGTAAAATAGATAGAAGCTGAAATGATTGAAGCAAATAGGGGAAACCCGAATTCCGGAGATTCCATTTCGAAGTATAATCCGCCAACAATAATTATTATTAAAATTCCACAAACTACCGGATTTGTCAAAAATCCAATAATTTGGCTAAATAAATTGGCATGCTGACTAATAATTTTATAATTATTTATGCCAGCTAATTCAAGGACTTGTGGAATATTATTTGCACATCCTTCACTTAAATGACTTGCGTAAGCTTCTGATGCTGATAATAGTATTGGTTCAACTAATGCTGAATTTTGCTTTTGAAATTTGCCATTTGCTGTTGATAAGTAATCTTGATATAATTGAAGCTTGATTGAAGATTTCCTTTTATTTCTGTCAATCGTAAGGTTTCCGCCTATTTGAGCATAGGGTTTCATGTATAATTTTTTACAAGATAACGCAATGGCTGCACCAGGCGAAACTGCCTGATTAGTAATGAATGCGTATACAGGGATTTTCGACTGAAGAATAAGGTTGCTTATCGAATCGGATATTTCTGTTAAACCACCATTAACATTAATATCCAAAAGGATAATGTCTGCATTTTGAATTTTAGCATAGGTAAATGCTATTTCAGTATTTTTTAAAGTGGCAAAATCAATTTTATTATTTAATTCGAATACGATAACTCTACATTTATTATTATGGGAATAATTTTGGGAATAAACCGTAAAACAACTTATTAAGATTAAAAATTGTGTAACAAAAAAATAGTTGAAAATTTTTCGTTTCATAAAAGGCTATCGGGGAATAAAATTATTAAACGCAGAATAAAAAGTTTATAAAAATAAACAAAAAACAAAACAACAGCTTTTGGAATAAAAACTTCTTATTCAAATTGCTTTTTATACATTAATGACTAACCCATCATAAGCTAAATTTACGTTAGCCGGTAGTTCTTTTTCAACATCTTGATGCAAACCCATTAAATGGCTAATATGAGTCAGATAAGCATATTGTGGCTTGATTTCCGAAATGATTTCAATGGCTTCATTTAATGTAAAATGTGAAATGTGTTTTTCTTTTCGTAGCGCATTAATTACCAATACCTTAGCGCCCATTATTTTTTTCTTTTCATCATCTGATATATAATTGGCATCCGTAATGTATGTAAAATCACCAAAACGGTATCCAAAAACATGGATACGATAATGCAACACTTCAATGGGGATAATTGGAATTTTATTTATTAAAAAAGGGGCATTTTCGATGGTGTGCAAAGTAATTTTGGGCACACCTGGATAACGATTTTTGGCAAAAGCATACGAAAATTCGCGCTTAATTGATTCCAGAACATCACTTCTTGAATATACATCTATGGATGTTCGTTGTTTATAGTTAAATGCCCGAACATCATCCAAACCACCGATGTGGTCTTTATGTGCATGTGTAATTAAAATGGCATCCAAACGCTTAACCTGTGCTCGCAACATTTGTTCGCGGAAATCAGGTCCCGTATCAACAATAAATGTTGCATTTTTATATTCAACTAAAATTGAAGATCTTAATCGTTTGTCCCTTGAATCATGTGATTGGCAAACTTTACATTCACAAGCAATAACAGGTACTCCCTGAGAAGTTCCTGTTCCTAAAAAAGTTATTTTCAAAATTATTAATATTTTTGTTTGCTAAATTAATATCTCTTTATCCGACAAAAATAGTACTTATGGAAAATATATTCAAAGAAATTCAACCAGAAGAAATTTCTGAAAATCCATTTAAGTTGCTCGATCTTGACTGGATGTTAATAACTGCAGGTAACCTAAATAATTTCAATACAATGACTGCAAGTTGGGGCGGTTTTGGTGTTTTGTGGAATAGAAAAATCGCAATATGTTTTATTCGCCCGCAGCGTTATACTTTTCAATTTGTGGAGAAAAACGATCTTTTTTCGCTTTGTTTTTTTAAGGAAACGTATCGGGATATACTAAACTATTGTGGAAGTAATTCGGGAAGAAATGTTAATAAAATGGAAACTACAGGGTTATTGCCATTTCAAACTAAAAACAATTGCATAGCATACAAACAATCAAAATTAATTATAGAGTGTCGTAAGATATATTCCGATGTTTTAAAAAACAATCATTTTATCGACAAAATGATTCCGCATGAAATTTACCCAACAAATGATTTTCATCATGTTTATATTGGCGAAATTCTTCAGTGCTACGTCAAATAATTTAAATTAATTCTTCTTTAAAGTTTTTGATACGACAATAAATTTTAATTTTACACTTTTAACAATAATAGTAATTGCATGAAGTTTATTATTGTATAGTTTTAAATAACAACAAATTATAAAACCGTGAAATTATTTTCCAAACTTAAGAAAAGGGTCGGCAATTACTTCTTCCAAAAAGAATTGTTAAACAATAAATCTATCAGAAAGCGTCGAATAACTAATTTCGCAGATGCGAAAAATATTGGAGTACTTTATTCATTTTCAGATGAAGAAGAGTATAAAATTGTAAATGAATATATAAAAAAATGGCAGGATGAAAACAAAAAAGTACAATCGATAGGATTTTTTAATAGCAAACGGATGCCTCATTATTTTATTCAAAAACTCTCCTGCGATTTAATTACAAAGGTTAATTATAACTGGTATGGGAAGCCAACATCAAAGTTTATTGAACCATTTATTAATGAGCCCTTTGATATTCTTGTTGATTTTAGTCTTGAAAATAATTTTACGCTCCAATATATTTCAGGTTTATCCCAATCTGGATTTAAAATCGGATTATTTGATTCTGGTAATTCCAATTATTATGATCTGATGTTTAAAAATAACGAAACAACTGATTTAAGAGATTATATACATCAAATTCTATATTATTTAAACTCATTAAACAATTAACACAATGTGGCAAAAATTTACGGGAACTGGAGTTGCTTTAATAACGCCATTTCATAAGCAGGGTACCATCGATTTTTCTTCCCTTGGTAAAATTATTGAACATTTATTACGAAATAATGTGAATTATTTTGTGGTTTTGGGTACAACCGGTGAAGCTGCAACAATGTCGTGGGATGAAAAAACTGCGGTTATAGATTTTATTTTAGAAACTGTTAACCGGCGGGTTCCAATTGTACTGGGGATGGGCGGAAACAATACTCAGGAAGTTGTAAATCAAATAAAATCTACTTCTTTTGATGGTATAGATGCAATATTATCAGTTACTCCTTATTACAATAAACCGCAACAGCGTGGTTTATATCTTCATTATAAAACGATAGCAAGTATTGCTCCTGTTCCCTTGATTTTGTATAATGTTCCTGGCCGAACGAGTGTAAATATTTCTGCCGAAACGGTTATTACTTTAGCGAACGAACATAAAAACATTATCGGTATAAAAGAAGCTTCCGGAAATATGCTTCAGATTATGAATATAATCAGAAACCGCCCGAAGGATTTCTTAGTCATTTCCGGAGATGATGCGCTCACTCTCCCGTTGATGTCTTGTGGCGCTAACGGCGTTATTTCTGTTGTAGCTCATTTATATCCAAAAGAATTTTCGGAAATGGTTCAACTTTGCTTAAAAGGAAGTTTTCAGAAAGCTCGCGAAATTCATCTAAAACTTTTACCTTTTATAGAAGCAATTTTTGCAGATGGCAGTCCTTCAGGTATTAAAGCAGCTCTCGAAATTGTAGGCTTAGCTCAAAATAATTTACGATTACCCATTGTAAAAGTAGGAAAACAAACATATAATCAAATAGAATCAATAATTAATGGCTTAAAGTAGCAGAGAAATGAGAAGAAAAATTACAATTATATTATTAATTTTAATAAATGTTGCGTTTATAGGGGCGATTAAGTCTCAGGGGTTAGAGGGGAATAGCAATACGCTGGATGAATTATTTTCGAAGAAGTCGGAGATTTATTTTCGGTTT
>Ga0183101_1002775_pt1 | contig 11208 bp, 16 predicted proteins | sample Biomet3_FD_127790 | JGI IMG/M metagenome (GOLD analysis project Ga0183101, IMG submission 127790) | Microbial communities from bioreactor (seeded with sewage sludge) at LBNL, California, USA - Biofuel metagenome 3 | ecosystem: Engineered > Bioreactor > Anaerobic > Unclassified ... | reverse complement strand
TAATAGTAATAAAGCGGTAAAGGGGGAAATAACATTGAAAAACAAAATTTTAATAGGAATTTTTTTTAGTATTTTTCTATTGATTGCATCCAATGTACAAGCAGCAAATTTTATGGACAATCAAACAGTGGATGCTAACAAAACATGGACAATTAAATTTACAAATGATGTTGGACTTGATGATGTAACTAAACAAGGAATCACTGTTACTGATAGTAAAGGTAATGCAGCAAATGTAGGTATCGAAGTAGGACAAGATAACAAAACAGTTATAGTAACAGCTCCACAAGGTGGATATACACCAGGAGAAAGTTACATATTGAATGTTGGAACTAAAGCACATTCTGCTAAAGGTAAGGCATTAAAGAATGAATACAAAGTACATTTTATTATTGATTCTGTTACTACTGGTATTAGTGACAACACAGATATAACTAGTAAGTTTACTGATGAAAATTTTAAGAATGCAGTATATTCACTTATAGGGAAAAGTAGTTCAGAGCCAATACTTTATTCTGATGTGAAGAGCATTACTACGTTAGGGGTATATAACAAAAATATAAGTAATTTAAGTGGAATTGAATATTTTACAGCATTAACTACTTTAAATTGTGGGAGTAATCCACTAACAGCATTGGATGTAAGTAAGAATGCAGCATTAACTACTTTAGTTTGTTTTGCTGATAACCTAACAGCCTTGGATGTAAGTAAGAATGTAGCATTAACTTCTCTAAACTGCCAAACTAATAAACTAACAACCTTAGATGTAAGTAAGAATACAGCGTTAACTTCTTTAACTTGTAATTATAATAATCTAACAGCTTTAAATGTAAATGCAGCATTAACTATTTTAGATTGTAGTTATAACAACCTAATAAAATTAGATGTAAGTAATGATACAGCATTAACTGCTTTAGTTTGTAATTATAATAAACTAGCAACCTTAGATGCAAGCAAGAATGCATCATTAACTGGTTTATATTGTCTTGAGAATAACCTAACAACCCTAGATTTAAGTAAGAATGCAGCATTAGATGATTTAAATTGTTCTTATAATGAACTAAAAACGCTATACTCTATTACAGACACATGGGATACTACAGATTATAGAACACAATATACCGATTCAACACATACAACTACTACTGATAGTTTAGTTATAACTATAAAAAGAGACAGCGGTGATAGTAATAGTGATAGTGATATATTAAAATTTAAAGATAAAAACTTAGAGAAAGTAGTAAGGGATGCAATAAACAAACCAATAGGAAATATTTATAAAAGTGATGTTGAAAATATAACAGGATTAATGGCTACGCTGGGTGAAATAAAAGATATTACTGGTATACAAAGTTTAAATAATCTAAAATATTTTACCTTATATGGTACTCAAGTAAGTGATATAAGTGCATTAAAAGGATTAACTAATTTACAATCACTTGATTTACGTATGAACCAAATAAGTGATATTAGTTCATTAAGTGGATTAACTAATTTACAAGAACTCCTAGCATATAACAACAAAATAAGTGATATTAGTCCGTTAAAAGATTTAACTAATTTAGAAAAGCTAAATTTAGCTAATAACCAAATAAGTGATATTAGTTCATTAAGTGGGTTGACTAATTTACAAGAACTTAATCTATATAATAACCAAATAAGTGATATTAGTTCATTGGAGCACTTAACCAACTTACAAACACTTTATTTAGGTAACAATCAAATTAGTGATATAGATAAACAATCATTGAAAAATGATTTACCTAACTGTAGTATTTACTATTAAAAATAAAACCTTGATGATAAAAAAGAGTTTGCAGTAAATATAGTTACACATATTTCTTATTTAACATAACAACTGAAAAAAACGAACAATTTACTAGAGCACCGTATTATTCAAATCTGAATTTTGCGGTGTTTTTACGTCGCAATTCAAAAATTATGTCTAGCTATTTTAAATTTATGCTAGATACACTTTCTTCTTATATTGTTGAGCAATCGTAATTCAATGTGACTTATGAAATATGTAAAACAACTCAATAAATAGTAATTTTGAAGAGGGGGGATAAGATATGGCTTCTAGTCAAGAATATTTAGATTTTATTATTGGACAATTAGATACACTGGACGATGTTTCTTTCAGAAAAATGATGGGGGAATACATTTTATATTTTCGAGGAAAGATTTTTGGAGGAATATACGATGACCGCCTTTTGGTTAAGGTAACCAAGGCGAGTAGACAGTTGATATTGGAGGCAGTTGAAGAGTTGCCTTATAATGGTGCAAAACCAATGATTTTGGTGGATGATGTTGATAATAAAGAGTTTTTATATCAATTGATTACGGAGATGTATGAAGAACTTCCTACTCCAAAAGCAAAAAAGAAAAAGTGATTTTCAAATTTTTAATTTAAGATTGAGTATTATAAATAGCAAATTTATAGAGAGGAAATAAAAATGGCAATTTCTAATAAAAAAGTTCATCTAAAAAGTGATATAGGAAAGGTATGGAATATAGTAACAAGTCTTGAAAATTACAAATGGCGAAGTGATATTGAGAAAATTGAGATATTAGAAAAAGGAAAAAAGTTTGTAGAATATACTAAGGATGGGTATAAAACAATATTTACAATTACTCATTTTGAGTCAGAAACAAGATATGAATTTGATATGGAGAATGAAAATATGAAAGGGCATTGGAGTGGTATATTTACTAAATGTTCAGATGGGACATTGATTGATTTTACAGAGAATGTAAATGTTAAGAAAATAATACTGAAGCCATTTGCAAGAATTTATTTAAAAAATCAGCAAAAATGTTATATTAATGATTTAAAAAAAGAGTTAAATGAGTAAATCGATGAAGTGTAAACTTGAATCAGGTGGGGTTTCAAACCCCATCTGATTCTTAGTTGAACGAATCCAGGGACGTAGCCGCTCTTACTCCCACTTTGAAGAAGATGGGAGTATTAGAGCGGGTAGTCATCGGATAAATTCTAAATTTGAAGAGGTAAAAACATGAAGGTTTTATATAGAAAAATTAGTAGAAGCAATAACAGCAGTAGATAAAAGAATTGAAGAAACAAACTTTAAAAAAGAGAATCAATAATGAGTATGGCAAATTTCTTATTTTATTTATCTGCTAAAAAGGTATCACTTCATACTTAGTTATAAATTATTGTAGGATAAACAAAATAAGTTGGGTCAACATGAGGCTATATACTGGAGGAAAAATGAATATAGGATTAGTTAGACATTTTAAAGTTAATTGTTACACAAAGATGTTTATGACATCAGATGATTTTAATGAATGGGTAAAACAGTATGATAATAGTGATGTTATAGAAAATAAATTTGAAATAGGAAACATAAAATGGCACAAATGCTTTTCAAGTGATTTATCAAGAGCTATTAAAACTTCTAAAGCTATTTTCACAAGTAAAATAATAAAAACTCCCTTGTTAAGAGAAGTTCCAATATCATCAATATACAAAACTAATCTAAAACTACCTTATGTATTTTGGTGTATCAGTGGAAGGGTTGCATGGCTTTTTTATCATAAATCTCAGATAGAAGCTAAAAAAGATACTCAAAGACGAGTAAATGAATTTTTAGACAGTATAGAGAATGAAGCGGATAATAACATATTAATTGTTTGTCATGGTTTCTTTATGCATACATTACAAAAAGAACTTAAAAGAAGAGGGTTTAGTGGACAAAATATAAAAAGACCTAAAAATGGTACATTATATTTATATAAAAAATAGTTAAATTCCAATTTAAGGTTGAGTAACATAAATTAGTAATTTTAAGTAAAAATTATTTATATTTTGTGAGGTGTAGTAAATGAATATTATTTATGAAAAAATGAATCTTGAGCATCAAAAAGAAATTATGGAAATTTTTAATTTTTATGTTAATAGTGGGACTGCTGCTTTCCCAAATAATACATTGCCTGAACCGTTTTATGCAATGCTTATGAAAAAATCAGAAGGGTATCCTTCGTATGCACTTAAAAATGTAGATGATAATTGTGTAGTTGGTTTTTGTCAGTTAAGCCCATACAATCCATTTCCAACATTCAAATCAACTGCATACATTACTTATTTTATTGCAAATGAATATACAGGAAAGGGATTAGGTGAGAAATGTCTATTAAAATTGGAGCAAGATGCATCAGAAATGGGAATTACCGATTTGCTTGCAGAGATATCATCAGAAAATTATGGCAGTATAGCATTTCATAAAAAACATGGTTTTTATATTGCTGGAGAATTGAAAAATATAGGTATGAAGTTTAATAGAAAGTTTGGAATTGTGTATATGCAAAAAAGTATTTGATTTTCAGAATATAAAGATTATGAACATAACTTATATCTAACAAATTTCAATTTGTAAACTGGAATTTTTGTTTAACAGATTTGGCTGAATGTACCCGAGAAGCCTTAATGAAAGCGGATGTAACGATATATGGTGATAGTATGCAGACATTGGTATATAAAGATATTTCGTCTTCATTAAATAAAATTAAGTTATAAATTCTAAATTTGAAAGGAAGTTTCATTATGGGAGAATTATCAAAACTACCTAATATCGGAAAAGAAGTTGAAAGGCAATTGAATAAAGTAGGTATATTTACCTATGATGAATTAAAAGATATTGGTGCAGAACAGGCGTGGCTAAAAATACAAGAAATTGACGCTTCTGCATGTATTCATAGATTGTTAGCACTGGAAGGTGCAATTTACGGTGTTAAGAAAACAGAGTTACCACAGGAACATAAAGCAGAACTAAAAGATTTTTATAATTGGCATAAAGGTAAATAGTAAATTTGAAAAGGAGATTAAAATGGTTTTATTAGTAGTTGATACACAAAAGTTAATAACGAATGAAAAATTATATGAATTTGATATGTTTGTATCTAATGTTAAAGAAATAATACATGAGGCTAGGGCAAATAATATTGAAGTAATATATGTACGTCATGATGATGGAATAGGAAATGAATTAACAAAAGGAACTGATGGCTTTGAAATATATGAAAAGTTTCAACCAATGAATGATGAAAAAATATTTGATAAAAGGGTTAATAGTGTTTTTAAAGGGACAGGATTATTAGAATATTTAATAGATAAGGGCGAAAAAGATATAATCATTGTAGGGCTTCAAACAGATTATTGTATTGATGCTACTATAAAATGTGGATTTGAACATGGATTTAATATTATAGTTCCAGCATATGCAAATACAACAGTTAATAATAAATTTATGTCAGCAGAACAAAGCTATCAATATTACAATGAATTTATGTGGAAGGGCAGATATGCAGAATGTATTTCATTGGATGAAACAATTAAAAGAATGAAATAGCTAAAATTCCAAAATGTAAAAGGACATTGATTTTTGGTGAAAAATCTTTACCAGATGATGATCAAATTGATCTGGAGAGACACATGATAAATACTGAAATTGTAAAATCAGCAGGACATTCTATGGCTTGGGAAAATCCGAAGGGATCAGCAGAAGCAATTAAGAAAGGTATTCTTTATGCACGAGGATTATAGGCTTTAGAAATAAATTAATAAATTCCAATTTAAGATTGAGTATTCTAAATAGTAATTTGAAAGCGGGGTGTAAAAGTGACAGAATACCAAAATAGACAAGAATTAATTTTAGAAATTTCAAATCGTGCAAAATTATTCATCGAAGAATTTAATGATATTGATGGAAAAGATAAAGATAGGTTAATTGATGGAGTTGACAGAACACCAGCTCAAATGATTGCTTATCAGTTGGGGTGGATGAATCTTATTCTTGATTGGGAGAAGCAAGAACAGCAAGGACATATTGTTATCACGCCAACTCCAAACTATAAATGGAATAATCTCGGTAGTTTATATGAAAGCTTTTACAAACAATATAAGAGATATACTCTCAAAGAGTTATGCACTATGTTTATAAAGGCAGAACAGCAAATTATTGAACTGATTAACAGTTATACGGATGTCGAATTATTTCAACAAGGCGGAAGAAAGTGGTCATCATCAACGCCCTCAAATTGGGCAATATGGAAGTGGATTCATATCAATACTGTTGCACCGTTCAAGTCCTTCAGAACAAAAATACGAAAGTGGAAAAAGTTACAATAAATATAAAAAACTCAACTATAAATTCCCAATTTAACAATTTTAAAAAATGCTTTGCTTTCTATTTTAAAGCGTAGTAATCTTGTAATGAAGAAGCTATATATGTTTAAAGGAGGCAAAGAAAACAAATTATGGATATTATGATTGAAAAGATGCCAGCATATCGGATTGCTTACATAAGGCAGATTGGCCCCTATGGAATTAACAATGTAAAAATAATGGAAGAATTAAAAAAATGGGCAAAATTTAACCACTTATTTAATGACGAATCTATAATCTTTGGAATTGCTCAGGATAATCCTGAAATTACTAAACCGGAAAACTGTCGTTATGATACATGCATTGTTGTTTCAAACGACTATTCAATAACTGACTGCTATATAAGAGAAGGTAATATCGTTGGAGGAAAATATGCTGTTTTCAAAATTAATCATACAGCAGAAGCAGTTCAGAAAGCGTGGATTGATATTTTTCCAGAATTATTAATGCAAGGATATCAATTTGATGAAACAAGACCAATCATCGAAAGATATATAGTCCAAATGGTTAATAATCATCATTGTGAAATTTGTGTACCCGTATATTGAAGTAGTAATGGATAAATTCCAATTTAAGATTGAGTATTCTAATATGATGTTTTGTGCTATATTCTAAATACCATGTGTTTCCAACTTTATTATACTAAAGCATAACTTTAATTCGTAATTTGAGTATGGCAACCCAACCCTGCTATACTAAAGCCAGGGTTGGATCAAGAAGTTTTCTTACTTCTGCGGAGCAGCCAGCATACAACTGAATAAATTCAATAAAGGAAAATAAACCAAAATATTGACCAGAATATATTATAACGAACTTTTGCTTATCTTCTTTATCATGAACAACGCAGGCACATAAATCAACATAATTATTAGGAGTATCACTTTCCCACATCATGCCTAAATTTTTAACTAGGTGTATTTCTTGAGTTTTTCGTTTTTTATTAGGATGTTTAGTCGATGTTTAGTCCACTTACCCTCGGAGATAGCTATTTTTACAGCTTCTTCGTATATTGTCATGTTCTTTTTTTCAGGTATATATGTATCTACCTGTTTCTGATTTTTTAAAGAATTAATAACATCACGTGAAATAAATCCTCTGTCATTTATGAGGATATCACCACATTTAAAACATTTACTGTTTAAAAGCATATCTCTAAAAAGTTCTAAATCATGAGGCTTTATGGGACCCAAAACTACTTCTTCAATAATTCCTTACTATCATACTTTTGTTTTGTCATTTTTGCTTAATTGTAACATATAAACTATCTCCTTTAATTATCATTAGTCTATATGTATAATTCTACAACAATCCTTAAAAATTTTTTTTTTAGGCAAATATTATATCACTTATTTTTAGATATTTTCATATTACTTACACCACTTTACAAGTAATTTAGAGTTACCAAAAAATACAATGTACCAAATACCTCATAATTATCAATACTAATATTGAGTAAACCAGCACTGATAGGAGGTATCTGGTACTATGATTAGTATTGACGAAAAATCAACAGTAAAAATAGCAATCTCACTTATTCCACAAGAGCTTAAGTCTACTATAACTATCTTCTTAATTATAGATGATACCCTTCAAGCTAAATTTGGAGATAAATTTGATTGTTACGGTAAATTTTTTGACCATACAAAAAATGATGGTACATCTTTCTTAAATGGACACTGTTTTGTGTCATTGGTTACTATACTCTTTTGTGGTAAAATCAAATACCTCACATTGCCAGCCGGGTATAAGCTTTATGACAAAAGTGAAACTAAACTTAAAATAGCAGGTAAAATGATACAAAACATAATGCCATTACTATTAGATTACCAAGTTATAGTGTTATGCGATAGTTGGTACACTAAAAGACCTTTTTTAAATATGTTGAAAGACTACAGCAATCTTTCTATCATAGGGGCAGTACGATCTGATACAATCATGTATGATTTATGTCCAGAACCTACTGGAAAAAGAGGGCGCCCAAGAAAGAAAGGTTCAATTTCTTGTAAAGTGGTGTATTACTTATTGAAGAAGCATAAATAAGGAATTGTGAATTACTGATAAACAGGATATAATTTTAAACAAAAGTTTAGTATTCTGCAAATAATTTAAGTGACTAATATAAGATAATAATAGTTTTATAAACAAGGAGATTTTTTATGGGACAAGACCATGAGTTTTTTTTAGTATCATATGACGAGTATGAAGAAAAGGGGTATGATGGATATTATTTACCAAATGAAGATTTAAGTAATGTCATAGTAATTTATGATGAGATAATTCAGTACATAGGAGACACGTTGGCATGGATACCATCAATTAATCTATGTAATAATTATAAAAAAGGATTTGGAATAAATAATTATGGGATTACATTATTTGATAAAGAAGGTGCTTCAGTTATTGTAAATATAGCAAAAGCATGGGCTGATTTACTTTCAAATGGTACAGATATTTTAACGCTTACAGGTAACTACTGCTGGACAAAAAATGATAAAGGTATTCCAGAAGGAAAATATGAAACAATGGAAGTAAATCGAAATGAACTTGTTGAGAATTTTAGAAAACTACAATTATTTTCAGAAAAAGTTATATTAGGTGATTATTTTATACTTCATCTTGGTATATAGGGGTATAAGAATTTTAATATCGAAAAAAGATTAGTGTACATCATTAAATTTTTAGATCATAAGTGTAAGATAATGCGGCTTATGAAAAATGTAAGACAACTCAATAAATAGTAATTTGAGAGGAGAATTTTAAATGAATATTGCCCTTTGGGTTGCAATAGGTGATGCTATTTTATGTGCTTTAGTTGCTATCAATAAAAAAGATAAGAATAAATAAATTCCAATTTGTAGAGTTGAGGTAACATAATTTTAGCTTCAGCTCTGTCGTATCTTTCATATTATATGTATTAATCTATAAATCTAAATATACAGATGTTCTTTGAAAATGAAATAATGCGGTGTTCGAAAAAAGAAGTACTTATTCCTTTATTGCAAACTGTTGTGTGATAATATTACAAATATGTTATAATTCTATATGCTTAGTTCGAAGTTGTAAGATATTAAGAATCACGGATTATTTATATTTCATGGAGGATAAATTGTAATGATAAAACAAAACTTTCAAATAGAAAATATCCCGGCAATTCTGTGGGGTGACAAATCAGATAAGTTATTTGTAGTAGTGCATGGTAACATGTCAAATAAGGCAGACGATTCGATTATTGTATTTGCAGAAGAAGCAACATCAGTAGGTTACCAAGTGCTTAGTTTTGATTTGCCTCAACATGGTGACCGTAAGGGTGATACCTATGTCTGTAAAGTTCAAAACTGTGTTCAAGATTTAAATACAATTATGAGTTATGCAAAATCGTTATCAAATAATATAAGCATTTTTGCTTGTAGCATGGGAGCATATTTTAGCCTATTAGAATATAGCCATGAGCTGTTGAAGCAGTGTTTGTTCCTTTCACCTGTGGTAAATATGGAACGTATCATAAACAGTATTATGACATGGTTTAATGTAAGTGAGGATAGGCTAAAAACAGAGAAAGAAATTTCCACACCTATTGGACAAACTCTCTATTGGGATTACTACTGTTATGTAAAAGAACATCCTATTGTTGCTTGGAATAATCCAACCTCAATTCTCTATGGTTCAGAAGATAACTTATGTAAGTTTGATGTTGTATCTACGTTTGCAAAACGTTTTAACTGTAATTTGCAAGTAATGGAGAATGGAGAACACTATTTCCATACTGAGGAACAGTTGCAGTATTTCAGACAGTGGCTGAAAAAACATATATACGTTAAATGATAATAAAGAGTAGTGAATTTGATGAAAAATCTTCTTATTTAAACCACCTAACTATAAAAACCGAACAATTTACCGAAGCACCATATTATTCAAATTTGAATTTTAGGATGTTTTTTCGTCGTAATTCAAATATTATGTCTAGTTATTTTAAATTTATAGCTAGATACACTTTCTTCTTAATTCGCGGTGCGACAAGAAGTCGCTAATTAGTAGTGTTTCGTAAGAAACTACGTTAGTTACTAAACGTATCCCCACTTGAAACTGCACTCCGAGTAATTGGTTTGTAGGTTGCATGATAGTTAAATCTACAATGTTGAAATGCAGAGAGGAAAGCATAAGAATTTACCTAAAAGACTAAGATATTATCAAGGAAGCATAGACTTAGACTTAATAAGCAAAGGTGAAGATTATAGGGAGCTTACAAAAAGTTATATTATATTTATTTGTACATTTGATTTGTTTGATAAAGGTCGCCATAAATATACTTTTCAAAATGTATGCTTAGAAGATAATAGTATAATGTTAAATGATGAAGCACAGAAAATAATATTAAACACAAAAGGAATTATGAAGGATTTAAGTGAAGAATTATTAGAATTCCTTGCATATGTAGAAGATTCAACGGATGATAAAGTAAAGTATGCAAAAGGAAATCTTGTGAAAAGCATACATAAAAGAGTGCAGGAAGTTAAAAATGATATTTCAGTGGAGGTGGAATTCATGACTTTATTGGAAAGAGATAGGGAAAAAATTGAAGAAGGAAGAGAAGAAGCGATAAAACAACTGATATTGAAACAATACAGTAAAGGACTTTCTATAGAGTATATTGCAGAAATAAATGAGTTTGATGTTGAATATGTAAGGAATGTAGTGAAAAATAATACACCTAAAGTTAATAATTAAATTGGCAATGTGCACACAAACTTGAAAAGGAGACTTTTGGCCTGTTTATAATGGGCTAAAAGTCTTTTACTTTTTAGGGGGTATTTATAACATTGCCCTTACTCCCCAACAACTTTCCCTGATGGAGTATTAGAATAGTGAACCGAAAAATTTTCTTTATTACTAAGCATAGGACCGTGTAAATAATTTTGTGTATTCTCTTTCTTTTGGCAAGCAATTTCGAATAGATTATTTGTAGAATAATGTAGCTTAAAACTAATAACTTCAAATGCTTTACTAGCATTAACAATGTATACTAT
>Ga0183101_1000538_pt1 | contig 11214 bp, 11 predicted proteins | sample Biomet3_FD_127790 | JGI IMG/M metagenome (GOLD analysis project Ga0183101, IMG submission 127790) | Microbial communities from bioreactor (seeded with sewage sludge) at LBNL, California, USA - Biofuel metagenome 3 | ecosystem: Engineered > Bioreactor > Anaerobic > Unclassified ... | reverse complement strand
TGGTATTATCTTACCTACTTTTGGTGGAAATGCATCAAAAGCAGATAAAATGGCTGAGAAAGTATTAAGTTTAACTTTCCCAAAAAGAAGAATAAGAACTGTAGATGGAATGGCTGTTATTAAAGAAGGCGGTAATGTACATTGCACAACTCAACAAATGCCATTTCCAAGAAACCTAAAAGTACTATAGAAAAATAAGATGAGGTGATAACATGAGAAAAGTTAAAGTTGCAGCTACACAAATGAGCTGTTCTTGTAATATTGATGAAAATATTTCTAAAGCAGAAAAATTCGTAAGAGAAGCAGCTGGAAAAGGTGCTCAAATAATTCTACTTCAAGAATTATTTGAAACTCCATATTTTTGTCAAAAAGAGAAGTCTGATTACTACGTATATGCTACCGAAGTAGCACAAAATAAAGCAATAAATCATTTTAAAGAAATTGCTAAAGAGCTTAGGGTAGTGTTACCAATCAGCTTCTATGAAAAGAAGAATTATGCTAGATATAACGCTATAGCGATAATCGATGCTAATGGTGAAATACTTGGAACTTACAGAAAGAGTCACATTCCTGATGGTCCTGGATATGAAGAAAAATTCTACTTTAATCCTGGAGATACCGGATTTAAAGTATGGAATACACGCTACGGAAAAATCGGTGTAGGTATCTGTTGGGATCAATGGTATCCTGAAGCTGCTAGATGCATGACTTTAATGGGAGCTGAAATGATATTCTATCCTACTGCTATTGGCTCTGAGCCACAAGACGGTTCTATTGATTCAAAAGACCATTGGCAAGCTTGCATGTTAGGTCATGCTGCTGCAAATTTAGTTCCTGTAATTGCATCAAACCGTGTTGGAGTTGAAGAAGATGAAGATTCTAAAATAACATTTTATGGTTCTTCTTTTATAGCAGGTCCTCAAGGAAATAAAATTGTTGAAGCTAATCGTACAGAAGAAACAGTATTAGTTGCCGAATTTGATTTAGATCAATTAGAGACACAACGTATTGAATGGGGAATATTCAGAGATCGTCGCCCTGATTTATATAAAATAATTACATCATATGATGGAGATTTAATAATTAAATAGCTACTATCTTCATTACCAAATATTACAATTTTCAAAAAATAATAAGAGTAAAATACTTTTAAAGCATCTTAACTCTCTCTAAATATTTTAAAAAATTCATTAGTTCAAAAGCTATGATTATAAGATATCAACTAATCTTATAGCCATAGCTTTTATTTTAATCTTATGATATTTATAATTTGAATTTTCCTTTCCCCCCTATGTTTCCACTCTATTAATATTTTCATAAGCTATCTACCGCACATCTTCTTACTTATTACATTTCATAGCCTTTTATTCTGCATTATAAATTGCTGTTTTGCAATTGATTCCTTGATGTAAATGCTCCATATCCCTGATTTTTCCTATAAATTGTTATATTCTTAAATTGTTTTCTTGATGCCTTCTTAAATTGTTAAATTTAAATACTTTTTCACTTTTAAATGTAAATATGTTTTAATTCTTATGTAATTTTACTTTTATAGTTCTTTAACAGCTTTCCTTGTAGAAATTAATTTCTCCTCTACTTCTTTTATGTTATTTCTAATCATCCCAATATATAACATATCTATTATTGCTAATTGAGAAATTCTCGAGCTAATTGCTCCTTCTCTTATTGATTTTTCTACAGCTGGTATGCGAATTACTATATCAGAAATATCAGCTATTGTATTATTTACACTAGCCTTTGTTATTGATATAACTGGAACTTTTCTACGTCTTGCATTTTTTACACACTTAATGACTTCCTTAGTCTCTCCTGAATATGATATTGCTAGTGCTACATCTCCTTCTTCTAATAATACAGATGAAGTTATTTGAAGGTGAGTATCTGTATTACATATACATCTCTTATTCATCCTGCTTAGTTTATAATAGAAGTCCTGGCCAACAAGCCCTGATACCCCAACACTAAAAATATAAATATTTTTAGCGCTTATAAGTAGTTCTATTGCTTTGTCTAAACATTCTTCATCTAGTAAGCTGACCGTTTGTTCCATAATTGAATCTACTGATTGTTTAATTCCATAGATAATATTTTTTGTTCCTAAATCGTTATCTAAATATTGAAACTGTATAGCTCCTGCTTCCTCTTCTTTGCTAATATTAATAGATAATTTTAGTTTCAATTCATTTAAAGTATTAAACCCTATTTTTTTAGCAAATCTTACTACTGTTGGAGCTGAAGTTTTTGTAGCCTCAGCTATATCTCTTGCAGACATTGATATAATCCGTTCCTTAGTTTCTATTAAATAATCTGCTATTAACTTTTCTCTATCTGTAAAACTGTCATAATTTTGCTTAATATACTGTAATACATTCATAATCTCACACCTTATCGTACTTGGTTTTGCTCTTACAATTATTTTATATTAAAATAAAATCTTTTACCACCATCTATATATTTCAATAAATATAAGTAATCTTTCGTAACTGAAGCTATGACATTTGTTCTAATATCAGCTTTTTGATTTGTTTTAAGAATCTGTAATTCCCCCATATATCTCATATAATTTACATTATCCAATGTAATATCACCGAAGTTCTTGTCTATTGTATTAAATGGCTCTATAGTTTCTCCATTAAGAAGCAATCTACTTTCAGCTGCTCTTATTGCATCTCTAGCCTCATCTATTCTTTGGGTATAAGTTTCTTTTAGCAATTTTAGAGTTATATCATTATAATCTTTTAACTCTATTAGTAGCTCAACTGCATTAGGATCTAATGATGATAAATCTTCTAATTCTTTTTTACTTGGAAGAGAATCTCCAATGAAAACACATTGATTTCCTAATGCAAATAAATGGTTAGCAGCTTCTCTTACATTTTTCCCTCTATGATCCTCTAATGTTGGTAATCCATCTTTTAAAGGTGCTCTCCTTCTATTATTCGATTGCACAAAAGCAGAGACTTTAATCCCTCGCTCGCTCAAAATAGCATTTTTTTCTTTCATACATTCTTCAGAGATTCCAGTTCCCACCCTTGGATAAAAATTGTGAAGTGCATCTATATTCTCATAGTCTGGTGAATAATTATCTAATCTCTCAAAAAATCTCTTAGTAATTGTTGATGCATTTAATTGAATTTTGATTCCATAAGGATTTTTGCTCATTCTCGCTATTTCTTCTTCGGTATATCCAAAATCTATTCTAATAGTCTTAACACCAATGTTACCTAATTCTTTTAAGTCCATGTTTTCTAATTCTAAGAACTTAAAAGTATTAGGTGATATATCACTTATTATATCCATATTATATTCTTTTGCTAACTTAAAAAATTCTATTACTTCTAACTTTAAGACATTATAATTTGCCTCTGGTATATGAAGGGATGTAAATATCCTTGTAATATTCAGATTATGTGCATCCTTTAACAATTTTATATTTTCTTCTTTAGTATTATCCAATCCAAAATAAACAGAAAATCCATAATTCATAATAATGCCCCTTTGCTATATTTATATGAAATTAAATAAAAGTTTTTTATAATTCACATATCATGATAAATTATTCATACATCTACTATGATTCTATTCTCTTATTCATTAACTAAAAAGACCCTTTCGGGTCTTTTTAAAATTATTCAATTGGGTCATCGAAGCCTAAAATGTTAGTAAATAGATATCCACTTGCATATGAAACCAATACTCCTATTAAGAACACCCCAATTTTCCCATTTGCAATTAACAATGCTAAAGGTAATCCTGATACGCCCATAGCAACTGCTCCTACTTTAAATATAGCCATTGCTGCACCACCTACTGCAGCTCCTAAACAAGCTCCAACAAATGGTTTACCAAGTGGTAAAGTTATTCCATATATTAATGGTTCTCCTATTCCTAAAAATCCTGGTACTAATCCATTTTTAGCAATTTTCTTTAGTCTTTCATTTTTTGTTTTTCTTAGTACAGCTATAGTTGCTCCTACCTGTGCCATTCCTGCTGTTGCTAGTATAGGCAATAATACAGTATACCCAACATTCGCTATTAAATCTGCATGTATTGGAGTTAAAGCCTGATGCATTCCTGTCATAACTAGTGGTAAGAATAAACCTCCTGATACAGCACCTGATATAACTGCTATAAGAATATTATCTGATGCTATTGTTTTTGCAACTAAGAATCCTATACTATCTGAAATAGCTCCTCCAACTGGTTGAAGGATAAATAGTGCCGCTAATGCTGAAACTGAAAGTGTAACTAATGGAGTAACAAACAAATCTAATACATCTGGCACAACTTTTCTGCATGCTTTTTCAATGAAACAAGCTAACACTACTACTAATATTACTGATATAACCCCTCCACGTCCTGGAGTTAACTTTTGTCCAAAAAGAGTTATGTTTGCAAGAGTTGCTGATGAAAGAATTCCGCCTAATACTCCACCGAGCATTGGCATTTGTGAGCCAAATTCTTTTGCTGCATTTACACCAACTAAAACTGATAATATAGAAAATACTCCATTTCCTATAAGCCCTATAATTTGAGCAGCTGTTGTTTTTGTATAAGCATCTTTAAAATACACTCCTGCAATATTATTTATTGCAAGCACAAGGCCACAAGCCACAAATAATGGAATCAAAGGAATGAAGACATTTCCTAGTTTTTTAAGAATATTCTTAAACTTAGTATCATTCTTTTCCTTCAATTTAGCCTTTGTTTCAGCTACTGCATCTTCTCCTATAACTACCTTTGTCCCTACTAATTTCTTTACTTCTTCAGTTACTTTATTAACCTTTCCTGGTCCATAAATAACTTGTAGTTGTTCTTTTGTCTCAACTATACCAAGAACTCCTTCTGATTTCTTAATTGCTTCTATATTAGCTTTTGAAAAGTTATTTAATTCAAATCTACAGCGTGTCATACAATTAGTAACTGATTTTACATTATCTTTGCCTCCGACTAATTCTACTAATTTTATAGCAATCTCTTTATTTGTCATAAATCTCCTCTCCTTTACTTATTATCTATTTCTTGTAACGCTTTAGCTATATAACCTTTATTTTTATCCAATTTAATTCTCGCCTCATCTTTATTTAGCTTTGAAAGTATCATAAATATTGCTAGTTTGACATCGTAATCTGTTTTATTTAGTGCTTCTGTTGCCTCTTCCATGTTTATACCCGTTGCTTTACAAACTATTCCTTTAGCTCTTTCAATTAGCTTTTCATTTGTAGCTCTTAAATCTACCATTAGATTTTCATATACTTTTCCAAGCTTAATCATGACACCAGTTGATATCATATTTAATACTAGCTTTTGAGCTGTCCCAGACTTTAGTCTCGTTGAACCTGTTACAACTTCCGGACCAACTACTGGTGCAATTGAAATATGGGCCTCCTTTGCAACATCTGAATTTTCATTACAAGTCACTGAAACTGTTAACGCACCGATTTCATCAGCATACCTCAATCCTCCTATAACATAAGGGGTTCTTCCGGAGGCTGCTAGTCCTATTATTGTATCATTCTCTGTTATATTTTTACTCTTTAAATCTTCCACTGCTAATTCTTCTGAATCCTCTGCTCCCTCTTTTGCTCTAAATATAGCTTCTTTTCCCCCAGCTATAATTCCTTGCACCAATTCTTCTGAAACTCCATATGTTGGTGGACATTCTGAGGCATCTAATACGCCAAGCCTTCCTGATGTTCCTGCACCTATATAAATTAATCTTCCTCCTCTATGAATTCTTTCAGCTATCATATCTATAGCTTTTGCTATTTTAGGAATCTCTTTTTCTACAGCGTTTGCTACCTTTTTATCCTCATCATTCATGATTTTTACCATTTCTAAAGTCGATACTTTATCTATATTTATTGTAGTTTCATTTCTGCTTTCAGTTGTTAGATTTTTTAAATTTAAACTATCCACATTCATCGCCTCCATATAAAACATTTAATTTTGACTACGTTTTCACTTGATATATACATCATAACATTTTTGAAATTTTGTTTCAATATATTTTAAAAAATATATTATTTTGTTTCTAAAATATAATTTAATTATATCATCTGTTCTCTATGCCTCTAGGTTTAACAAATTTCTTTATACAATTTTGTTATATTAATTCTAAACAACCTTAATAAAAACCGCTTAAATGCCTTGTGTAAATACTAATACAAATTATCTATAAACATTAGCCTAAATTATCATAAAAATCTCTTGCATAAGAAATTTAAATATGTTATTATATCTTCACGGCCTAAGAACAAATGATATTAAGTTGTTCAAGTAGGCTTATATATTGATTATAAATTCTGGAATATTCGTTAAGCTCTTATTTTGAACCTACACTTAAAATACGGGAGTTCAATTATCTAGATGTGGAAATGTACTTTCATATGAGTCCTTTTACGGCTTTGAAGGCGATTGAATCATCTGTGAGAGCACCCACCTATCGAAGGATAGGGGTCAAAATTAGAGTACCGGTATTTTGGATATTATATAGGACATTCTATGCCAATGCTTAATGTTAAGCATTGGCTTTTTATTTTCATGAATTAAAACTAAAATAAATGTTTAAGAGCTCAAATTAATCTCTGCTCTTTTTAGTAATTATTTTTATTATCCGCATATGTGAATATAGCCTCTATATCTGCATTTATAATATTTTCTCCTGCTTCAATAGGGGTAGTATTACTGGTAGATTTAAGAGTCATTACTAGTGGTGTACTAGTGGTCTCATTTTGTTCATTTATTTGAATTGGTATAATATTCAACTTTACTTTAAGTTGATCAGCTACAACTCGTGCTTTATTTTGAGCATCTTGTAGAGCTCTTCTTAACGCTTCATAATAATACTTTGTTTCATCTGAGACAATAAAGATAATCCCAGTTAATGAATTTGCACCATTGCTTACTGCAGTATCAATTACTGCACCTACATTATTAATATTACTAATTAAAATCTTCAAATTGTTTATTACTTCATATCCTCTAAAAACCTGCTTTCCATTGATGTAATCATAATTTGGCCGTATGCTATAATTTTCGGTTTGTATATTCTTAAGAGGTATTCCCAATGCTCTTATACTATTTATAACTTCTTGAGTTATCTTAGCATTCTCCTCCTGCGCAACTTCCAATTGCAAATCTTCAGTTATAACTCCAACGACTATTTCTGCTAAATCTGGTTTTACACTTACCGTTCCTTTTCCTATAACTTTTAGCTTATTAGATGAGCATTGATCATCGTTAAAATCATTTAAGCTATAGATACCGCCCTGCCCTAAAGTATGCATCTCATTTTCCCCTTCAAAAAATTAATCATTAATTCATAATATGATGAATCACTCGAAATGTCTCTAAGCTACATACATCAATCTTCGGAATACTTTATGGTTAGAAAAAGTCTTAAATTCATCTCAAATTTAAGGCTTAAATATACTTTACTGAATTCAAGATCCTAAAAAGAATAATGCTTTTCCACCACTTCTCTTGTAAATCCATAATCAATGATGACTGGCTTTCCATCAATCATTCCCCAACTGCTTTTCCTACAAAAATCCCCCAATAACAACCTATAATTTTTCTTTATTTCTTGCAATTCCTGAGTTTTTAAAAATTCATCCCTATTCGATACATTAAAATACTTCCATACATATAAAATATCACTTATCTTGCTTGCTTTTTGCATTATAAGTAAGCTAAAGTCACTTGAAACTTGTATAACTTTTGCAAATAACTTAGTATGATCATTATCCGAAATGATATATTCAGCTTTATTTTGTGCTATTCCAGCCTTATTTTTTGCTATCTTCAAAACATATCCATTTCCTAAATCGAATGCTTTCCTGCCAGAACCTGAACCAATATATTTATAATAGCCTTGTTTTATATTAAGCATAACTTTATCAAAATCAATAGTCATTCTAGCACCTACTCATAACTATATTTTAATCTATTCGAACTCTACATATTACATTACTCTATTCTATTAAAATTTGTTCTTATTAAACTAAATTTTATTTTTATTAGTGCTATGCAATTTCTTATATAGATTAAAATAATAAATCAACATTTGAATCTCTAGCAAACCAAGTGCTCAATTAAGAGCATAATATAGAAACTTAATTGCAATATATTATATATACTTATAAAATATTTTGTTAATCCATTGGTTTTATATGCATATATTAAGCACAACCAATGTTGTTAACTACATTTTCATATCGAGTTGACAATATTAAATATTAATTATATACTTGTCTTGAAATTATTTAATAAATTGGGGCGTGGTAAAATTATATGGAAAAATTAGCAGAAGAAATTATTAACGGAAGACGATTAACTAGATCTGACGATTTAGAATTTTTATTAACTTGTGATTTAAAGAAAATTTGTGATGGTGCTAATAAAATTCGTAAAACACTATGCGGAGAAAGCGTGGACCTTTGTACAATTATTAATGGTCGCAGTGGAAAATGCAGCGAGAACTGTAAGTTTTGTGCTCAATCAAACCACCACAAAACAGAAATTAAAGAATATGATTTTTTAGATCCTAATGTAATTTTAAAAGACTGCAAAAAAAATGAAGCTAATGGTGTACATAGATACTCTATTGTTACAGCAGGAAGAGCTTTAGTTGGGAGCGATTTTGATAAAGCTGTACAAGCATACAAAATGATGAATAAAGAATGTTCCATCAACCTATGTGCATCTCACGGTTTTTTAAGCGAAGAACAATTTGTACTTTTAAAAGAAGCAGGAGTCACAATGTACCATGCAAACATAGAAACTTCTAAAAGAAATTTTCATAATATTTGTACTACTCATTCATATGATGACAAGATTAAAGAAATTAAACTAGCGCAAAATGCAGGTTTAAAAGTTTGTTCCGGTGGTATTATAGGAATGGGTGAAACTTGGTATGACAGAATTGACATGGCTATAAGCTTATCAGAACTTGGAGTTATATCTATACCAATAAATATATTAATGCCTATCAAAGGTACTCCATTAGAAAATTTAAAGAGGATTTCTAATGACGATATCTTAAGAACGATTGCTATTTTTCGTTACATAAATCCAACAGCTTATATTCGTATGGCTGCCGGAAGAACTTATTTTGAAGATGGCGGCATAGAAATTTTTCAATCTGGAGCTAATGCAACGATAACTGGTGATATGCTGACTACTGTAGGTAACAATACATGCCAAGATAAAATAATGTTGCAAACACTCGGTTTTTTAATTAAAAAAGAATTATAGAAAAGAAATATAATATATAAAGGAGATTTAAAATTATGGAAAATATACGTAGAACTAACGCGCGTCAGTTGACAATAATCGGAATAATGAGTGCTTTTATATGTACAACTGCACCATTTTCAATTCCTATTGGCATAGTACCAATTACATTAACAAATTTAGCGATTTACCTTACTATATATATAATTGGAAAAAAGGAAGGAACAATTAGTTATCTTATTTATATTCTCATAGGTGCATTGGGATTGCCAGTTTTTTCAGGATTCTCTGGGGGATTTACTAAATTAGCAGGGCCAACAGGTGGATATTTAATTGGATTCGCTTTTATGGCATTTATAAGTGGAATATTCATTGACAAATTTCCTAATAAAATTTTTATGTGCTTTTTAGGTATGCTGATAGGTACACTAGTAACCTACATGCTCGGAACAGTATGGCTAGCATATGTTGCACATCTACCATTTAATAAGGCTCTAACAATTGGTGTTCTTCCATTTATTCCTGCTGACCTCGCAAAGATGGTAGTTGCATCACTAATAGGGCCTCAGATTAGAAAAAGAATTAAAAGCGCTGGATTATAATAGTTAAAATATATATATTCGCTAAAAAGGATTTTCTTTAAATTATAACATTAAAGAAAGTCCTTTATATTATAAATCATTCAAATTCACTTCTACTTTTTTCTAACTTCTCTAAGTATTCTCTCACTTATCTCTTCAACTTCTTCATTATTCAATCCTTTTCTTTTAATAGCATTAGCAAATATATTTGTTATTTGTTCCCAATCACTAATTTTCTCTGAATGTAATTTTATCTCCTCTAATAGCTCATATACCTTTTTATTTATACCATTACTCTCCTCGTCAAATCTACCATATTATTATAACAAAAAAATAAGAATCATAAACAATATTTCTAATGTCCATGATTCTTATTAATTAAACCTCTTTATGAGAAAAGTCTGTAATTATTTTATTATCATCATCTTCCGTTTTCTTTATTTTGCCTAATTTAATCTTAATAGTTAGTGTCATGTCTTCCCTCTTCCTACATATTAATTAACGTGAATAATTAATCTTTATATAAGTATTATTTATTATTTTATAATTGAACTTCGCTTTTATACTATCAATACTCGATATCTTTTCAATATAATACATATCTGCTAAAGTTAAATCTCTTAACTCTGCAACAAATTCGAATTTAGAACACTTTTCCAAATTGTCATTTATAACTTTCATGATTTCATTATGTATCTTCATAGCATATCACCTCTCATATATATTAACTTTAAAAAACTATTTTATTTACTTTTAACTCTATTATGTTTAGTTCAAAAATATAAAAAACCAATCAAAACTAATTAAAAAAATTAATTAGTTTTGATTGGTGGGTTGCATCATTAACTCCAAATTCTCAAGATGCCCAAATACAGAGAATTTTTCACAGTTCCCAATCTTTGTATATTTATGTTACTTTATGTCTTTCTATGTATATATTATAACAATAATATAAGAAAAATCAACATTAAATGCAATATTTACCTTACAATAATTGTTACATATTTAAAGGTAATTATTAAATGTATAAAAAATTTTATTTACTGTCCTTAAATATCATATTTAAGTTCATTTTAATATAATGTTTATATTGAATTAACATATTTGTTATAATCTTGTAATAATTATCAGCTATAATAAGAAAATAAGATAATTTCTTATTAACTATTTATCCTTCTATATAAAATCGTTTATGGGTAACTTATTTATGTATTGTAATAAGTTACCCTTATTAATTTTATAATTCTCATATAGATATCCAAATTTAAAACTAAACTTATGTGATAACTTACCGAAATCATAAATATTTTGTTCCGAAAAGCTATGAAAATATCGCTAAAATTTCTAAGCAGCAAGTTGTATCCAATTTAGCATG
>Ga0183101_1001105_pt2 | contig 11227 bp, 10 predicted proteins | sample Biomet3_FD_127790 | JGI IMG/M metagenome (GOLD analysis project Ga0183101, IMG submission 127790) | Microbial communities from bioreactor (seeded with sewage sludge) at LBNL, California, USA - Biofuel metagenome 3 | ecosystem: Engineered > Bioreactor > Anaerobic > Unclassified ... | reverse complement strand
ATATTTACTGCTCATTCATCATTTCTGTTACCCACAAGTGTTGATGAAGAGCCATAATAAATATGGTTTATAGAAAAGAAGATACTAGGGATAACAATGTCACTCCAGAGAAAATACAGCAAGGGAATGAGTTTTACAAAACACTTCGATTTTATAATCAGTGATTTTTTAATATTAGAGTTTTCATATTTCCTTGGGGTCCTCTGGTATCATTATGCGTTTGGAAAAGCTTTAGTATTTGGTGAAAAGTTTAATCAACAGTGTATTCTATTGTTTTTCTGCCTCGTTGTCACATTTACTGTATCGAAGCCATATAAGAATATTTTGAAACGAGATAAATGGGCAGAAATTGCGGCTGTTTTCCGGCATGCATTTATCATGGGGATGATTGGTATTCTCTTAATGTATATGCTGAAAGATACGACATCTACTTCACGTCTGACTTTTGCTGTGACTTGGGCTTTTTACTTCCTGATAGAGACGGCATTCCGTCTTGTATGGAAACGAGTAATTCGAAATTATATTATTCATCATCCAGCTAGTCGAAGACAAGATATTGTTCTGACCAGCCGAGACCGGTCAGGAATGATTGAAAACAATCTCGGTCTGTATATTCTGCGAAATTATGATATTGTCGGCGTGTTTTTCGTTGATTATGACTCTGTGAAAGATAAGAATGCACAGTTGAAACAGTCATCTGTTATAGGTGGAGTTGAACAGATGGTGGACTTTGCAACACATAACTGGGTTGATGAAGTGATTCTAGATCTACCGAATAATCGGAGCTTGGCAATAAAGATGGAAGATACCTTTTCTGCTATGGGAATCACGACGCATCATACAGTGGCTTTATTAGATAACTTTAACAATAGTTCATCTGGAAAATCAACTTTTGTGGAGAAACTAGGAAATTATATCGTGGTGACTCACGAGACACGTGAAATCCCAGAATATCAAATTGTTTTCAAACGTTTATTAGACTTAGTTGGAGGCCTGATTGGCTCTCTGTTTGCTTGTATTATTATTTTGATTATAGGTCCGATGATAAAGCGACAGTCCCCAGGTCCGATTATTTTTTCTCAAGAACGGGTCGGTAAAAATGGAAAGCCTTTCAAAATGTACAAGATTCGTTCAATGTATATTGATGCGGAAGAAAAAAAACAAGATCTTCTTTCGCAGAACAAAATGGATGGCATGATGTTCAAAATGGATGATGATCCACGAATCATTGGCTCAGAGAAAAAGGACAAGAATGGCAATCCGAGTGGTATTGGTAACTTTATTCGGCGTACTTCACTGGATGAATTCCCACAGTTCTTTAATGTGCTGAAAGGAGATATGTCCATCGTTGGAACAAGACCTCCGACTATGGATGAATGGAACCAGTATTCTCCACAGCATCGCATACGTTTGTCCATTAAACCGGGTATCACTGGTCTTTGGCAGATTTCAGGGCGTTCAAAAATCACAGATTTTGATCAAGTTGTTGCATTGGATACAGAATATATCGATAGTTGGACCGTTGGCCTGGATTTGAAAATCATTGGTAAGACAATTACAAAAGTATTAAAAAGAGATGGGGCAGAATAATTATTGTCACAGAATGGAGAAGTAGTATGAAATATGATTATTTAGTTGTAGGCGCAGGCTTATATGGAGCTGTGTTTGCACAGGAGGCTGCTAAGCGAGGGAAAAAAGTACTCGTAATTGATAAAAGGTCTCATATTGCTGGGAATATCTATACTGAAGACATAGAAGGAATCCACGTACACCATTATGGTGCACACATTTTTCATACAAATGATACAGAAGTATGGAATTACGTTCAGCAGTTTGCTGTGTTTAATCGTTTTACAAATTCTCCAGTGGCCAATTACCACGGTGAACTGTATTCGCTCCCATTTAACATGTATACTTTTAACAAAATGTGGGGAGTCATCACGCCACAAGAAGCGGCTGCAAAAATTGAGGAGCAGAAGAAGGCAGCTGGCATCAGTGAGCCAAAAAATTTAGAAGAGCAAGCAATCAGCCTTGTAGGAACGGACATCTATGAGAAATTGATTAAGGGATATACAGAAAAGCAGTGGGGAAGAAAATGTACTGAACTTCCTGCTTTTATCATTAAGCGTCTACCTGTTCGCCTAACGTTTGATAATAATTATTTTAATGCTCTATACCAAGGGATTCCAGTTGGCGGCTATACGAAAATGGTCGAAAAGATGCTGGATGGAATTGAAGTCAAGCTCAATGTGGATTATTTGCAGAAGAAGGAAGAATGGGACAAAATAGCAGAAAAGGTTATTTATACAGGACCAATTGATGCTTATTTCAATTATTCCCTTGGAAATTTATCGTATCGTTCGGTACGTTTTGAAACGGAAGTTTTGGATATCCCGAATTTTCAAGGAAATGCTGCAGTGAACTACACAGATGCAGAAACACCTTGGACACGTATTATTGAACATAAATGGTTTGAATTTGGGAAAGATGAAAAGGGAATTGAACTTCCCAAAACGGTCATTAGCCGGGAATATAGCGCTGAATGGAAACCGGGAGATGAACCGTATTATCCTGTAAATGATGAAAAAAATGGGATGCTGTATCTGCGGTATAAAGCTCTGGCGGAGCAGGAAAAAAATGTCATTTTTGGCGGCCGACTTGGAGAGTATAAATACTATGATATGGATCAAGTCATAAAAGCATCTTTACAGACAGTTCTGCAAGTTGAAAAATATGAATAAATGGCTTGATTACGCCATTTTATGAAATTGGAAAATGTGCGTTTTGTACATCTGGTCGCGATAAAATTGCTATATTATGGTAAATTATAATATGTGTAATTAGCAGTGTAATTGATTGAAGAAATACAGCTGGCATGAAAGCATGTCAGCTTTTCGTTTGCCAGTTCCAGAAGGGGGAAAATTCATGATACAAGAGATTCCGAGTATGAATATTGTTGTAGCATCACACAAGCAGTATGTCATGCCGAAAGATCAATTGTATTTTCCACTTCATGTCGGTGCAGAAGGGAAAATGAGCACAGATGGGAAACCTCTGGATCTCGGCTATCAAAAAGATAATACGGGAGATAACATTTCAGCAAAAAATCCAGGTTATTGTGAATTGACCGGATTGTACTGGGCCTGGAAGAACCTTACAGCCGAATATATTGGACTGGTTCACTACAGAAGATACTTTGGCCGCAAAAAAAATAATGATTTAGATGCAAGTGTGCTTCATGAAGATGACCTGATTCCTTACTTGCCAGAAGTGAAAATATTTGTGCCAAAAAAGAGAAAGTACTACATTGAAACACTTTACAGCCATTATGCACACACTCACTATCCAGCTCAATTGGATGAAACGAGAAAGATAATTTCGGAAATGTGTCCGGAATATTTGTCTTCCTTTGACCGTGTTATTAAGCACACATATGGTTATATGTTTAACATGTGTATTATGAGAAGAGACTGGCTAGATCAATACTGTAGCTGGTTGTTCCCAATTCTGTTTGCTTTGGAAAACCGTGTTGACACAAATTCATTGTCTGCTTTTCAGGCTCGCTTCTATGGAAGAATTTCTGAGATTATTTTTAATGTATGGCTAGATCATCAACTGGAAACAGGTACATTACAGACATCAGAGATAAAAGAACTCCCTTCCTTTATGGTAGAAAAAGTGAATTGGTGGAAAAAAGGAACCCATTTTCTAAAAGCAAAATTCTTCGGTAAAAAGTATGAGGGGAGTTTTTGATCAAAGAGACTGATATGACAAGACCTTGGATGACGATTGTAATTCCCGCATACAATGCAGAGAAGACATTGGAAAAATGTTTAAATAGCATTGAAAATCAGAAAATGAATGACTGCGAAATATTGGTAGTAGAAAATGGCTCGACAGATAGAACGTCTCAAATAGCTAATGGAATGAAGAACATATCCTTGTTGCATAGTGAGAAGGGCGTTTCGCTAGCTCGAAATACAGGCATTGAAAATGCAAAAGGAGATTGGATTACCTTCTTAGATGCCGATGATGCCCTAATAGAAAATTCTCTGATAGAGTTGAAGCAAAAATTTGCACAGTGCCAGATGCCGGGAGACATGATTACTTTGGGCATCCATGGCATTTCACAGGAACATCCTACATTTACAGCAGAGAACCAGGATGAAATCGATGGCTACATTGAAACTTGCCTTTGTACACCAACAAAGAAAGCGAACAACCATGGCGTTGTTTATCGCAGCGAGTTCCTTCAGAAAAATCATCTTCAATTTGATTCATCATTGCGATATGGAGAAGACAGCGAGTTCTTTATCAGAGCACTTCTATCAGCAAAATGTGTTATGGGTTGGGATATTGATTTTTATAAGGTGAATTATAACGAAGAGTCAACAATTCATCATGTAGAGAATTCTATGGTTCCTGAATATACAAAAACGATTGCAAAGCTTGATGCAGATCTACAGAATAAAGCTTCATTTAAGAATGCTTTCAATCTATTTGTTCTGCATCAAATGCTGATTGTCATGGTCCATGAGACATTAACAGATTCAAGACATCATTTTTCTGATAACGTTGCTGCAGTGAGAAAGTTATCTCATTGTGCTCCTTTTCAAGTGGCAATTGATCAAGTAGATCTTTCTGGGCAGAGTGGAGCTGTGAATATAGTATTTCATATGCTCAAGAAAAAATTTTATCCCGGAGTTGTATGGGCAGTGAAACTGAGGCAGTCTCAGAACAAGAGGAAAAGCAATACGTTATGAAAAGAATATTAATTTTTGGAATGACGGAAGTTGCTGGAGGGGTAGAAAGTTTCTTAATGAATTACTACCGGCATATAGATCGGAAACAGCTTCAATTTGATTTCTTGTGCAATAGCCATAATCCAATTGCCTATGAAGATGAAATCCTGGCAATGGGTGGGCGTACTTATCATATTACTGCCCGTAGCAAGAATTATTTCCAGTATCATAAAGAATTAACAACGTTCTTCAAAGAAGACGGATGCAACTATGATGTGATTTGGGTCAATGTTAACAGTTTGGCAAACATTGATTATTTGAAAATGGCAAAGAAATATGGAATTCATAGAAGGATTATTCATAGCCATAATTCATTGAACATGGATTCTGGACTTCGTGGATTGCTTCATAAATACAACAAAAATAGAATTCAGAAGTATGCTACTGATTTTTGGGCTTGCAGTAAATCAGCTGCAGAATGGTTCTATCCTAAGTATTTAAAACATGAAATTTATCTTATTAATGATTCTATAGATGTGGAAAAAATGAGCTTTTCTGTAGAGAACCGAGAACGGATTAGAAAACAATTATTTGAAAACAAAATACCTGTTAAAGCATATATAGTTGGAAATGTTGGGAGACTTCATTTTCAAAAGAATCAAAAATTTGTTATTGAAGTTTTTTTTGAACTAGTTAAGAAAATTCCGGAAGCAGAATTGTTGCTTATTGGCAAAGGGCCAGATGAAATGATGCTTAAAGAATATGTAAATCATTTACATCTAGAAGATAAAGTCCATTTTTTAGGAGAACAGCATAATATTCAAGACTGGCTAAGTGCCATGGATTTATTTTTATTTCCGTCGTTATTTGAAGGTTTTGGCATGGCTGCATTGGAAGCTGAAGCTAATGGATTACCTGTGTTGATGTCAGAAGAAGCAAGTTCAAGCGAATTGAATTTAAATGATTATTTTCATGTAATTAGCATAAAAGCTCCAATTGCAGAATGGGTTGATGAAATTATAAAGGTTAAAAGAACTCAATACAGAGTACCATATGAAAGAATTAGAGAAGAATTTAAACGACATGGGTTTGATGTAATTGTAGAGGCTGATAAGCTTGAACGAAAGTTAATGGAAGACTAAGATGAACAAATATGTGATTGTGGAAGTTGCTGGAGATTATAATCATGCAGGTTCCAAAGCAACTGCCGACATCGCGGTAATCGCAAAACAGAATGGTTTTCAACCTTTGAATCTTCGGATGTGTTCAACTTTAAATACAAAGATTGCAAAAGTTCAGAGGCAAATTGGTTACGAGAAAGACTGGAAGAAGATTGTAAATACAATCGAAGATGGATCTTTAGTATTACTTCAGCATCCATTTCATTATCCACAGTTGACACGCGAAAAATCGTTACGAATTCTTAAATATAAGAAACATGTAAAGATCATCTCCGTCATTCACGATGTAGAAAAACTAAGAGCGTTTCGCTACAACGAGTATTATAAAAATGAATTTTCTTTTATGCTGTCCATTGCGGACATGTATATTGTGCATAACCACATAATGAAAGATTACTTTATTGAATGTGGGATACCTGAAGAACATATAGTTGTATTGGATATTTTTGATTACGTGATGCGCGGGCCATTGAAGGAAAAGGCTTTATTTGCAGACTCACTTTCCATTGCGGGTAATTTAGATACAACAAAATGTGGTTATATTGGTCAGCTAGGACAGCTGAAGGATATTCGAATCTGTTTGTATGGGTCCAACTATAACGAAGATCTAAACTCATACTCAAATATCAACTACTTTGGTTCTTTCCCACCGGAAGATATCCCAAATCAGTTAAAGAGTGGGTTTGGCTTGGTGTGGGATGGAAATAGTATTGAAGGATGCTTAGGAGAATCTGGTCAGTATTTAAAATACAACAATCCTCATAAACTGTCTCTGTATCTTGCATCGGGTCTACCGGTTGTTATATGGAAAGACGCGGCAGAAGCCGAGTTTGTTAAAGAGCATCATGTGGGTGTTTGTGTTGACTCTCTTTATGAAGCGCAGAAAGTCATATCGAAAATATCGAAGAAAGAGTATGAAGAAATGGCAAAATCTGTATGGCTTTTGGCGGCAGATTTAAGAACAGGTCATTACTTTGCACAGGCACTTAAAGAAGCCTGCTTTGGAATTGGAAAATAAGGAAGAAAATAAATGTTATATATTCTGCTGATAATATTAGTTATTTTGCTATTCATGAACTATTTATTATCAAATCGAGACTTTATGCATCCTGCAACATTGTTTACAGGTGTGTTCACAGTTTATGTTTTCATATGTTGCTTAGGGCAGAAAACGTATGATATTACTTTGGCTCCTATTACTGTTTTGATTATTACAGGTGGTGTACTGACGTTTTCAGCAGTCACTTTATTGTTATCCGGTAAGAATAAAACAGCAGTAAAGAAACCTTATGAGATGCGTCAAATTAATGTGAGTCTTGTATGGGACATCTTGTTGATACTCATTCAGATTGTTACGATTTTTTATTTTTACAAATACTTGAAGTCTATTTCACTTGCATATGATGGAACAACGCGTTCATTAAACGAAATGATAAAGTTGTTTGATACTCTTACAAAGTTTAAAACAGCAACATTTGAAAAAATGAATGTAACTGTTCCACTTCTATATCGCATTGGCAATCCAATCAGTGCAGCAGGTGCATGGCTCTGCATCTATGTCACAGTCAATAATTTTGTATTAACAAAAAGGGTGAGACCGTCTCAAATACTGATTATTCTTTTACTAGTTATACAAATATTAATGAATGGGAGTAGGAGCCCATTGTTCCGCATTGCAACAATGGTTATTTTTTTAGCATATTTCTTTACTTATCGCAATAGTAGAAAAAGGCACGGTAGTATCAAGACTTTTACAAAGATAATCTGTGCCATTGGAGTTCTTGGCATTGTAATGCTTGCAGTTCTAATAGTTATGGGAAGATGGAGCTCGAATAACAAGATTTTAAGTGAAGTCTTTATCTATGCAGGTGCACCAGTAGTTAATTTAGATACGTATTTAATAAGTGGTAAGTTTGGTATCTCAAAGTTATTTGGCGCGCAGACTTTTCGAGGACTGTATTTATATATGGCAAAGTGGTCTCATATTTCTGCATTCCATTTTGGTGGGATTAGTAGCTTTTCACATAGCCATAATGGTATAGAAATTGGAAATGTTTATACGATGTATTACAAGTACATTTATGACTTTGGATATTGGGGAGTCATTCCTTTAACGGCACTGCAAGCTTGGTATTATATTTGGACTCATCAAAGAATCAAATACTGGCCAAAGAAACATGCAAAAGATGTTATTGATCTTCGTGTCTTCTTTTATGCGTATTTGATCAACGACCTGATTATGTCGGCCTTCTCGTCTAGATTTTATGAAACTGTCTTTGATGCACCGTTTATTAAATTAGTTGTATGCGTATGGCTGTTGGATACATTTATATTGGAACGAGCCATAAAAATCGGAAACACGCGTATTACTCTGGCTGTTAAAACATCATCTCAATATGGTTTGAACGATCCTGTGATGAAATAGTCATTTTTTTAGAATTGCTGTTGCAGGAAAGGTTGTTCAGGAAAATTTCATGAAAAACAATAATCCTAGTATAAAAAAGAATTATATATATAACACGCTATATCAGATTTTTACACTGATTACACCTCTGATTACAGCGCCTTATATTTCACGCGTGCTAGGTGCTGAAGGCGTAGGTATTCAAAGTTATACAAACTCTATTGCAACCTACTTTACTTTGGCTGCGGCATTAGGAACAGCTCAGTATGGTCAAAGAGAAATTGCAATGCACAGAGATGATCCACATGAATGTAGCAAGACTTTCTGGGAGATAGAAGTTCTCAGTATTATCTCTACAATCATTGTGACTTTTATTTGGTGTATATGGATTGTAATCACGTCACAATACAAACCGTATTACATTACTTTGACAATATTAGTACTAGCAGTTGCTTTTGATATTTCCTGGTATTTTGCGGGTAAGGAACAATTTCAATATATTGTTTTAAAAAATGCGGCATTTAAACTGATAGGTATTATTTTATTATTTGTTTTTATTAAAAAATGTGATGATTTATTACTGTATATTTTCATTCTCTCAACATCACAGTTCTTAGGAAATCTTTCCATGTGGACTTATTTAAAAGGATCTTGTGAAAAAGTCCCATTGAAACAGTTGAATATTAAGCGTCATGTCAAACAGACGTTTGCTTACTTTATACCAACGATTGCAACATCTGTGTATACTGTGCTAGATAAGACAATGATTGGTGTTATTACCAATGATGTTAAAGAAAATGGTTATTATGAACAGGCAACAAAAATCGTGAAAATGGCAGAGACTCTAATATTTTCCTTGAACACTGTAATGTCTTCGCGAATGTCATATCTATATTCACAAGATAAATATGATGAAATTAAAGAAAAGATTTATAAATCCTTTGATTTCTTGATGATGCTTTCGATTCCGCTGACGTTCGGAATTATTGGCGTAGCCAATAACTTTGTTCCGTGGTTCTTTGGAAGAGATTACGGACCTGTTGTGTATCTTCTTTACACAATGGCGCCAATCATTGTAGTCATAACAATCAGCAATATTCTAGGCAGTCAGTATTTGACACCAAGTGGTCAAAGAGTACGTAGCAGTAAAGCAATTATTATTGGGGCTGTCACAAACTTCATGCTGAATTCTTTGCTGATTCCACAATGGGGTGCAGTCGGTGCTACGATTGCTTCTGTAATATCAGAACTTGTAATTAGTTGTATTTACATGTATATGTCAGTGAATGTTATTCACTGGTCAAATGTGCTTGCGACTATGTGGAAGCGGCTGATTGCTGGTGGAATCATGTTGGCAGGATTATTTGCTATCGAAAATAGTCATACTGGGAGTATTGCAATTACTCTGCTTCAGATCGTGGCAGGCATCGGAATCTATAGTATCTGTCTTGCATTGTTAAAAGATGAATTATTCTTGATGATTTTTAAACAGTCTGCTAACAAGGCAAAAAAAAAGATATGTCACGGTTCATGATTTAGAACAAGAATTATATTAGAAAAGATGATATATGAGCAAGCATAAACAACTAAAAAACAATGTTATATATATTATAATTACAGCGGTCATCTTGACAATTGTTTCCTTCTTGGTGAAACCAGCAAAATATGAAGCTTATGATATTCTTGCGGTCAATGAAGAACTTGAAGCTATGGAGAAAGAGCCAGAAAACAGTCTAGATGTCTTGTTTGTGGGAAATAGTGAATGTGCCGATGTTTATGCCCCGGTTCAGTTGTATGGAGAAAACGGCTTTACGAGTTATAATGCGGGATCGTCTGGCCAGCATTTTGCCGACTCTTACGCAATTTTGAAAGAAGAATTAAAAAGGCAGAAACCTAAATTGATTGTGATAGAAACAAATTCTCTTTTTGTCGATTACGATTTATACAACACAAAAAACTGGCTCGAAATTTTAGTGCAAAGAGTATTCCCAATAACGCATTACCATTCTTTTTATAAACTTGCCAAACTTCCTGAATTGATACCAAGTCGAATCACAGAGACAAAGACAGCTGCTTCACGAAAGGGATATTGGGCACGGTTCAAGTCGAAGCCATATAAAGGTTCTACAGATTATATGAATCAAAATGCTGTTGAACAATCTATCCCTGTAAGAAATCAGAGGTATTTGGAACGTGTTCTGGAATTGGCAAGAGATAATCAAACAAGTGTTATGTTGGTCAGCTCACCGTCACCTAAAAACTGGACTAAAGGCATGAATCTTGGCGTTAGTGATTGGGCACAGCAGAATGGCGTATATTTCTTAGATTTGAATGAACATCTTGAGGATATAAATATAGACTGGAATACTGACTCATTGGATCAAGGTGATCATATTAATCATAATGGCAGTAAGAAAGTTAATGCATATTTAGGAAAAATAATTCAACAAAGATACACACTAGCGGATCATCGAAGTGATAAGGATTATCAAAGTTGGACAGATCTCTACAATTCAACGATATTATATCCATAAAGGAAATGAGATAGATAGTAATAAAGTGAGAAGACAGATAGACTGTTGAAGAACTATTGGAGGAATAAAATGACACTTTCATACAATTCACTGCAGTTCTATGCATTCTTTGTGCCTGTTGTAGCAGTGATATATCAGTGCTTTCCAAAAAAGTACAGATGGATTTGCTTATTAGCAGCAGACTATGTGTTCTTCTATTCATGGTCAAAGTTTCTTTTACTTTATAATGTTGCAACGACGCTGCTTACTTACCTTTTTGGTAAAAAACTGTCATCAATGAAGAAAACACCCGCAGGTGAAGATAAAAAGACATTTAATAAAAAGAAACACTGGATTTTGGTTCTTTCTGTTCTGCTGAACTTGACA
>Ga0183101_1002770_pt1 | contig 11231 bp, 10 predicted proteins | sample Biomet3_FD_127790 | JGI IMG/M metagenome (GOLD analysis project Ga0183101, IMG submission 127790) | Microbial communities from bioreactor (seeded with sewage sludge) at LBNL, California, USA - Biofuel metagenome 3 | ecosystem: Engineered > Bioreactor > Anaerobic > Unclassified ... | reverse complement strand
ATATATATTATACTTAGTTTTAATATTGCTCAATATTTTTATTCTTAAAAGAGAGGTGTAGTATGGAAAAGAGTTGTAAAGTAATGAAAATACGAAACAAAGAATATACCTGCACAGTAGAGCTGACTTTAGATATAATTGGGGGCAAGTGGAAACCTCTAATATTATGGCATCTAGGTGTCGGTGGAACAAAAAGATTTAGCGAAGTAAAAAAGTCTTTACCTGGTATCACACAAAAAATGTTAACTCAACAACTTAGAGAATTGGAAGCTGACGGAATGATTAGCAGAAAAATATATGCCCAAGTTCCTCCAAAAGTTGAGTATACGCTTACTGATGAAGGAGAAAGCCTTATGCCTATACTTGATACTATGTGCAAATGGGGAAAAGAATACTATGAACAAACTCAAAAATCTTTAGCTTTAGAAGGTACTCAACCTGTAGCAAAATAAGTTAATGTTACCTATTATATTAAATAACCTTATGAGCGGTTAAGTGGTATGTACTATATGTGTATATACTACTTATTTTTTATTTTTTGGTTAAACTATTATTAAAGAAATTTTTAGTTTTAAATTTAATCTATAGAAAAGGGGTTGTTTAAATGTATCTAACCAGTATATCACTTTCATATCTCTTTCTAGGAGTAGCTATAGCTACTATTGCAGCTTATTTATACTTTAAACTATTAGTAATAAAGAGCGATCCACAAAATGCAGGTAGAGAAAAAATTATAGGTAATATGAAAGACCCAGTCACCTGGAGAGAACGAAATAAAAGAATGTCTGTTGTTTGTATGTTCTGGTTCATAGTTTCCACAATTGCCTTTGTAGTTTTAAAATTTTTTTATCCTATAGCTTTAATTCCATTTATGCTTTTAATTATTTATGTAATTCTTATGGTTTTATCAATAGTATTTTTTTCAAGAGGAAAAAAGAAAGCTTCTATATGAAGCCCTCCTCTTTTAATTTTCTTTTCTTAAAACATCAATGAAGCTTTTTATAATAAGAGCTGTAAATCCCCAAATAACATAATCTTTATATTTATAAAAATACTCCGGTAGCTTACCAATTCTAAATTTATAGTCCTTACCATTTCTTATTAAGTGATAAGGGAATTCCTCACCTGGATTAGGCATTAATGACAATTCATAAAGTTCTGGTGGATTCTCAATAAAAAATTCTATTGGAACTTTAAAAATATGATCTACTTCACCCTTATTAGGAAATATTTGATTTTTATTTAATTTTGCTATGAAAGGATACATTATGAAATTATATGGGGTAACTATGTAATCCATTCTCCCTATAAACTTTATATCATTTCTTTTTAAATTTAACTCTTCCATAGTTTCTCTTATAGATGCCTCTTCTGGAGTTTCTCCTCTTTCAACCTTACCTCCCGGCAAGCATATATCTCCTGGTTGATGCCTTAAATTAAAAGCCCTAACTTCAAATATTATATTAGTTTTCCCTTCTTCTTCAGATAGAAGAATCATTACGGCATTTTTTCTTAGTTCTCCTAGTATGTCTGCTTCTCTATCTCTAAATGTTTTTTCTATGTTATTTAACATAAGTTATTTCCTCCAACTCTGTAATCTATAAATTTATCCTAACATTAGATTAATTTTTACTAACCAATTTATTCAATTGTAAAATTTTATTGTAAGTGTTATACTGAAAAATGTTATAATTTAATTATAATATTTTTTCAATTAATATATACATAAAATTAAAGTAAATGGAGAGATGAGCCTTGAAACAGAAAAAGTTACCTTTACTACTAACATTTATTTTTATTTTCTCTTTAACTTTTAATGTATTTGCTGCAGAAAATAATTTAAAATCAGAGCCTAATATTTATGGTAAAGCAGCTATTACAATAGATATGGAGTCAGGGGAAATAATATACGCAAAGGATATAGACAAGCAAATGTATCCTGCTAGTACTACTAAGCTTATGACAGCACTGCTCCTAGCCGAAAGCAAAAGTAAATCAGATATGCTTAAATACACTCAAGGAGCTAAATCCCAACCAGAATACTCATTAAATGTAAATTTGCATCCCATAGATGTCGGAGAAGGAATGTCTGCTCAGGATGCTATGGACGGGCTTTTACTTTACTCTGGTAACGATGTTGCCTACATGATTGCTGATAACGTTGGAAAAGATGCAAAAGACTTTAGTGACAAAATGAATGAAAAAGTAAAAAATTTAAATTTAAAGAATACCCATTTTATTACACCAAATGGTCTCCACGACCCTAACCACTACACTACGGCTTATGATTTAAGCGTAATCGGTCGTACTGCTTTTCAAAATTCTTGGGTAAGAGAGTCTATGGGCAAACTTAAAAGTACTATAAAAACTTCAAAGGGAACTACTTTTATTATTGATAATAGAAATAAACTTTTGGGGAAAGATGGATGCATTGGTGGGAAAACTGGATATACTATTCCTGCTGGCAGATGTCTAGTAGCCATATATGAAAAAAATAACAGAAAAATCATGGGTATTGTAATGAACTCAGCTTATGATCAAAATGATACTATTGTATTTGATGATATGAAGAAAATTATTGATTGGAGTTATGAAGCAAAACCTGTTACATTACACGGAAAAGATTCTGTATTAACTACTAAAACTATTAAATACAAACCTCTAGGATTTATCGGACCTGAAAAAAGCATAAATGTGCCTATAATTGTTAAAGAAGACGTAAACTATTATACTAATCAAGTCAATAAGAATGAATTAAAAGAGGAGTTAAATTTAGAAAATATAAATCTTGCTAACTTAAAAGGTAACAATCCTATCGGTACCTTAGCAGTTAAAGAGAGAAATATTTCTAAGGAATATAAGTTATATTCCAATGTTTCTAAAGGATCCATATTAAAAAATAACTTACCTATATACGGAGCTGCTGCAGCTATAGTTTTAATTCTTTTAGCATTTGTCGGTTTTATTATAAAGAAGATACTAGACATAAAAAGAAGAAAACGAAGAGGAAAATATATTTAATAAACTAAAGCTTGTACTAAGTGTAATGCTTAATACAAGCTTTTCTTGTTACATAATTTCTTCTGTAATAATTTTAAAATTAGCTTAACCTCATAATAGTATAATTAATAGCTTAAAAAGTATATTTTCTATTATTAATACTAAAAATAATAATATTTATTATTAATAATATTTTGAAAATTGCAAATTGATGTTATAATTATAATAACGTTATTAAGGGGGGAATTTTTAATGAAAATTGAATTTTATGGTGCTGCTGGATGTGTTACTGGTTCTTGCCACCTTTTAAAAATTGGAGACAAAAACATTTTATTAGACTGCGGTATGTATCAAGGGAAAGATGAAAGGGAAAGAGGTAATGAAACCTTTAATTTTAACCCCAAAGATATAGATTTTGTTATTTTATCTCATGCTCATATAGATCACAGTGGAAGAATTCCTCTTCTATATAAACAAGGATTTAAAGGAACTGTTGTATGCACAGAAGGTACTTTAGATTTATGTAATGTTATGCTTGCTGACAGTGGTCATATTTTGGAATTTGAGTCTGAATGGAAAAACAGAAAAAGAACAAGGCAAGGTCTTTCATTAGTAGAACCTCTATATACTTCTAAGATAGCTCAAGCATCCATGTATCTTTTTCAAGGCCATCCTTATGATCAATGGATTGAGCTTTTTAATGGCTTTAAGATTAAGTTTAGAGATGCAGGTCACCTTCTTGGATCTGCTATAATAGAAATGCTTATATCTGAGGATACTAAGCAAACTAAATTAGTTTATACTGGTGATCTAGGTAATAAAGATATACCTATTCTTAAAGATCCTACTATTATTGACTATGCAGATTATATAATTATGGAAAGTACCTATGGCAATAGATTTCATACTCAATTGTCTTCAGAATTACAAAATTTCGGAAAAATTATAAAGGATACTTTTAAAAGAGGTGGTAATGTAATAATTCCATCCTTTTCAGTGGGAAGAACTCAGGAAGTATTATATACTTTAAATAAATATGTTGAGGGCAATGTGTTAAAAGGTGCTTCTGTTTTTGTAGATAGTCCACTGGCTGCAGAATCTACTTCAATTTTTTCTAAATACCACAAATACTATGATGAAGAAGCTACGAAACTTTTAGACAGTGGAGATGATCCTTTAAGCTTTGAAGGTTTGACCTTTACAAGATCTGCTGAGGAATCTGCAAAACTTAATAAAATTCAAAATGGTGCTATCATAATTTCTGCCAGTGGTATGTGTGATGCCGGAAGAATAAAACATCACTTGAAACATAACTTATGGAGAAAAGAATCTTCTATAGTGTTCGTAGGTTATCAAGCAGAGGGAACTTTAGGTAGAAGCATAGTAGATGGAACTAAAAAGGTCAAAATTTTCGGTGAGGAAATAGCGGTTAATGCACAAATATATAATTTTCATGGTCTTTCAGGTCATGCTGACCAAAATGGACTTATAGAATGGCTTGAAAGTTTTAAGGCTAAACCTGATAAAATTTTATTAGTACATGGTGATCATAGTGCACAAGAAGAATTCAATGAGTTATTACATTCAAAAGGATATTCAACCTTTATAACTAAACCTGGGGATACTTTTATACCTGGTACTTTATCTCCAAAATTCAGTTTAATTAGAAATAAGATTACTTCAATTATTAACTCAGTAGAAGACTTAGATGTTATGGATAAAAAACTCTTATTAGATCAAATAAGAGATGCTATAAAAGATATTTAAATGAGTATAATTAAAAGACTATATTTATCTAAATAATTTAGATATAATAGGTTAATAAGTAAATTTTTAACACAATAGCAAGGAGAGATGATTTATGGAAAACACAATTATGGCAATAACTATTGACCCTAGAAGTATTCATGCACCACAAGTCCAAACTATTTTAACTAAACACGGATGTATTATAAAAACTAGACTTGGTCTTCACGAAGTTAGTTTAGCTTCGTGCTCTGAATCAGGATTAATAATTTTACATATTCATTCCAGCTTAGATGACATAAAAGTACTTGAAAAAGAATTGCTTGATGTTGAGGGTGTTAAAGTAAAGTATATGACTCTATAATCAAATAAATTATTTGTAATTTGAACATCTACCAAAATAGAAGTCCTAAATAAAAATAGTAACTGATTAATCCTTAGCTATTAATCAGTTACTATTTTTTTACACAACAGTTCTATAAATTTTAAGCCATAGACATTACTATCAGATAGACTAAATTTTCATTGCTGCCTCAGGACATCTGGTTAAGCATAATCCACATCCAAAACATTTAGCTTTATTTATAACTGCTTTATCTTTGATGTTAATAGCATTATAAGCACAGCTTTTAACACATCTTCCACAAGAGGTACAAAGTTCATTATTTATCTTCGGGAAAATTGGCTCAGTTATTATTTTTCTTTGAGAAATCTTTTTAGCAGTTAGCCCTTTTATATCTTCTACATTACTATAACCATGATTATCTAACCAATCATTTAATTCCTTTGAAACTCTAGAATATACAGTTGGTCCTTCAAGTATAGCTGCAGTACAAATTTGCACAGCTGAAGCCCCCGCCATTATCATAGCAACTACATCTTCACCACTTGAAATACCTCCTACACCGATTACAGGAACTCTTACAGAATTGGCAATTGCATAAACATATCTTAAGGCTATTGGATTTAGAGCTTTTCCAGAAAGCCAACTATAACCTTTTTCATTACCGAGGTAAGGAAGAGCTGTTTCTATATCGATTTGAAGACAAGGACCATAAGAATTTACAGCTACAAACCCATCTGCCCCTTCTTCTACTAGCCTCTTTACATACCACCCTATCTTAGTTATTCCTGGAATTATTTTTATATATACTGGTTTATTACTTCTTGTTGCAGCCTTTAAAGATCTTATTACAGGATCTATATCTCTTTCCATGTAATGAGTTGAAATTTCAATAACATCTGCATAAGGTGCTACTATTGGTACTAGTTTTTCAATTTCCTCAGCAGTATACCCTAAACTCACAATAAAAGGTACACCAGAAAACTTACATTTTTCATATTCCTCCTCAACCCACTGCTCAATAGGAATTTCTGACCATAATTCACTATTCAAAAATACTCCATTTTTAGTTTCTTGCATACAAGGCCTTGGTATTTTGGCCGGCTTATCTGAAATAGTTTTTGTAACCAACGCTCCTACACCTTGTTTAACACACTCCATCATACACTCAGCATTTCTAACCTGTGGTCCAGAAGCTGGCATAATTGGGCTTTTTAATTTTAGTCCATGAAGATTCACATATAAATCCGCCATAAAAATACCCCCTGATCTTTTAGTTGAAAAATAAGCTAAGTAAATTATTTATAATCTTAATTTTTAAATTGCCTTAAATAAATACTTTCTACATTTTTTATTCTTTTCCTTCTAACTTTTATAATAAAAATGCTACACTAAAATTATGTCCATATAAATACATCATTTATACAAAAAAATTATGGTTTTCCTATAAAGGAAAACCATAATTTTTTATACAGTAACCGCCACTCTCATATCATTTTCACATTGTTGCTGCATTAAGTCTGATACATAGTTTACTAAATCAACTATTCTACATGAATATCCCCATTCATTGTCATACCAAGCAACAACCTTAACCATATTATCGCTAATAACCATCGTTGAAAGACCATCTACAATAGAAGATCTATCATCACCTTTATAATCTACTGATACAAGAGGTTCCTCTGAATATCCAAGAATACCATACATAGAACCTTCTGCAGCTAATTTAAAAGCATTATTAACCTCTTCAATAGTTACAGGTCTCGATAGCTCACAAACTAAATCAGTTAATGAAACTGTTGGAGTTGGTATTCTCACTGAAAATCCATTTAATTTTCCCTTCAGATTTGGAAGAACCTTTTCAACAGCTTTAGCCGCTCCAGTAGTAGTTGGAATAATTGATTCTCCAGCAGCTCTTGCTCTTCTCAAATCTTTATGGGTTTTATCTAATATTTTTTGATCGTTTGTGTAAGAGTGTATAGTTGTCATTAATCCTTTTACTATTCCAAAATTATCATCTAAAACCTTAGCAAAAGGAGCTAGACAATTAGTAGTACATGATGCATTTGAAATTATACTGTGTTTTTCAATATCTAAAGCCTTTTCATTTACTCCCATTACTATAGTAATATCCTCATCCTTCGCAGGTGCAGTCAATATAACCTTTTTTGCACCAGCTTTTATGTGTTTGCTAAGTTTTTCTTTATCTATAAACATTCCTGTAGATTCTATAACTATATCAACACCAAGTTCTTTCCATGGTAAGTTCTCTGGATCATTTTCATTGCATATTTTGATTTCTGATCCATTAATTATAATTGAATTTTCAGTTGTTTTTACGTTACCTCCAAATCTTCCATAAAGAGAATCATATTTAAAAAGATGGGCTAATGTTTTGCTATCTGCTCTAGCATTGATAGCTACAATCTCAACATTATGATCTAATCTTTCTTGAGCTATTCTAATAACTGCTCTTCCTATTCTTCCGAAACCATTAATAGCAACTTTAATAGACATTTTGCTTACCCCCCAGAAAATATATGATATATCATTTTTAACATTACTATATCACAATTGTTTATTTAATATTATTTTATACATCATTTTAAAGATATGTGCTATATTATTTATAACAGCAATACGCATTTATGTCAATTTTATTTTTCACATTATTACTCTAAAATAGCTTTATTTTACTCCTCATATCTCCTTTTTTCTGTAGCACATATACTTATGTTTTTAATTTTATATGTGTTACTAGTTTAACGAGTATAATATTACTCTTATGACTCTACAAAATTTCATTAAAATGCAATAATGCACTTTAATTGATTCACATACCACAAGATAAGCTTAACTTTCACTTAATAATTCATATAAAAAAACCTACCGTATTAAACTACGACAGGTTCTTTCATATGAAATTATATTATTTTTTAACAATATTTATTTTTTTCTAAGTACTTCTAATTGTTTATCAATTTTAGTGGATAAATTAGAAATTTCCTCAGAAGATACTACAAGTTCTTGTGAAGAAGAAAATATTTCCTCAGATGCTGCTGAAACTTCCTGAGCTACTTCTGATACCTTCTGAACCTTTTCTAAAACTATCATATTTTCCTCTACAGTTTTTTTCAAGAACACTTCTGTTTCTTCTATTAATTTCGGAACACTATTAACAGATAATATAATATCTTCGAATGAAATAATAGTATTATTTGCTACTATAGCTTGTTCCTCAAGCAATGAGCTAACCTTACTAGATTTCTCCGTAACTTCTCTAGTTTCTACTGTAACAGACTTTACCAAATTTATAATTTTGTCAGAAGATCCTTTTGATTCTTCTGCAAGCTTTCTTACTTCATTTGCAACAACAGTAAATCCTCTACCATTTTCTCCTGCTCTTGCAGCTTCTATAGATGCATTTAGAGCTAATAGGTTTGTTTGTTCTGAAATATTACTAATTATATCCGTAATCTTTCCTATTTCAGATACTGTTACAGATAGCTCCTTCATTTTTTCCATAACAACATCAAAAGACTGCTTTATTTTAACTATAAAATTTATTAATTCGTAAATATTATTTTCACCTTCTACTGCTTTGTCTCCAGCTCCTTTTGCATTTTCACGGACAACATATAACCTTTCTTCAATTAAGTTAACTTCACTAGCTAGATTAGTTAATAAATTAACAATAATTGCTATTTCATTTGCTTGTGAATTAGATCCTGAGGCAATCTCATTAATAGAATGAGAGACTTCATCAGCAGATGCGGCCATATTATGAGACGTTGAAGAAAGCGTAATTACAGAATTGCTTAGTTGCTCTGAAACTATATTTACTTCTTCTGAGGAGTTCTTATTTTGGTCCATAGAATTATCTTTTGTATTGGATACCTTTTCTACAGATTTAGATAATTTTCTATACATTAACGTCGCCATAATAGTTGAAAAAATAATTACAATACATATTGTTATAAAAAACATTCCTATTAACTGGCTCTTTGAAACACTGTCACCACTACATAATAGGTAAATTGCACTAACCAATATTAATAAAGGTATTACTGCAAAGCTTACTAACATTACTACAAATTTACTTTTAATTTCCATTTCTACCTCCATTGATAAATTTTAAACTATCTACTTTAAAATTATACTAAATATTAATAAAATTTTAAAGTAGTGAAAACATAGTTAAACGTTTTCTATAAAGCACATTTTTTTATGAACAAATTATCTACTTATTTCTACATTAAATTAATAATTACTGTTATAATAAATACAAGTAAATTATAACAGTATAAGGTAAATCTAACTTGACACTAAATGCTCATTAGTATATTATTTAATGTGAGTAATATTATGTTAAAAAACCTTTCGTCCAGGTGATGAGAGGTTTTTATTTTAAAGTAATAGGAGTGAAAGAAATGGCTAAGATTAGAACAAGGTTTGCCCCAAGTCCAACTGGATATATGCACGTTGGTAACCTAAGAACAGCATTATATGCTTATTTAATAGCAAAGCACGAGAATGGTGACTTTATATTAAGAATAGAGGATACTGATCAGGAGAGACTTGTCGAGGGAGCCTTGGATATTATTTATAATACATTGAAGGTTACTGGTCTAAACCACAATGAAGGTCCTGATATTGGTGGACCTGTAGGTCCATACATTCAAAGTGAAAGAACAGGTATATATTTAGAATATGCTAAAAGCTTAATTGAAAAGGGAGAAGCTTACTATTGTTTCTGCACTAAGGAAAGAATAGATGAAATAAGAACAAAAGCTGAAAACTTAAAAGAAACACCAAGATATGACAAACATTGTCTTCATCTTTCCAAGGAAGAAGTAGCAGAAAAGTTAGCATCCGGTATTCCTTATGTTATAAGACAAAATAATCCTACTACAGGAACAACCACTTTTAATGATGAAATTTATGGTTCAATCTCTGTTGATAACTCAGAACTTGATGATATGATATTAATAAAATCAGATGGATTCCCTACATATAATTTTGCAAATGTTGTTGATGACCATCTAATGGGAATAACTCACGTTGTTCGTGGAAGCGAGTATTTATCTTCTTCACCGAAATATAATAGACTGTATGAAGCCTTTGGATGGGAAGTACCTGTATATGTTCACTGCCCTCCAATAATGAAGGATTCTCAACACAAGTTAAGTAAAAGGAATGGTGATGCATCTTTCGAAGATCTAGTAAATAAGGGTTACCTAAAAGATGCTATTCTTAACTATATTTCATTACTTGGTTGGAGTTCTGGCATGGAAAAAGAAATATTTAATCTAGATGAATTAATTGAAATATTTAACTATAGAAACATAAATAAATCACCTGCAATATTTGACGATGTTAAGTTAAGGTGGATGAACGGTGAATACATTAAAATGCTTTCTTTAGAAAAGTTTAATAATCTTGCTGTTCCATACTATAAAGAAGTTATAACTAAAGACCTAGACTTTATAAAAATTAGCGAACTAATGCAGTCAAGACTTGAAATATTAACCCAAATTCCTGATATTATAGATTTCTTTGAAGCTTTACCTGAATATTCAACTGACATATATATACACAAAAAAATGAAAACTAATCTTCAAAACTCATTAGAGGTTCTTCAGAAGATATTACCTAAATTTGAGTCTATAACTGATTGGAATTTTAACGTTATACAAGATACTTGCATGAATTTAGTAAAAGAATTAGAAGTAAAAAATGGTATTGTTTTATGGCCTATAAGAACTGCTGTTTCCGGAAAACAAACTTCACCAGGTGGAGCTTTTGAAATAGCTGAAATATTAGGCAAGGATGAAACTTTAAAAAGAGTAAAAATTGGTATTGAAAAACTCCAAGCTAATCAATAATAAAAAAATAGGATAGATATTTTAAAATATCTATCCTATTTTTTTATTATTGATTAATTTTAATATTCTTACAAAAGTTTCTGTTGTATTTTACAGTAAATGAAATAGAAGTAGTATACACTACTTCTATTAATGGTGGACCTTCAGGGACTCGAACCCCGGACCTACCGGTTATGAGCCGGTTGCTCTAACCAACTGAGCTAAAGATCCATATTACCTGGCGACGACCTACTCTTCCACACAGTCTCCCGTGC
>Ga0183101_1000194_pt4 | contig 11243 bp, 9 predicted proteins | sample Biomet3_FD_127790 | JGI IMG/M metagenome (GOLD analysis project Ga0183101, IMG submission 127790) | Microbial communities from bioreactor (seeded with sewage sludge) at LBNL, California, USA - Biofuel metagenome 3 | ecosystem: Engineered > Bioreactor > Anaerobic > Unclassified ... | reverse complement strand
AAAGGACGTTTTCCTACCCTGAAAAAGCGTAAACCTGGCGTTTACGTCTTTTTTGCTTTATTTCTCCTTTTTGGAGCGGTGATTTTAGGCGAAAGCGCCGTGCCGGCGAATGCCTCGGGGAGTCAAAGCAATACTTTTTCCTCGATTTTGGCGGCTTTCGTCAATTGGTTTAATCCCCCTTCTATCGGCAAAGTCATCGAGCCGACGGCCATTAAACTGGCCGAAGACACGACCTTATTGCCCCCCGATGCTGATATGACCCCGCAATTTGCTCTCGGAACGACGAGCCGATTGACCTACGTCCTCACTTATCCCGAAAAAAGCGATGCGAAGGATTCTTTTGACGAGAACTTCGCGGTGAGCTGCCTCAATGGCGAAGAAGGCACGGACTTCACAATCAATCGGAGCATCGATAAAACCAACCAGAAAATCTATCTGCGGATCAACGCGAAAAATATCAGCAGCAGCCCTTATCAGATCACTTTGACGGCCGGCTCCTCTTTGACCACGACTTATTCTTTTCACGTCATCGACCTTCCAGCGCCGACCTCTTACACGATTGCCACCCCAACGGTTTCTACCCTCAAAGTGGGCACGAGCTATCCTTTGGCGATTACGTTGACCGATCCCCGAAGCGGGATTAGCGAAAGCGAAAAGAAAAGCGACCACGATTTGCGGAGATATTTTAATCCCACGCGCTTAAAACCAACTTTGAAAGGCGATGATGGCGTGCTTTCCGTTGACGAGTATGGGGTGGTGCGGGCTCTTAAAGAAGGGCAGGCCACGATCACCTATCCGGGACACACTGAGTTTTCGTTTACCGTCAGAGGAAAAGCCTCTACGATGCCGACTGGCCTCAGCCTCTCGGGGAGCGGGACCACGAATTTGACGGATTATGATTTCTATACGCCCAATGCGTCGGGGGAGGATGGCTACGAAGACTATTCCATGGCTTTGAGTGCCTCTTTTACCGGCACCACGCCCGATGATCAAGGCGTCACCTTTGCTTCGCTTGAACCTTTAACTGCGAAGATTATTCCTTATTCTTATGATGCGAAGAGCGGCGTGGCCTCTTACCATAACGAAGCCGGCGCTCCGGCTTGCCGTGTGCAGGGCTATCGGAACGAAGGAGAAGCTCGGATTATGGCGATTTCGAACGCCAATGGCAACGTTAATACCACAATTACCCTGAATGTCCATGGTGCCAAGGCGATGACGATGTATCCTTCCGTCGTTGATGAGACGGCGATGAATACCAATAACCAGCTCTTCGTGAGCGCCACTTTCGCTCCGAAAAACACTGCGAATGGGGCCATCACCCTTTCGCTGAACAAGGAAGGGATCGTGTCGATCAGCAATAACGGAACCAACACCGTGACTTTAACTGCGCTGAGCCAGGGATCTTGCGTGGTGACGATTACCTCTGTGAGCAATTCTTCCTTGACTTCAAGAGTCAATTTGACGGTCACGGATCCGGGGCTCATTAATGATACCAATTTCAATTCTTTTGCCGCTTTTACCCGCAAAGCGGCCGGACATTTCGCTCTTTTCCTCATGACCGCGATTATCGGAGCGATTTTCTTCAATCTCTTCTTCGCCGATCCCCATAGTGATTATTTTGCTTTGATCGTTTCTTGTTTCTGGGGTTTCTTGTTAGCGGGCTCTAGCGAAATGATTCAATTCTTGGGCGACTTATGGTGGCATTCGGGACGAACCGGAGCCTGGCTCGATGTCGGGACGGACACTTTGGGCTATATTATCGGCGCCTTGCTCAGCTGGGGTGTGATTCTTTTCATTCGCTGGATCAAAAAGAAACGGCTTTTGAAAAAAGAGCAGTCAGTTTCCGAAAAGACTCCCGTGGCGAAATAATTCTTAGCCCAAGACTTTTGCGGCCTCCTCTTGAGGCCTTTTTATTGATTAACTGGGGAAAAGGTCTATTGTTATTATGCTCCAAATAGAGCATAAGGAGAATATCTATGCCGGAAATAGCAACCTCAGAAAAAGTCTCGGTGAACGTGGTAGTGGGTGATTTAGCCAAAATCGATGTCTTGGTTGACAATGGCTTCTACGCTTCGCGGAGCGACTTTATTCAAAAAGCCATCATGAGTCAGCTTAAAGAAAACAAAGACGATCTCTATCAGATTGCCCAAGAAGAGAAAAATCGTGGTCATGAGTGGGCGATCGGAATTCTTTCTTTTTCGAAAAAGGATCTCGAGAAAATCGCCAAATCCCAAAAGAAAATTTCCATCGTGGTCTATGGAATCCTTCATTTTGATGCCGACATCACTTTGCCTTTGGCCCAGGCGAGCATCGCTTCCTTAAAAGTCCATGGCAAATTCAATGCCGCTCCAGAAGTCAAAGCGTTTTATTGTCCTAAACCCTAATCCGCGAAAATCTCAGGATGTTTCTTGGCGTAGTCTCGGGTGATCACAATCGCGTCTTTCTTGTCGTTAGCGATGTCTTGAAAGCCTTGATAATGAGTCTCTTTGTAGCGGCAGGCCGCCCAATAGAACCAGAGATAATTCTCATAAGCCATCCATAAAACGGTCTTTTGATAATGGCTTTCCTGATAAGCCGCCCCAAAATAGGTCTTGACCAGATAGAGGACTTTGTCCCAGTCGAAGATTTTATTCTCACTCAGAACGCTGGCGAGATCGAAGAGTTCGTTATTGAGCCCGGCGAATTCGTAATCGATCAAGACGATCTGACCCGCTTCATTGCGGAGAATATTATCGTGAACCAGGTCATTATGGCAGAGCACCAGTGGCTCTTTCGAATAAAAAGAACGCACTTTTGCGGAGATATTGCCTTCCTCTTCGGGATTTAAAGAAACCCCGCTCCGGAGTTTGTAAGAGTCGTAACGCTGAAAGGGATAAAATTCGGAAGAGCACCCTTCAATGCCGTGGAGGCGGTGGAGCACCCCACAGAGCGAGCGGATGTCTTCTTTGGTGATTTCCGGCGAGACAAAGCGGTGGTTGCCCTCGATGAAACGGTCGATCATGTTGCCGGTCGCATAATCAAAATAATATAGTTTTGGTCCGAGACGATTCGGGGCAATGAGATTGAGGATTTCGCCTTCGTTTCTTGAAGAATAAAAGGGTGAATCCGAGACTTTCTTGAGCCGGAAGACTTTATCGCCGTTGATCCGATAGGAGGCATTGGAAAAACCATCGGTTAAGTAAACAATGCTGCGCACCGGTTCGTTGGTGAGCTTTTGATAAAGCTGTTCGATTACGCCCATAAAACTCCTTTAATTCTATTATCCTTAAAAAAGAAGGCAAGATTCGAATAGGACGAAAGTGAAAAACTATAAAGTCATCTTCCCCGCAGCGGCGACTAATGCTTTAGTTTCGGGGCGAACGTTTTTTAAATGAATCGTTCGGCTCTCCTTGACGATAGCGAGCCCCATGACGCTGCCTTTACGCACGTTTTTCCGTTCCGTCACCATCACATCGCCATCTTCTAAGGACGAATTGATGAGGGCGACTTCGCAAGCGGTACGGATTTCCTCATCGCTTGGGTGAGTTTTTTTGATCATGACGTGAGAACCGGTCGTTCCCATCACGTGGAGCCAGAGATGGTCTTTGGCGGTATCCAAAAGGAAGGAAAGACAATCGTTTTGTTTCGCGCTTTTGCCAAAAAGGATTTTGGTGCCTCGAAGATCGATTTGCCATGGGATCGAATCGTGGCTAAGCCCCTTCCAATCCCCCGTCTTTTTCTTTTGAGAGGCTTTTTGCGAGGATATTTCAAGTTCCTTTGCCAGACTCTCAAGACCATTTTCATCCGAAAGGATCAGCTGCTTCAAAGCACTTTCGACGTCTTGGAGGGTTTTCTGGGTCAAAAGTTTGTTCTGCTCTCCCTGACGAATCGTTTCTTTGGCTTTCTTGGCCCGCTTATAGTAAAGCTGAGCATTATTGGAAAGGCTTCTTGAGGGATCCAAAGCGATGGTGACGCCTTCATAAATGAAAGAGCCCTGCCGGTTATTGATCTCGTTATACATCATGTAAATCGCGTCGCCCTTTTCGCCATCATTGAGATGGCTTTCGGCCGCGGCGATATCCCCGTCGATGGCAATTAATTTTTTGCTGAGAAGTTTTTGCTTCTTTTTCAGGGCTTCAAAAAGGTAGCCAAAACGGTCCTTTTTCCGGCGGTCCTGCAGCTGTTTTTCTTTGGCGAGACATTGCTGTTCATAAACGATAGGATCAAAAGCTTCGGCAGTTTCGATAAAATCCTTTTTGCCGGGCAAAAGATAGCGGAGCCCCTTCATCATCGGACGCTCATCGCTCATTTCGCCAGGGCGGTAGGCGGTGATGATGTTGTCATTGAGGTCGCAAAGAATTAAATTGGCGTGGTGGGGGATCATCTCGAAATAGAGACTCCGGCCTTCTTCTTTGAAAACGCTATTGATGACGGTCAAAGAAAATTTGACGATGCGGTCGTCATGGATTTGTTCGAGATCGACCACATAAGCATTAGTGATTTCTTTTTTGAGGACATCGAGGAACTTGCTTTCCAAAGTCGCGACTTCGCTGTCTTCATCGGCTAAATAAAAGCGGGGATCCTCATCATCCAAAGAGAGGACAAAACGCGATTGTTCGCCTGAAGCATGGAAGAATAAAGTATTTTCCGTATAGAAAAAAGGCCGGCTGATGTGGTGAGAAAGCAAGCGGGGTTTGAGATAAAGAAGATAACTTTTTAAGGCGTTCGATTTTAACGACATGGGCTAAGTATAGCATTTTGTTGCGTTTGAGTTGACCTAGTAACTGTTACTAGATATAGTTAGAGCGGGTTTAGGACCCGAAGGAGTTTGCATATGAAGATTGCGCTATCTGCGGAATCGACGATCGACCTCGACGAGGCCCATCTCAAGAAATACGATATTCATACTTTGCCTTTCCACGTGCAAAAAGGCGATGAGGAAGGCTTCGATTTCAAGTTTAAGAACGAAGACTTATTCAAATTTACTCTCGACACCGGCGTGCTTTGCCACACTTCGGCTTGCAATATCGGCGAACTCGAAGTCCATTTCAAAAAGCTCTTTGACATGGGCTACGATCACATCATTCATTTCACCATTTCCTCAGGCTTATCCAGCGGCTATAACAACGCGAGCGCCGTCGCCCAAAACGATCCGCGCATCACCGTCATCGATAGCCATGGCACAAGCGGTGGCATTTGCATTCAGGCGATTTATGCCCGCGAGCTTATTGACGCCGGCTATCCTTTGGAGCAGGTGATTGAAAAAGTCATCGCCCGTCGTCCGGCGATGCAATGCTCGTTCCAACTCGATCGGCTCGATTTCCTTTATAAAGGCGGCCGCTGCTCGAAATTGGCTCTTATCGGCGCCAATCTCTTGCGGATCAAGCCCGAAATCGTCTGTGATTCCGATGGCAAATTCGGCATCGGGCGCAAACATCGCGGTTCGAGCGAGAAGTGCACCCTGGAATACATCGATCAGATGATTGCCGGCTATCCCAATCTAGATAAAAAAATCGCTTTCCTCGATTATTCGACGATGACTCCGGAACTGGTTGAGAAATGCCGCCAGAAATGCGTTGATGCGGGCTTCCAAGAGGTCCAAGTCTACCAGGCTTGCCCCACCAATTCCTACCATGCGGGTCCTGGCGTGATCGGCATTCATTTCTACACCGATGGTCCCCACCCGGTGGAACCCTATCGTCCGTAAATCTTTACATTTGTAAAACCCTGAAATGGCGACGATGCCATCTTAGGGTTTTTTCGTATGATTTCGTGCTCTTTTTTTCGACCTTCCCCCCTTTTCGGCTCGTTTTTCCTTTTAAAATAAGGACCCCAAGTCGAGAAAGCCAAAGCGAGATTTGCAACTTAAAAACTTCTATTTCATGAAGTTTTACAGCCACGGAAGTCTGAAGCGTTTATAATTTCCCTAATTTATGGCTAATCTTCGGACCGAGAAAAAACTTGTTAAAACTTCGCCCCGCGAAATCACCCTCGCGGAAATCGAGACCCTGACTCGCGATGATCCCGGTAGTTTTGCCATTTATCGCTTAACCTCATCTCAGACGGCAGAAACGCTTTTTTATTCGCCCGATCGTCCGGCTTTTTGCGGTTACACGAAAGAAGAGTATGAGACCCTTTCGCGTGAAGCGAGTGGTTTTATCGTCCCCGAAGATATCCCTTTTGTCGAGAATGCCCTCCAAAGGCTTCTTGATACGGGCGAGGACGCCATGATCAACTACCGAATCAAGCAGAAAGACTTGGGTTTTGTCTGGCTTCATACGGTTTATCGACTGATTGGCTTATTGGATGGGCGACCCATTCTTTTTGCTTCATTTTTAAACGATAGCGCGGAGACCCAACTTTTCACGGAACTTCTCAATAACGTGAAAACGATGATTTTCGTCATTGATTCTTCTTCGCACAAGATGCTCTATTCCAATCGAGCGGGGCAGGAATATTCCCATAAAAACGTCGATTATTCCGCGTTCAACTGCTTTGAATACATCCGTGATCAAAAAAGCCTGTGCAGCCAATGCTTCTTCGCAGGGCTCAAAGAAGGGGAATCGCGGCATCAGGAATTTTTCCACCCCGCCACGAAGATTTGGCAATCCATCAACGTCGAACGGGTTGATTGGTGCGGTCATGACGCCGTGGTGGAGACGATTGAGGATATCACCGATTACAAAGCTCAACAAAAACTGCTCCAAGCCCAAAAAAGCGAATTGGAAAATATTATCGCTTCGATTCCGGTTGGCATTTCGGTCTACCGGAAAGTCGGCAATACTATCACGCGCATTTTCCTTAACGACGACGTCAGCCGGATCAAAGGCGTCTTGCAAGAACAATTGATGAAGGATAGTTTTGCCGATATTTTCAAACGCGTTTGGCCCGAAGATAAGAAAAGGGTCATCGATGACACCGTCGCCGTTTTCACGAAGGGCCACACCCTTTGCGTTTATCGGACCCGCAACGAGAAAACCGGTCGCTATATGTGGCTCCGCCGCGAGGGGCGGTCCCGCCCGCAGGTCGATGGCTCAGTCCTCGCCTATTTCTCTTACGTGGACATCTCCGCTCAAATCGAAGGCGAAGAAGCCCTCCGAGAATCGCGGGATCGTTATAACCGCGCCGTCGAAGGCGGCCACATCGCCGTTTGGGAATACGATCTGGAACGAGATGAGTTTTATTCCCCTCAGAATTCCTTGATGCTTTTGGGCATACCGGATCGCCTCGGGCACATTCCTGATTCGCTTTATCGTTATTTTGCCCCAAACTCTTATCCCGATATCAAAGAACAAATTGACGCCTTGAAAGCGGGGCGAGTTCCGCCGACAAAAGACCTTTGGACTCAAACGGTCAATGGGGTTTCGCGCTGCTACCAAGTGACCTATACGCTGATCTTCGATAGCGATAAACACCCGATCAAAGGCTATGGCGTTGCCCAGGATATCACCTTTCAAAAAAGCCTCGAAGAGGAATATGAGCATCTCTCGCAGGACTTCCTTTTGCTTAACCCTGATGCCTTGTGCTCTTTCCGTCTTAATCTCTCGACGGACCGCTGCTATGGCGGTCATGGTTCCTCCCAATATATCAAACGGATCTTGGCTTCCGACACGGCCGATGGTTTCTTCAAAGCCCTGATGGGTTTGATGGTCGAAGAAGACGACCTCAAAGCGGCCAAAGCCATCATGTCACGCTCGGCCTTGATCGCTTCCTTTTACGCGGGGAAAAAGAACTTATCGTTGACGTATCGCCGGAGAATGGAAAATGGTCAATACCATTGGGTTACGACCTCAATCGCCCTCATTCAAAACCCTCATACCCAAGAGATCGAGGCCTTGCTCTATTCCCTTGACTCGAATGAAGCGGTCACCAACAAGCTCATCAGCGAACGGCTGACTGAAGAAAACTATGAATTCACGGCTTTAATCGATGTCAAATCCGGAAAAATCGTCTTCCATGATTTGCCGAGCGACAGCGCCACGACGCCTCATCAAAGCGACAATTTCGATGACGATTTCGCTGAAGCGGCCGATATCTTGCTGACCGCGCCGAATGCCGCGAAGATGAAGGCGATGGTCAATCTTGCCCATATCCGGGAAGAACTTAAGAAAGCCCCAAAGTATTCTTATACCTTCACGATTGAAAAAGGCGAAGGCAAAGGAGAAGTCAAATCGCTGAGTTTCCTGTATTTGGAGCCTTCGCAAAGCGAAATCCTTTTGGCCCGGAGCGACATTTCCCTCGCGATGGAAGAGGAGAAAAAACAAGCCGCGACCTTAGCCCGAGCGCTCGAAGAAGCCGAAAAAGCCAATCAACTCAAGACCGATTTCCTTTCCAACGTCAGCCACGATATGCGGACTCCGCTCAATGGGGTGATTGGCTATACCGAGATGGCCCTCGAAAGCGAAGATCCCTCCGCGATTAAAGATTATTTGAAGAAAATCAAGAAATCGGGCGAGCTTTTGATGTCGCTCATCAACGATACCTTGGATCTTTCCAAAATCGAAAACGGCCAGACTTCTTTGCAAAAGACTCCGGCGGATCTGAGCGAACTCTTCCAAAAGATTTCGACTTCCGTTGCGCCATCGATCGCCGAGAGAAAATTGAACTTCACCTGCGTTTTGACCCCCGAAAAACCCGCCGAAGTCTCCATCGATGTCCTCAAAGTCACCGAAATCGTCAACAATTTGCTTTCCAACGCCATCAAATTCACTCCGGAAGGAGGTAGCGTGAAGCTTTTGCTTGATGCGAGCAAAGAAACCCCCAATCAGCTTTTGTGCGATATCGTCGTCGAGGATACCGGCATTGGCATGTCCCAGAGTTTCCAAAGCAAAGCCTTTGAGCCCTTCAGCCAAGAAAAGACGGAGAAAAACGCCGATGTCATGGGCTCAGGCCTCGGCTTGTCCATCGTTAATCAATTGGTCCATCTGATGGGCGGCGACATCCGCTTGAATTCAGCCTTAGGGCGGGGGACCCGTTTTGAGATTCGGGTGCCGTTTGAAAAGAGCACGGCGCCGCTTCCCCACGCTTCAACCCCTCTCGGAGACGTGACGTGCTTACGGGGCAAAAAGATTCTTCTGGTCGAGGATAACCGAATGAATGCCGAAATCGCTCGGAATATTTTGACGCGCTATGGCATGAGCGTGGCAAATGCTGGCAATGGTTTAGAAGCGGTTAAGGGCTTTAACGGCGCCTTGCCCTTTACCTACGCGGCGATCTTAATGGATATCCGGATGCCGATCATGAACGGCTTTGAAGCGGCGGAAGCGATTCGCTCTTCGACGAAAGAGGACGCGAAAAGCGTCCCGATCATCGCCATGACCGCAGACGCTTACGAAGACGATGTGAAACGTTGCCTTGATGCGGGAATGAACGCTCATATTTCGAAGCCGATCAACCGCGAGCTCCTTTTGCAGGAGTTGGTCCGCTTCCTAAAGAAGTGAAGTGCAGGATTTGCTTTTCATTTTCGAAGAATCGTATCGCAAAGTGACCTCGCTCTAATGTAACCTCTTACATTCGTAAACATCTCTGTTGCGGTTGCTTGAACACGAAAATAGCCTATAATTTAACAAAACCCCATGAAAAAAGGACTTTTGATCATCTTAAGCGGCCCCTCAGGCGTCGGCAAGGGCACCATTCGGCAAAAAGTCATGGAAAACACGACTTTGAACCTTTGGTATTCCATCTCTTTGACGACCCGCAAACAGCGTCCGGGCGAAATGAATGGCCGCGAGTATTGGTTCGTCAGCGAAAAAGAATTTCAGCGCAATCTCGAAGAAGGCAATCTGTTGGAGCACGCCGCTTTTGTCGAACATCATTATGGCACCCCGAAAGACAAGGAAGAAGAGATGCGGGCCAAGGGCTATAACGTTTTTCTCGAGATTGACGTCAAAGGCGCCAAGCAAGTGATGGAGAAGTGCCCCGATGCGGTGTCGATTTTCTTATTGCCGCCTTCTTTCCAAGAACTCGAAAATCGGATCCGGGGTCGTAGCACCGAAGAGGAAAAAGTGATTGAAGAGCGCTTAGCCAAAGCCAAGAGCGAGATTGCTTTGGCCAAGAACTATAAGTATCAAGTCGTCAATGATTCCATCGATCGCGCCTCCAAGGAAATCATCAGCATCATCGCTCATGAAATTGCCTGCGCGAAAGACTAGACTTCGTTTATAATAATTTTGTGGTGATCCTTCAGGTTTTAACCCAATACGGCAATCGGTCGCTCGACCGGACTTTTTCTTACTTGTATTTCGGCAAGAAAACGGTGGGCGAGCGTTATAGGGTCCGCATCGATTTTGCCGGTCATTTCGCCATGGGTTTCGTCATGAAAATCATCCCGAGCGAGAAAACCCCAGCCCAATTGGAGCAGGAATTAGGCTACGCCCTCAAGACGATCAAAGAAGAAGACATCATTGATGAAGAGCCTTTATTAAGCGATGAACTGATGAGCCTAGCGGAGAAGGTGGCGGATTATTATTTCGCCCCGCTCATCAGCGTTTTGCAGGCGATGCTCCCCCCGTCTTTGAGCCCGCGTCTTTCCTCGCTCCATGGTCCGAAAATCGCCTACGAAAAATGGGTGGAGATCCTTAATCCGAAAGAGGATGATCTCACCGCGAAGCAAACGGAGATGCTGCGTTTAATCGCCAAAAATAGCCCCATTTTGAAAAAAGAGGCGGGTTCTGCAACGATTTTGGAAAAACTCGTCGAAGCGAAGCGCGTCAAAATCATTTTGAAAGAGAAAGCCCGTTATGTCATCCCGCCTGAGGAAAGGGAAGAGCCCCATGAAATGTCCTTAGAGCAGCATGCGGCCTATGACGCGATTCTGGAGGCGCCTCAAAACGTCGTGCTTCTTCAAGGGGTGACTGGAAGCGGCAAGACCGAAGTCTATCTTCGCCTATCCGAAAAAGTCCTCGCCGAAGGCAAAACCGTTTTGATGTTGGTCCCGGAAATCAATCTCACGCCGGTGATGGTCGAATATTTTTCCCGTCGTTTTGCCGATAAAGTCGCGATTCTCCATAGCGAGCTCACCTCCGGGCAACGCTACGACGAATACCGCCGAATCGCCCGGGGCGAAGCTCGAATCGTCGTGGGGGCTAGGAGCGCGGTTTTCGCCCCGCTTAAAAACATCGGTCTCATCGTCCTCGATGAAGAGCATGTCGATTCGTATAAACAAGATAATTTGATCGCGCCGCCTTATTATCACGCCCGTGAAGTCGCCATCCCTCGGGGCGAGCCAGAGCATTGCTAGGTCGCTTTGGCTGCGCGGGACCCCT
>Ga0183101_1000052_pt4 | contig 11247 bp, 10 predicted proteins | sample Biomet3_FD_127790 | JGI IMG/M metagenome (GOLD analysis project Ga0183101, IMG submission 127790) | Microbial communities from bioreactor (seeded with sewage sludge) at LBNL, California, USA - Biofuel metagenome 3 | ecosystem: Engineered > Bioreactor > Anaerobic > Unclassified ... | reverse complement strand
CGTCTGAATGAAAGGATCTTCGAAGGCGAAAACACATACGGAGGTTCACCAATGAACCAATCTACAAAACAAATCCTTATCTTTGCTGGATGCTTCCTTCTGATCGCAGGTGCCGGAACCGGCGCCTATTTCGGTTTAAGTGCGATCCAAAAGGCGGTCGTCGGCAGCTCCGTTAAATCAAGCAGTCCATTATCTGCTAGTCAGGCCACTAGCTCGAAAACCGTTAGTGAGGGGTCAACCAGCACGTCGGAAACATCCCAATACGTGACTGATTCCCCTACGCTGACGGGAAATAAATCCGCGATCGAATTCAGCATCAAGGAAACCGATGGCGACTTCGGAACCGAAAGCTTCGTCGTCGCTTTACAGGGGATCGCTTCCGATGCTGATTCGACCCGGCGGTCGCTCTACATCTCCTGCGATGACTCCGCTCTGGATTCATGGCTGAAGATGACCGTCCTCAAAGACGGCGTCTACACGAAATTAGCGGCCCCGTACACCTTTAGTTCTGGGGACACGGTGTACGTGACGCCGCTGAAAGTACCCGACTTAACCACCGAATACAAATACAAGATCCCGTTATGGATCAAGGCCTCGTCCTACTCAGACATCTATTGGCTGATCGACGTCACGGTCTATAACGGCGCCCACGAAAGGGTGGGCTAAGGAGGATGGCGATGGACAAAACAAAATGGCTCGGCGTTGCCGTTGGGGCAGCGATCATCCTCGGGGCCGGCGGCATCGTTGTCGGAATTAATAAGCTCCGGTCAAAGGCCGCGTCGACCAGCATCGCTGAATCGAGCCAACAGTCGGAAAGCTCTGAGACGCCATCCGTGTCTCAGAGCTCCGCCACGAAACCGGGGACCTCGGTAACGGTGTCCTCGGATCCGTCTTCTGGAACGAATTCCTCCTCATCGACGGATTATTCGCTCGGAAGTGTGACCGAACCGGCGAGCAATTACGTCTTCACTTCCTGCAGCCTCACCAATAGCGTCTTCACCATGGCGGCCGTTGGTGATCAGGTTTCCGAAACGATGACCTTCTCCGCCGAAGACATCATGAACAACACGATGCTCACGGAAGGGAGCGTCTGCTTCTACCTGGTGAAAACCGGGACCCCGGATTATCTGCCGGAAGTGAGCTTCTCGGAAGGAAGTCAAATCAGCTTCCCCGAATCCGAACGGACCGGCTTGCTCGCGGGATTCCAATACCGCTGCACGATCGGCGCGAAAGTCACGCTGACCTTCAAGGGGACCACCGCCGCTAATTTCCGGGGTTACCTCCAGGTCTATGCGTGCGCCATCGTCGGATCTGAGAAATACCGAACGGTGTCGAGCGCCTTCCGTCTCTATCAAGGCGACGTCCCTTATCCGGACATTGCCGACTCTAATCACACCTACGTCTTCGGCGGTTTCTCCGAAACGGTGGATCTCACCTACGACGATGCCGCAACGACTCAGGGCTTCAGCTTCACGCCGACGCTGACGGTCGATGGGGCTAACTACGTCGCCGATAGCAATGGCTTCTGCTGGAAGTTGGTCTTCTCCAACAATCCGAGCATCAGCTACTACTCGAAGTCGACGGCGAAACTCACGACTGAATATTACGACCGCTACGAAGGGATGAATCAGGTGAACGTCTATGGCGACACCGTCAGCATCACCTTCCCTGGAGCCACCAAAGCCATGTGGACCGGCGGCTTCACGATCTCATTCCACGCTTACTACGGCAGCGGCCTGATTGAAGGGACCAAGACCATTACCGGCACGTTCAAAACTGCATAACCAGGAGGTTATAAAAATATGAGTGATCACTTCTTACTAAAAGCATTCGTCGTCATCGGGATTGTCTCTGGCGTTGGCGCTCTTGTCTACGGATTCGATAAGGCCGTTAAAAAGATCGGAGAGGACAGCTGGAACTTCGATTCCGCTACCTCGTCCGTCGTTTCTTCTAACGCCGGTACTTCAAAGGGCGGATCCGGAACCTCATCGAGTTCGCAAACTCCTTCGAGCTCAGAAACTCCGGCCACCTCATCTGCTACATCGAGCAGCTCTACCTCGGCCTCGTCGTCTTACACCTACAACAAATACGATTACTTCACCCAGGGAACCGGAAGCGGATTCGCCAATATCACCGCCGAGGGTCAAGCCGTCACTTATTCGGACACGATGAAGATTGTTCGAAGCGGCCAGCCAACTCTCGCCGTTGATGGAATTGTCTATCTCTATGTTGACCTTCAAGACAGCGGCATGGATCTCCCGACCATTTCGATCGATGCGGAACATCTCCTCGATTTCCCGGCTTCAGAGAAGGTCGGCGATTACGCCAAGTTCACCTACAAGATGAAGGCCGGCGCAACCGTAACCGCTTCTTGGGCTTCTACTTCGCTAAGCAAATATTACGGCTATCTCTACTTGCATACGGCCGTCTTCACTAACGGATATCTTTACGCCACTGGGGACAACCGAGTGGATCTCACCCAGAACGGCGACAACATCATGGCTCCTGACGGCCACGCCTACGCTCTTCGTATCGATGCTGATGCCGGCGAAGATGGCTGCGATTATCAGCCTTCGCAAACCACAGCTTCCTGGGGAGTTCAAGTGAAGATTACCCAAGATGGGACGGAAATCGACGATGCGTCCCAGTCTGATTACGCGATCGCCGTTAAGTTCGATTTCACCAACGCTAAAGGCGGCACCTTCGCCATCGCTGCCGATACCGGGAACCCCGATCTCGTCACTGATGCGATGAAAGCCAATGGCTACAGCTATTACTACCGAGGGGACGAGCTTCTTAGTGTCAGCGTCTCCGATACGGTCCAAGCGGACTGGAGCGGCTCGTTCACGCTCACTTACGTTACTTACTACGGTGATCGCCTGATCCCAGGAAGTCACACGGTTACCGTTACTCTGTTTAAGAATTCCTGAGCCTTAAAGGAGGCACACAAATGAACAAAGGTGGAAAAGTATTCCTCATCGTTCTTGCTTCGATCGGCATTCTTGCCGGCGTGGCCGGCTTAACCTACGGGTTGAGCTCCAAAGTTCACAACTGGGTCGACCAAAAAGTCGAACCCTCGAAGGATAACGTCACCGTTTCCTTCAATTACGACGCGGCTGGTTTCACTAAGGCCGCTGACACCGACAAGATGGACAAGATGATCGTCTCGATCGCGGTTCGTCAGAACGGCGTTATCACCAACGACGTCCCGGTCTTTATCTCCGGGAACTATGCGGCCCTTGGCGATAAGACCGTTACTCCGACCGACGTGGCGTTCGTCCCGGTAGCTGGAGACAAACTCCAGGTTGTCGAGGACAAGGACAAGCTGAACAAGAGCTGCTACTACAACGGCGGCAAGATCAAGTTCTCCATGACTCTGCCTTACGCCAACTGGGGCGGTTATATGACTCTGACCGCTTCGTTATTGCCCAATTACGACAAGGTGGGCGAGGGCGATGTGAAACTCGTGAAGAATGTGGCGGTGACCTCGGCGGCTTCGGCTGCCAGCTCCGCTGCCGCTCTGATCCCGTTCGCTCCGCTCGCCTATTCGATCGCCGATTGATTGGACGTCGGATCAATTAACCGGGTTAGCTCTCAGCGGTGTCTGAAGTAAGCAGATGCCGCTGAATCCTGATCCGATATAGGAGGCCACCATGACCAAAACTAAAAGCAAACTTCTATTTCTATCCCTTACCGGATTCGCCGTGATCTCTGTGGTCATCGCGGCCGGCATCTTAATTTATCAGAACAGCCTTAAAGCTCAGGCGAAAAAAGTCGTCGATGAGAGCGTGCTCTATCTGGGCGTTCCCTATAAGAACGACAACCAGACGGTCGACCTCATCGTGACCGCGAAAAGCCCATCGGGAACCGTGACGAAAACCTTCGGATCCGGCGAGCTACAGACTTTAGCCGGCCAAGACGAGAGCATCCGTTTTTATGACTATGCGGCCGAACCTCTTATCTCGTTAGGTAGCAAGACGGTCGGCGCTTGGCTCGCAAACTCCGGAAATTCCCTCCAGGTGAAAACCGTGGGGGATTCGCTAGTGACTTCGAAGGAAGTCTCGATCGACAAATCCGGGATCTGGATGATCAACGTCGCTGCCAAAGATGGCGCGGATCCCGCGACATCCCATTCTTATGCCTACGTGAATTACACGTACGGCTCGGAGGAATAAACATGAACATCATTACCTCATTACTTGCCCTCATCGCGATGGGCAGCGCTGCCGCTCCTCTCTATCAAGCGACTTCTTCGGCCAAAACCGCGATTGACGTTAGCTCGAGCAACGTGCTGGAGGATCTGGCTTGTTTCTATCATGACCAATATCCGACCAACACCCTGAGCTATCTGGTGCCGCACACTGCCGGCGGCGACAAATACAACGACTTCAAATTCATCACGATGTACGCGAACAAGGGCAACCTTTATCTTTACTTCTATAGTTCCGCTTCGAAATTCATCGTCGACGATGTCCGTTTCGAATATTCCAATTCGACCACCGTGAGCGCGGATAAAACCGCGATCACCGAGAACTGGACCACCGCTGCCAACGCCTTTAAGTGCACGGTTCATGACCATAACGGGACTGAACGCGTCTTCTATAAGGCGGTCGCTCATTCCTTTTATACGTATAACGTCGGCGAGAAGCACCGGGTCAAAGCCGGGCGGCTCACCGCCTACGCTACCGGTTCGCTCCTTTATGGCCGCGAATGTGAGAACGCCGAATACTCTTGGGTGGATCAGGCCGACGGTTCTGAGCAGGTCTATTCCTATTATAAGAACAACTACATCGTCATCGATGGCTCCAAGGGCGTGACCCAGATGGTCACGACCAAGTACGGGGATCTCGCCTTGAACGAAACCCTCAAAGCCTCGGAGCTGCAATGGCTTTTCTTCAGTTATTCCAATTCCTCGAAAGGGGCGAACTACGACCTTGGGAAGCTTACCGCGGTCTCTTGCTCTTATGAGTATCTGACCTACGACGCGACTTATCGCATCAATCGGAGCACACTCCCCTGGGATCACTTCGCCGGTATCTATTACGGCCTTTATGGTCAAGCCGACTCCTTCTACAAAGCGGCCGGCCATAACGCAAGGGAAGCCACGTTCACCAAAGCGGACTCGGTTCGTTTGTCTTCGACCGTGACGCCTAACGAAAAGAAGATCGATGAGGTCACACAGACCACTCAGATCTTTCTTTGGAACGTCACTCACGAGATTCATTACTCCTATAACACCCTCCAAGCTTTGGACGACACTTCGGTGGCCTCAATCAAGGACGCCGACTTCAAGAGTTTCATGCAAAGCTTCAGAGGATCTTACAAGTACGCCATCAACTTCAAGGAAGATGTGCGGCAGGTCACTGCCCGGTCGAGCGACTGGCAGAATCCGGCCGACTGGTTTAACAACACGGTCAAGGTGACGACCCGTTGCCATGAGGCTAAGGCGATCCAGATTACGACTCTCACCTTCGAGAACGAGGATGGCAAAGCCGACTTTAATGCCCTCATGGATCCGGTCGACGTGGACACCACTGTCCTCACGAATCCGAAGGACTACAAGACGGTCTCGCTCATCAAGAGCAAGGCTCTCCAGTGGTTCAACGGGATCACGATCGCGCTCATCGTTGCCGGTGTTGTCGTCCTTGGGATCTATCTCTTCATCGTCTTCCGCCGCTTCGCTAAAACCGGGCGGATGGTGACTGGATTCTCCCACACGAATTCCGTGCAGAAGTTCAATAAACCGCGCAAATCCAAGGCTTCTTGGAAGCGACGTAAGTGACCGGAAAGGCTATTCGTGCACGACGTTTTCAAACAACATCGCCTGTTAAAGCTCGTGGGCTTAGCCCTCGGGCTTTTACTGGTTTCATACCTGGTCTATGCCGGCACCTCGATCTACTCCTCCAGAGGGATCGGGCTCAGCTCTTTGATCGGGTCTTACTACGACGGGATCGAGCATCAAGTCGACATCGATGAGGACGGCCACGGGCGTTTGGTCTCTGGCGACTATTCCGTGGCTTTCATTTATAGCTACGGCGAAGGGTCGTTCGCCTGCACCGCTGCCGACTCGAACACCTGGACTCTTAAGGTGGTCGATCAGGGGAATTTGTACTGCACCTACGATGGCCATTACCTCGTGAGGGAGGCGGCCGAATGAGAAAGCTCTGGCTTAAAACCTGGAGGCACCTCCTCGCGATCGCCATCCTCATGGGGATCGGGTGCTTCCTTATCTTTATGCAACCGAATTCCTTTTATCGGTTCGGCGTCTCCTTCAAAGTGGGGATCGATAAGCTTGGCTATTTCATCATGTTCTTCTTCAAAGAACCTGAAAACCCGGATTACCTTCTCTCGGAAGTGACCCGGTTCCCGGATTCCTTCTACGGGGTATCGAAGCTCGACCTTCCGGCCTTCTGGAATGACGTCGTGCTCTGGTTCCGCCTGATGTTCACGAAAGGCAATGCTCAGCGTTGGCTGCTCTCGGTGACCGATTGTCTCTCGATCTTGGCCCGGGTCATCATGGTTCTGGGGATGGTTCTGGTGGCTTTGGTCCTCCAGGTCTATTCCTACTTCGACGAATCTCAGACTTTATGGTCGAGAACGAGCAAGCCGCTTCAGACGTGGTATTGGATCCGTGAGCGGCCTTTGGCCAAGTTGATCGGCTTCGTCGTCGACTACGCGAAATGGTTCTATAAATCCTTATACTTCGTGAGCTCCGTCATCGTTCTGGCTTTTGCCTTAAGGCTATTCAGCATCGCGATCGACGTGGTGAGCGAATATTTCTATTTCTTCGCCAGCTTCAATCTCCTCTCGGTTCTTGACGTAGCGCTTGCCGGCCTGTTCAGCCTGCTGGCTGCCATCAGCTTCCTGCCGATGTGGTTCCAGGGCGTGATCGTTTACGTGATCTTCCGGTACGTGATGGTCGTTCAGGCCCGGAAACTCATCGAGGGGAAGCTGATGCCGCATGACGAGGCGATGGTGGATTCCGACACCGGGGTTTTCACACTCATTCTGGGAAAAATGCGGGGTGGGAAGACAACGCTTGCCACTGCATTCGGGCGGATCGTGAACACGATTTACCACCGGAATGCCTACGACAACATGAACCGCGTGTCCCTTATGTTCCCAGAATTCCCCTACCAACCTTTCGAGCGGGACATCGTTCGTCTAGCTGGCAAGCGGCGCATCGTCAACATGCAACAGGCCGCGGCCTTCGCCTACCGTCTCTTCGAAAAGGGTTCAGTTAAGCCGAAAGTCTTATATGGCTACGACGTCAATAAGCGTCGCGATTGCTTCTACGACGGTTCGGTCAACATTGGGCTGGCCGACGCCTTGGCCATCTATGCCGAAAGCTATTGGGTTTATTTCCATGCCGGGAATTTGATCGCGTCGAATTACGGGATCAGAACCGATGATCTGAGGATGGACCACGGCCATCTCGTCCTTTGGGACAACAAGTTATTCCGCCGCCACAACAAGGAGCTCGGCAGCTTTAGCTCTTTGAGTCACATCCTCGTCTGGGACATGCTGCGCTTCGGTAAGAAAGTCGATGAGGATAACAAGTACCGAGACTGCGCTGGACCCATGGTCGTCGTCGCGACCGAATTCGGGAAAGAGAACGGAAACATGGTGACCAATCAGAGCTATTCCGCGAATGACGAGACGGCCAATCCGAAGAACGATCTCCTGGATTATTCCATGAAGCTCGGCGGACACCTGGCGAATATCTGGCACACGAATTTCTTCAAGTTCATCGCCGATGAACAACGATCGGGATCCCTGACTTCTAACCTGGTGGACGTCGCTCAGACGATCTTCACCGCGGATCCCAAAAACCAAAAAGAGAAATGCGCTTTGAAACTTTGGTGGGTCGAGTCCTGGATCTTGGATTGGATCGTGAATTTGAGGGACAAATTTTACTCGAAGTATCGCTTTAGCCGCGAGGATCCGACTTTGCTGTTCCATCTGGTGAATTCTGTGGCCTCGATGGCGTACTGGAGATTGACCTCCGTTTACAACAGCTACGGGTACCGTGAAGTGGTTTTGCCCATCTGCACGGCCGACTCTACCGGCAACTTGATCGAAGGTGACCGGGAAAAATTCTACATCGTGAATTACATCGACTTCGCATATCGGTTTGAATCCGCCTGCATGAAGGATTTCTTGAATGCGAAAAAGGAAGATGCGATTAGGGGATTCTTTGATCTCCCCACGTATAAAACGCTCATGCCGAGCAAGGAGGAATGGGATATGCAAGGCAGCTATGTCGTCGCGAATTTGGAAGATCCGAACAGAAAATTCCGGACTAAAGGAGCTGATAGGGGACGGAACGGCTCCCGGCGCCAACGTGGCGCGGACCGTTCCGGCCACATCAGCGGAGGTGTTCGGTGATGCCAGACCGCAAGGATGAGGGGATCTCCCCTATCGCGTGCCCGGAAGGGCACAAATCCGTCGAAGCGGAAGATGGACAGACCGGCCTTGGCGTCAGCCAAGGCGGTCGGGGGGCAAGTAACACCCCCGACCCAAAGTATTTCAATACCTGCATCGACTACTTGAAGGTGCGGTTCGATAAGCCGTTTCAGATGACCGATTTGGATTTCATCCTCCTGTTCGATCTTCTGAAATTGAATATCAACCATGTCACGATGAAGCGCGGCGGCGACAACTACGAGGACACCTTCGCTTACGACGAGGGCTGCTGCGTGATGTCTGGGGGTGACTACACCAAGAACAAGGATGGCAAGGAAACCTGCGTCCTTGAGATGAAGGGCCATGCCTGCCGCCTCTTCGAAGAGCGGATCTGGAATGCGCTTCCGTTTAAGCCAGAGCCCAGGGAAGCTAGGAAGATTTCTGACGAGGGCTGGAAGCGGCTTTTCTTGAAGCTCAGGGATATGGGTGCCATCTGCACCCGTATCGACTTGCCGACCGATGACCTCAACGGCGCGGTTCCTTTTGCTGAGCTTCGCCAGAAAATCGGCAACAAGGAATACACCTCGAACATGCGATCGATGACCTTGCAGGACTCGCTGCCGAAGGATTGCGATCCGGCGAGAATCCGTGAAAGCAAGAACCAGGGGTACACCGCTACCCTTGGCGGCCGCGATTCGGTTCAGCTCTGCATCTACAACAAATTAGCCGAACGGGAACGGTTCGGCGGCGTGTTCAACCTGAATTCCTGGATCCGGTACGAAGTTCGGTACTATCACCGCAATGCCCAGAAAGCATTTCTAGGCCTAACCAACGCGTTTGAAACCGGGAACGTCCAGAAGTTCATCGTCGGGTGCTTAAAGGGCTGTATCGACTTCAAAGAGGACATGGACAAATTCCGGAAGGACGGAAATACCGGGCACGCTCCGACGTGGGATGTCTGGGACAAATTCCTCGCCGGGGTCGAAGAGAACAAAATCAGTAGCCGCGTCCGGGCAGAAAGCTCGTACGAGGTATCTGCACAGTGGCTAATGAAAAGCGCGGCCAAAGCTTTGGCCAGGCTTTGCGCTGGACGTCCCGAATTGGCGACGAAGATGCTTTGTTTCTTGATCAAAGGCGGCACTGCCAACTTCGATGAGGACGATTTGGCGATGGTGAACAACTTCCGAACTTTGGCCGGGACTGACGAAAACAAGGAAGCTGCGTATACGAGCATCATCGAGATGGATCGAGCCTTGGATCAGATTCCGGGGATGAAGGAACCATACGATGAGGAATTGGGAAAGCTCTTCTATGGTATCGGACTGAAACTTGGCGGAGCCAATTACTCGGATCTGGGGATCGTCGGAGCGGATTCCGATGATGACGATGATGAATAAAGCATCGTTGGGAACAAACTCAATGACATTTTATGAACATTCGGTCTTCTCGATGTATCTTTTTACGCTACAATATAGAAGAAGAAAGTAGAGGAAAAAGAACATGGCAGTTTACTTCGACAAAAGGACTAAGGGTTATTATCTCCGGGTATTTTACAAGCGACGCCAGTATTATCTCTATACTGACTCGAAAACTGGTAAGCCGTTTGCTTCGAAGAAGGAAGCGGCCAAAAGTGAACCGGCGTTTTTGATTACTCTCGGCAATACCGGTCGAGCTTCTTCAACAACGATCTTAGCTGAAAGCCTTTTTGATAGTTTTCTTGAAACTTTGCCAGCTCGGTTAAAACCATCGACCGTTTATACTCACATTGTTTTATTCAAAAAATATGTTGAACCAGAGTTTAAAGGTCTCGATGTTCTAGATATTACGAATAACGATCTGGATCGAATCAACAACGTTATCAACATGAAAGATGCTAAGGCAAATCTGTCTCACACCATCGGCGTGGCAAAGGCTTGGGTTCGTTATTTGAATCGCCTTAACGAATCGCTGAAACCTGAAAAATTCTTTGCCTTCAAAAATTCAGCGCCTCGGGATCATGTTTATCATATCTGGAGCCGGCAGCAAGAGGCTCACTTCTTATCCGTTATCTCGGATCCCACTGATAAGCTTATGTTCACTCTACTTTGCGATTATGGCTTTCGCATTGGGGAACTCTTAGCGTTGCGCTATGAGGACATCAATTGGGTGAATGGCACAATCTCTGTGAATCGCACTGTGGTTATTAAGAACAACAAGGGCGAGCAGATTTTCACGACTCCTAAAACCAAAAACTCTATTCGCACTTTGCAGCTACTTGGCGAGATTAAAGATCTTTTGGATCCTAATAAAAAGGAAGGCTATTTGTTCCCGGGTACCTCCAGCGCCGTTATTGGTGAAACCACGGCTCGGCGTTTGAATATCAAATATGCTGAGATGGCTGGTGTCAAATCTCTTACCATGCATGAATTCCGACACTCTTGTGCTTCCAATCTTCTGAAAGCAGGGATCCCGGTTCGGGTTGTGGCTAGGTGGATTGGCGATACCGAGGAAACGGTAATGAGCTTTTATAGCCATTTGTTCCCAGATGAGAAAATGATGGTCGGAGATTGGCTCGAAAAGAATCCGCTTGAAGATAGCCTTCACAATACATTAAGTGAACAATTTGTTACACCCACGCCACATGACCAAGAACATCGGTTTTAATGGAAAACCGTTGGTAGACCGTTGGTAAGAAAAACAACGAAAATTAAAAAACACCGATGGCTGTCGAACCAATTCGGTGTTTTTAATTGCTTTTGGTGGAGCAGGCCGGGATCGAACCGGTGACCTCATCGTTGCGAACGATGCGCTCTCCCAACTGAGCTACAGCCCCAAAGGCGTTGTAATTATAGGCAACAGCAG
>Ga0183101_1000218_pt1 | contig 11252 bp, 8 predicted proteins | sample Biomet3_FD_127790 | JGI IMG/M metagenome (GOLD analysis project Ga0183101, IMG submission 127790) | Microbial communities from bioreactor (seeded with sewage sludge) at LBNL, California, USA - Biofuel metagenome 3 | ecosystem: Engineered > Bioreactor > Anaerobic > Unclassified ... | reverse complement strand
TGATATTATATTTTGATTCTTTTAATTCAGCACATTTATAATTGCTTTTTTGAATATCAAGTGATATATTTTCATTATGAAGGTCATAAAAACAATCATTTGAAGCATAAGAATTATTAGACTTAAAATCATTAAAGTTGGAATCAGTTTTTAAATCGTTCTTGTTTTCTGAATAGATATTACTGAACTTTTTATCAGTTTTAAAATTGTGACATGCATTGATATGTTTATTATCAGTGCTCACATCAGTGGCATCTATGTTAGAAATCTCGTCGCTAGTTTCAGTGCTAGCATTATTAGTTAAATTATCTAAGGTAATGGTAATATGCAAATGTTCATTTCTAAGTTTATTAACTATTAAATTAGGATCACCTAATTCCTTTGCTATATCGTCTTCTGTTCTTCCAACAGTTAATCTAGTTTTAAAGTAATTTTCATAATAAGAAATAATATCTTGCAGCTTTATTTCAGGAAAGTCTTTTAAACCATCCATTAAAATGTTGAAAAATTCATTTTGGGTCATTACAATAAATCTCCTTTTACCTAACTTCAGAATATATTTCCTGATTAAAAGTATATGATAGGAATGAAAAGATCACAAGATATTACTTTATACTTTAATGTTTTATTAAGGTGTTGTAACTTAGAAATTAACAAAGTATTAAGAAATTCTTAAGTATGCCCATAGTATTTTATTGGTAGTGCTATTATTATCCACATAAATATGATTAATTATAAAATCGAATTTTGTAATTATACGCGTCAACAAGAAGTTTTGTGAATAAACTTGTGGACAAACTTAAATGATATAAAATAAAACTAAGGCTTAGCCTTGTAAATATAAGGCTTGTTTATACTGTGGATAATAGTATAAAATCTGTGGATAACTTAATTGTCAAATATGATATTCAATTAGTTCTTTATGAATGTTTTAGAATTAATTATGGACTTGATTTCAATAAATATGGAGATAATTGATTATAGAGAGAGAAATTTGTAGAAAGTCTTTCCTAACAATTTTTCGTTGAGAAATTTAATGATATGTATTTATAAACAATATGCACATATTTGTGGATAAAAACTGTGGATATTGTGGATAAATAAAATTTAACTTTAAGAAATACGAGAAAGTAGTATAATATAAATAGTAATTAATGGAATTTAACATATTGTATGAAGATAAGTGATTTATTTTAAAAATATTATAATTATAAGTATATATGCGAAAGATAATTTTAATTTAGAAAATTTTTAATAGAGGTTTAATTTATAGGAAAGTATAACTATAAAGACAATAAAAGAAAAATGTATAACTAGAGAAATTTATTATAAAAATCTAACCGATAGTTAATGGGGAGGGGATAAAAATTATGACCAATAAAGATGTTAAATATGTTCCTCAAATAAAGGGTACGCTTAGGAATCATGTAATTGAGGTTCCGGCAGTTATAAGAAATTGTGGTGGAATTAAAATTTTTGGGAAGAGAATAAAATCATTGCTATTTAGTACAGATGTAGCATTAATAAGAAATAGCAATGCTGATGCAATTATTGCGGTATATCCATTTACACCACAGCCTGTAATAACACAGGCACTTGTTATGGCAGCTGATGTTCCGGTTTTTTGTGGCGTAGGTGGAGGAATAACACAAGGAAAAAGAGTTGTGAATTTAGCTATGGATGCAGAATTTAAAGGTGCTATGGGAGTTGTTGTAAATGCACCTACGAGTAATGAAATTGTTAATAAGATTAGGTCAACAATAGATATACCAGTAATAGTAACGGTCATTTCTGAAGATGAAGATATTGCTAAAAGGATTGAAGCTGGAGCTACAATACTTAATGTTTCAGGTGGAAGAAATACCGCTAATATAGTCAGAAATATCAGAAAGAGATTTCCAGAGTTTCCTATAATAGCAACTGGAGGACCAACTGAAGAGTCAATTAAAGAGACAATTCAAGCTGGAGCAAATGCTATAACTTTTACGCCACCAACATCAGCAAGTATTATGGGAGATCTTATGGATGAGTATAGGAAAGAATAAGAACTTAATAAGCTTGGGTTTTATACCATTAATTTAAAGTTAAAAAAGTATTGCTTTAAGTTTAATTTATGGTATCATATTTGTAACAGTTTAATAAAATGATATTGTGCAGATAATGATTTATAATGTCATTAATATTAAAATATTAATGAATTCTAATAATATAATATATAACATGACCTGGGGTAGAGGTGCTGCAATAAATAGTAGGTATGAGGAGTTGGCAAACGTTGATTTATACTAAAAGGTATTACAGCCGAAGAAAATAGATTATTATGCGATAATCTTTTTCTGGGTATTCATAGAATATGTGAATAACTGTCACGAAGAGTGTTGAGCTACAAGGTACTTTTTTCAGTTATAAATTAACAGTTTGAAAAGAATAATAATGATTTTGTTAGTATAGACGTTCAAATTCATTTATTAATCTTTTGCGAAGAATTGATAATTAATGAAAATATTGTGCATAAATTTAGCGTAAAGATCTACCACTCGTCACAGATATACTCTGTGGCGTTTGTTTTTTATTATAATTATTAGTTAATACAACAGCAATAATCCGGAGTTAATGCAAAAAACGGATATTTTTTATTGAAATTGGTGTTGTGATTTATTTTAATCAATGAAGCAATAGCTAATAAAATATAATTTGGGGGTTAATCAAATGAAGTTGTTTGGAACAATGAAAGTAGAAGACAATCAATTAATGATTGGAGGCATCAGTGCTAAAAATTTAGTGAGAGAATATGGGAGTCCGTTATATGTATTTGATGAAGATTTAATAAGAGAATACTGTAGGGATTATAGAAAATATTTCAAGTGCGAAGAGAATAATAATAGAGTAGCTTTTGCAGGAAAAGCATTTTTGACACTTCAAATGTGTAAATTATTGAAGGAAGAGAATATGTGTCTTGATGTTGTATCTGGGGGGGAATTATACACTGCATATAAGTCTGAATTTCCACTTGAAAAAGTTATGTTCCATGGAAATAATAAGACTCTATCTGAGATTGAACTTGGCGTAAGACTAGGTGTAGGTAATTTTGTAGTAGATAATTATTACGAAATAGACGCATTAAATGATATAGCTAAAGAATATAATAAGGTACAAAATGTTTATTTAAGAATAACACCAGGTATTGAAGCGCATACTCATGATTATATAAAGACTGGACAAATAGATTCAAAATTTGGCTTTGCTCCAGTTGATACTATAATAGAAGATGCTATTAAAAAAGCTATAAGTTTAGAGAATATAAATCTTGCAGGAATACATTGTCATATAGGTTCGCAAATATTTGACTTAGAGCCATATGAAGATGCTGTTGAAATAATGTTAGAACTTGTGAGAAATACAAAGGAAAACCTAGGTTACCTAATAAACGAAGTAGATTTTGGCGGAGGTTTTGGTATATATTATACCGAGGGAGATGAACCAAGAAGTACTGAAGAATATTGCAGCACAATAATTAATAAAGTTGATGAAGTGTGTGCGAGAACAGGTCAAGAAAGGCCAATTCTTACAATAGAGCCAGGAAGAAGTATTGTAGCTAATGCAGGAACAACTTTATATACTGTAGGATCAGTCAAGGAAATTCCGAGTGTTAGAAAATATGTATCAGTAGACGGTGGAATGACTGATAATATAAGACCGGCTCTTTATAATGCAGAATATGAATGTATTATTGCAAGTGGAGTTGAAGGAGATAGAGAAGAAACAGTTACAATATCAGGAAAATGTTGTGAATCGGGAGATATATTATTAGAAAATATTAAAATTCCAGAAGTTAAAAGCGGAGATATTCTAGCAATAATGACTACAGGAGCATATGGTTATTCTATGTCAAGCAATTATAATAGAATACCAAAGCCAGCGGTTGTAATGGTTAAAGATAATGAAACAAGACTTATTTGCAAAAGAGAATCTTATGATGATCTATTAAAGAATGATGTTGAATAGATATAAGTATTTGAATATGTTTAAGTAAGAATTTAAATTATATAGATTTCCTAAAAGGATTATGCACTAATTTTTAAGATTGGTGCATATTTTTGTTATAAAATTAACATCTTATAAATATTTTAGATAGTAAAATATGTTATACTAATATAGCATATTAAAATATGCACATTAGAAAAAAGCGCGAAGCGCAACCAAGATCATTTTAATTAGAAAAAAGCGCGAAGCGCAACCAAGATCAATTTTAATTAGAAAAAAGCGCGAAGCGCGATCAAGAACTTTTTAAGTGAAATGATTTATATAATTAAGGATTATGAAAAATGGGGTATTAATGAAAAATTATGTGTAATTTGGGATATGGAGGTAATATTGTGGCAGAAAATAACGAAGATGAAATTGTAGCAGATAAAAAAGAAAAAAAGAAGTCCATATTAAATGAATGGATAATTGATATTGCAGTTGTTCTTTGCATAGCACTTCTTGTATGGAATTTTGTGGGATACGGTGTTTGGATTACAAGCGGATCTATGATTCCAACATTAGAAGTTAAAGACAGATTGCTAGTGACTAGAGTACATAATCCTAAAAATTTAAAAGAAGGAGATATTGTATTATTTAAAAATGACGAATTTAAAGGGGAAATTTTAATAAAAAGATTAATAGGACTTCCAGGAGATGTTATAGAAATTAAAAATGGTGTTGTTTATAGAAACGGTCAGGAGCTCAAGGAAGACTATGTGAAAAATAATGAGATATACAATGGAAGTTTTAAAGTACCAGATAATAAGTATTTCTTCTTAGGTGATAATAGAGCTAACTCAGATGATTCTAGGTATTGGAAGGATCCTTATGTTGATGAATCATATATAGAAGGAAAGGCTCAAGTAAAGTATTATCCCATAAAAGATTTTGAAATATTAAAGTAATATGAGTTAAATTTTTTATAAAGTGTGAATACTACTTAGTATGTGGTATAAGATAAACGAATCTTGCAAAAGGGAGAACATTTAATGAATGAAAATGATTATGTAATGGAATCAAAGGACATAGATTTAAATTGTTCTGATAACATCACTAATAAGTCAGATAACGATTTTCTAAAGAAAAAATTAGACAAAAAAGAGAATAAAGAATTGCTATCTAATAAAAATATTATAGGAAGTTTTTCGTTTGAAAGCACTTTCTTTAGAGAGTGGATAATTCCTATAATAGCAGCTATAGGAATGGCTTTTTTAATAAATAAATTTTTGATTTACACCGTATATATACCTAGTGAATCAATGGTTCCTACTTTAAATATTGGCGATAAATTAATAGTAACTAGAATTTATGACACTAGTAGGATTAATAGAGGAGATATAGCAGTATTCTATTCAAAGGAACTTGATGAGGTTCTTATAAAAAGAGTTATAGGTCTTCCGGGAGATCACATTGAAATACACAGCGGTACTGTTACTGTAAATGGATCAGATATTAAAGAAGATTATGTAAAAAATAATGAAAATTTTGATGGGGTTTTCGATGTGCCTGAAAATAAGTTTTTCTTTTTAGGAGATAATAGGAGCCGATCAAATGATGCAAGAAGATGGATTAATCCATATATAGATGCCTCAAATATAGAAGGAAGAGCTGTATTAAAATTCTATCCATTTAAAGATTTTGGAAGCTTAAATTAATAGTAAGACTTAAGAATATAATATGGTGCAAGATAGACTAGCAAGCTCACTTGTTATTTTTTAGTGATTACTAAGAGTTATTGGTGATATTTTCATAGATATACTGTATAATTTAGGTGATTAGAGGAAAACTTACTTGCGTTCGCTCTCTAAGTAAGCTATTCACTATTCTTGGAATTAATTTATACTGTGAAAAGAGGATGCTAAGTGAGTGAAAAGTATATAATAGATAGAGTAGAAGGAAATTATGTTATAATTGAAAAGGAAAATGGGGATATAGATAAAATATCTATTAGGAATGTTACAGGGGATTTTAAAGAAGGAGATATTTTAATTAATATAGATAATAAATATTTTAAAGTAGATAAAAAGTCCACAGAAATTCGCAAAAAACAAATAGATAATAAGATGAAAGATATGTGGGAAGAATGAGCTGATTTATGAATATTAATAAAATATAAATTTAAAATCAATTCAGATATAATTAAGTTTGATATTTAGCCTAACTTGTAACAAAGGTGAAAAGGTAAATGAAATGCTATATTGTCTGAAATTGTGTTACTTATATAGGAAATTGATGAATATAAAAGTAGTACAGTATTGGACATAATGATTAATAAATATAATGGGAAGGTGATTAGATGCAGAATAATAATAATGGTAATAAAAAGAATAACAAAAATAAGAATTCTTTTACTATAGCAATTACTTATTTTTTAATAGCTTTTGCATTTTTGATGGCGTTTAATTATGCAAGAGAAGAAGCTACAACAAAAGAGATTACTTATAACGAATTTCTAAGATTGCTTGATAATAAAGAGATTTCTAAAGTTACTATAACTACAGAAAACTTATTAATAACGCCAAGTGAAGATAATGAAGAGTACAAAGGAAAAACTTTGTATACAGCAAATGTAAAGGATGAAACATTAATAACTAAGCTTAATGCAGCTGGTATTGATTTTACAGGTAAAAATCCTAAAGAATCACCAATGATGAATATTCTCCTTACTTGGATATTGCCTATGGTTCTTATATTCTTCATGTGGAGATTTTTATTCTCTAAGATGGGCGGAGGCGGAGGCGGTGTCATGGGCATCGGTAAAAATAACGCTAAGGTCTACATGGAAAGTGAAATAAAAGTGACTTTTGATGATGTGGCAGGTCAGGAAGAAGCTAAAGAATCCTTAAAAGAAGTAATAGATTTCTTAAATGCGCCAGCTAAATATACTGAAATTGGAGCTAAATTACCTAAAGGTGTTTTACTTGTAGGACCTCCGGGAACAGGAAAGACTCTTATTGCAAAAGCAGTTGCAGGAGAAGCAAGAGTCCCATTTTTCTCGCTTTCAGGTTCAAGTTTTGTTGAAATGTTCGTTGGAGTTGGAGCATCAAGAGTAAGAGAATTATTCAAAGATGCAGTAGCTAAAGCTCCATGTATTATTTTTATAGATGAAATTGATGCAATTGGTAAGAGCAGAGATAATCAAATGCAAAGTAACGATGAAAGAGAACAAACTTTAAATCAATTACTTTCTGAAATGGATGGATTTGATTCATCTAAAGGTGTAGTTTTACTTGGAGCTACAAATAGACCAGAAATACTTGATAAGGCTCTTTTAAGACCAGGTAGATTTGATAGAAGAGTTATAGTTGATAGGCCAGACTTTAAAGGAAGAGAAGCTATACTTCATGTTCATGCAAAGAATGTAATGCTAGGACCTGATGTGGATTTAGCTGAAATAGCTAAGAGTACTCCAGGTGCTGTAGGGGCCGATCTTGCGAATATCATTAATGAAGGTGCTTTAAGAGCTGTAAGAAGAAGAAGAAAAACAGTTCTTCAAGAGGACTTAAGAGAAGCCGTTGAGGTTATAATTGCAGGTAAAGAAAAGAAAGATAGAATTCTATCACCTAAGGAAAGAGAAGTTGTTGCATTCCATGAAGTTGGGCATGCACTTGTTGCAGCGATGCTTAAAGGAGCAGATCCTGTACATAAAATAACAATAGTACCTAGAACTATGGGAGCATTAGGTTATACTATGCAATTACCAGAAGAAGAAAAATATTTGACATCTAGGGAAGAATTAATAAATCAAATTACTGTAATGCTTGGTGGTAGATCTGCTGAAGAGGAAGTATTTGATTTAGTTTCTACAGGAGCTTCAAATGATATAGAAAGAGCTACTCAACAGGCTAGAAGCATGGTTTCTATTTACGGAATGAGTGATAGATTTGATATGATGGCTTTAGAATCAGTGCAAAATAGATATCTAGATGGTAGAGCTGTCAGAAACTGTAGCGAAGAGACTTCTACTATTTTAGATGAAGAAACACTAAGAATAATAAAGCATGCTCATGCAAATGCTAGACAGATTCTTAGAGATAATAGAGATTTATTAGATAAAATTTCGGAAGTACTTTTAGAGAAAGAAACAATATTTGGAGAAGAATTCTTTGATTTAGTCTATGAAAAATATCCTGAAATGAAGGAAGAAAAAGAAAAGGAAAAATCAGAGAACGAAAAGAGAGTAAAAGAGTTAGCAGAAAGAAGAGCTAAAAAGCATGCTTTAGATATTGTTATAGATGATAAGCCTGAAAAGTCACAAAGAGATTTTCAAGATTTAGGGAAATCAGAATTAATAACAAGTAATCAAACATCTGTGATTATGGAAAGTGATGCGAAGGCAGAAGGCGCAGCTGAAAATATTAATGATGATAAATTTATATCTAAAGAAGAGGAATCTGATAAAAAGGATTCTGAAACTGATAATATTTAAAGAAACAAGTTGACATGTAAATATAGTATTTAATGCACAGTGGAGGAATAAAACCTAAAAAGAGTTTTTAGCCATACATTGTGCATTTTATAGTTTAAATGTATAATTAACAATACAAAATTCATGGAATTTGTGTGAAAATATTGGCATAAGGGTATAATAATATTTCACAGGAAGAAATAAAAGATTAGTTATTGGTAGTTAATCACCCTATATAATACTTCAAGGTGATGAATTAACTGCCTATTGATCTAAGGGGGTCACAATATTGAGCAAACAAGTAGATTTTATAAGAGAAGAGGAAAAGCTAAGTGAAATTTTAGAAATTCTAAATAAAGAAATTTTAAAGTATTTAGAAAAAAGAAAGAATGTCACAAGCTATATCCTTGAGGCTAGAAAAAAATACGTTGAGGAATATAAAGATGATGAAGACCAGATTATAGATTATTTTGATCATGAAAATTATGTGAAGGAAGAAGCTTATAGAACAATTGACAAAAGGCTTATGGAATATACAAAGCTTAAGGAAATACCTTATTTCGGAAAGGTTTCGTTTAAAGAAGGAGAAGACATTCCAGAAGATATGTATGTGGGTAGATATGGATTGACGCTTGAAAATAGTTTTGAACCATTAATTGTTGATTGGAGAGCACCTATTGCATCACTTTTTTATAAAGGAACTCTTGGTAAATCAAGTTATAATCCACCTTCAGGAGAAATAGAAGTAGACATATTATCAAGAAAGCAACTTGTAATTAAGAAAGGTCAGTTAAAGGGAGTATTTGATTCAGCCATAGATGTTAAAGATGAAATACTACAAATGGTTTTAACGGATAATTCATCAGATAAATTAAAAGATATAGTAATGACTATTCAAAAGGAACAAGATGAGATTATAAGAGAGGATAGAAATAAAATAGTTGTTGTAAATGGGGTTGCTGGTTCTGGAAAGACAACTATCGCACTTCATAGAATATCATACTTACTATACAATTTTAGAAAACAATTTGGAGATAAGGTATTAATCTTTGGACCTAATGATATTTTTATGGATTATATAGCTCAAGTATTGCCTTCGCTTGGAGAAAGTAATATTAAACAAACAACCTTTGAAAATTTTGCAAAGAAAGAAATTAATTTAAAATATGAAAATATAAAGAGCTTCGGTAGCTATATTGAAGATGCTATGAACGGAAAAGATGATACTTTAGAAGAATATAGATATAAGAGTTCTAAGGCATTTGTTGATTTATTAAATTCTAACTTAGAAATTTTAAATAAAGAGTATTTTAAGATACAACCAATTAGATTTAAGAAAGAAGAGATTGTTACAGCTAAAGAGATAGAGGAACTATTTACAAATTATTATAAAGATATGCCTTTGTTTAGAAGAAGTGAGAAAATAAAAAGAATATTAATATCTAAAATAAAAGATAAGAGAGATGAAGAAGTTTATAAGATAAATGCTGAGTTTAAAGAAAAGATTAGCAGCTTATCAGAGAATGAACTTGAAATAGAAAAAAATAATCTAGAATATTTAAAAAGAATTAAGATAAGAGAAATTGTAAGAGCGGTTATGAAATCTCGTGATGAATTAGATACTTGGATTAAGTACGAACCAGTAATAGATATTTATAAGAAAATTGTTAATTTAGATACTGATAAAAACTATATTAATGACTTAGAAAATATTAATAATGAAGACTTAGGTGAGAATAAAGAAAGACTAAGCTATATGGATTTATCTGGCATACTTTATTTAATGATTAAGTTAAAAGGTATAAAAGTAAAAAATGAGATAAAGCATATTGTAATTGATGAAGCACAAGATTATAGTTTTATTCAATTTGAAATAATTAAAGAAATAACAGGTTGTAAGAGTTATACAATTGTCGGTGATTCAAATCAGAGATTAATAACAACTAGTGAAGAACCTGCAATGCTTCACCTTGATGATGTATTTAAAGATCTTAATGTGGAGATTACAAAGTATGAGTTAAATAAGAGTTATAGGTCAACTCAAGAGATAATGGAATATTCAAATAAATTCTTGGATAAAGACAAGATTGTTCCGTTGGTTAGAAAAGGAGAACCTGTTATTGAAGAAGAAGTTTCTAATAATGAGGAATTTGTTGATACAATAATATCATTAATTGAAGATTATGAAGAAGAGGGATACGAGAATATTGCAGTAATCTTTAAGGACAAAAATGAATTGAATAAATTCTCTCATGTTATTAAAGAAAAGATCAATGTTCAAAGTTTAGATAATGATGATATTATGTATAAGGGTGGAAAAGTACTTCTACCAGCTTATTTAGCAAAAGGATTAGAATTTGATGGAGCTATAATAGTAGAAAGTGAAGAGATCGAACCGTTAGTTAAATATATAATGTGTACCAGGGCGTTGCACAGGTTGTCTGCAGTTAAGTATTTAATATAGTTACATTATAAAAACTTAACTCTCAGGCCTTATTATCTTAAAAGCTATACGGCTATATAAAATAAAGAATTTTATATAGAGTGAGCTATGCTATCTGAAATTTATATATACTAAACTAGATAATCAATTTTAAATAATAAGTAGGCGGCACCGATAACATGATATTTATGATGGTGCCGCTTTTATTTTTTATTATGTGAATAATTTTTCATAAAGTATGCAAAGTGAAAAATTATAATATAAATTTAATGAGAATAAAATTTCATGATTTTTTGTGAATTTTAAATTATAGAAATACTAAATAAAATTTTTTTATAATTTTAAAATGATTAAAAAACGCTTAAAGCAAGCTTG
>Ga0183101_1001857_pt1 | contig 11259 bp, 12 predicted proteins | sample Biomet3_FD_127790 | JGI IMG/M metagenome (GOLD analysis project Ga0183101, IMG submission 127790) | Microbial communities from bioreactor (seeded with sewage sludge) at LBNL, California, USA - Biofuel metagenome 3 | ecosystem: Engineered > Bioreactor > Anaerobic > Unclassified ... | reverse complement strand
CCATAATATCCTTTTAAACATAATTTTCCTTCATTATTATCACCATTTGCAGGTTCCGCTCTTACAATTTTTCCATCCTTAACTACAAGATATAAATTGCACCCACTTCCACAATAAGGACACACCGTTAACACTTTCTTTTCCATATTCTAATACACTCCTTTTTAGGCATAATCAAAAAATAATAAATCATCATATGCCTTAATTATTCAATCACTAAATCAAATATTATCTAAAAAAAACAAAAAACCAGTACAAAGACTGTTTGTTTCAACGGTCCTTAGTACTGGTTTATTTAAAAGCTAAAACATAAACTCGGCACTATCAAAAAATAACAAGTAAGTATACTAGTATATTTTCTTTCTAGTGCCTAATATTTTTCTTTTCAATCCAACCTTAATTTATTAACTTTTCTAATTTTAATCTATTAATTTTATTGTTATAACTACTGTTCTATTATCATTTTCTATATTACAAATTTTCCAGCTATAAGTAAAGTCTTTTTTTAATATATCTTTCACTTCCTGAAGGAAATTTTTTTCAAGATGAGGCTTCATTATCTTCCAATAATCTGCTACCATATTGACAGCACCTTCATTAACCAAAATTTCACTAAGATTTGAAAGTATCCCTTTTATCTGTAAAGTTATTGTATCAGAGGAGTCAATCCTTACTTTAACATATTCTGGCCCTCTGCCTCTATAATGTTTTATAATTTTAACTGTAACTTTTTTAATTTGCTCTTGCAATTCAAGATTTATAGCACTCATTTTCTATTTAAATCTCCTATTTTATTAACAAAATCCAGTTCTATAAATTCTACCTTGTTGCAATATTTTAGTCAACTCTGAATATTAATGAAATTTTTCATTTAAAGCTTTATTTCGACATATTTCTAATTAATTATCACTTATCTTAAGTCTTTCATTTTTTCTTCAATGAGCTTATAATTGATATTATTAATTTCATCTATAATTAAACTATAGTATAATTATTTAAATTCAATATTTATTAATATAAATTTTCCCTCAGGAGGTAAATATAAAATGATAAGTACAGCTATACTAACTATAAGCGATAAAGGCTACAACAATCAACGAGACGATCTAACTGGTCCAGCTATAAAAGATATTCTACCAAGTGATAAATTTTCTGTAGATTATTATAAAATAATCCCTGATGAAGTTGAAATGATAAAAGAAGAACTAATATATCTTTGTGATTCCTTAGGTATTAATATGATCTTAACAAATGGAGGAACAGGTTTTTCAAAGAGAGATGTTACTCCAGAAGCCACCACAAGTGTTATAGAAAAACTAGTTCCTGGTATCCCTGAAGCAATGAGGAGTGCTTCGCTAAAAATAACTCCTAAAGCTATGCTTTCAAGAGCTGTTAGCGGAATTAGAAAAAGTACCTTAATAGTAAATTTACCTGGAAGTCCAAAAGGTGCTGTAGAAAATCTAGAAGTTATACTGCCAGCCCTTCCTCATGGAATTGATATTCTAACAGGTGAAGCTTCTGAATGCAGTCGGTAATATTAAACTTAGATTTATGCGATAATCCACAGAAAGTAGAAACATTGTTATTTCGCAGGACTATGAAAATTTCACTGAAAGTGCTAAATTGCACAGCAGTGCAATAAAAAAACTTGCTATAAAATAAAACACCCACGAAAATCCGAATTTTAGATTTTGAACTGCACCCTGTCAAGTAGACAGGGCGCAGTTTATTTCCATGGATTTTATGGTAGAGGCAAAGCACGACCTTTGAAATCCACTATAAATTTCATCTCATTTTAGTTTCAATATCTTATATATTAACGACTTTGCTTATTAACCAACCTTATTTTTTATTCTCTAAAGCTATCATTGCAACTTTAAAATGCATACTTATAACTCTTTCATTTTCTCTGCGTCCTCCCGTCCCCTTGAATCCAAATGCAATCTCTTTTTCTGTAGATGATTGATTACAAATCTGTTCTCTGCAATGTGATGGACTTATATTATTGCCAACTAATACAATATATCAACTTATATTTTCTGAAAGTTGCGGTATTATCTCTAATACCTGATTGTACTGCATCACTACAAAAATCAAATCATAATTACCTTCCATTTTCAACGTTTCAATTGTCTTAATATGATCTGTTGTTGTCCGTAGTTGACCAAAAATCAGTATGATGAAACATAAAACACACTGCAATACTTACTTAAAATTCTCTAAATCCTTTGACATCAGTCTATTTCTTTTCTGTTTTTACCACGCATTCCACATGTGCTTTGATAGAATGATGATACTTAAGAATTAACCCCCTTTTTTTAGTTGAGGGGGCCTATTGTTAGAATGATATTTTTAAACCAACATCATAATTCATTTTCATAATACAACTGTCCACAAGCAGCACTAATTTCAGAACCAAATTGTGCTCTAACAGTTACACTAATACCAGCTTTCTTTAGTATACTGCAAAATTGCTTGATAGCACTTGAAGATTGAAATTTAAAAGTTGTTTTGTCCGTAGAATTATAAGGTATCAAATCAATGTGATATAAATTCTCCCATGAACCACGATTTTTCAATAAACCTACAACTGCCTCTGCATGTTCTTTCGAATCATTAATTCCTTCAAGCATAATATAAGCAATAAACACTCGTCGTCCCGTATGAATGATATGTTCATCTAATGTCTTCATTACCTCATTTAATGGAAATCTTTTATTTATAGGCATTAAATCGCTTCGTTGACTTTCAAATGGTGAATGGAGCGAAAAAGCCAGATTCACTTGTGGAAATTCTTTGGTCAATCTTTGAATTCCTGGTATAATGCCAATTGTTGAAATAGTAATTCTTCGTTGACTTAACCCAAATAAATTTTGGTCAATTAAAATTTTCACTGCATCAAATAACTCCGGATTTGCAAAAGCCTCACCCATTCCCATAAATGAAATACTATTCAATCTATGGCCATTAAAATAGAAATAAAGTAATTGGTCAGTTATCTCATCAGCAGTAAGATTGCGCTTAAATCCAGCACTTCCCGTTGCACAAAAACGACATCCAAAACCACAACCACATTGGGAAGAAATACAAAACGATTCCCACCCCTGTTTATACTTTAATCCAACAGCTTCTATTCTTTCTCCATCAGTCAATTCGAATAACAATTTTTGAGCCTGTTTAGAATCTTGTGAAAAAACAGGTATTACACTAGATACATTATTTCCAAACTCATTTACTAAAGCTATCCTTAACACTTTTGGTAGTATATGCATATCTTCAAAATTATCTATTCTTTGATGAAAAATAGCTTTTGTAAGCTGCTCGTATCTATAATCAGGTAATTTTAAATTTGATAATATTTGTTTTATCTTTCCATATTTTGTTTTTGTCTGTTTCATGTAGGCTTCCTCCTTACTATTAATAGTTAGGAAGCAAAGCCAGTATAATTAGCGACTTATACTACTCCATGCAAGCGTCGCCCAAAACATCTGGCTTTGCATGGAGCCTATTGTGTGTTACTTTTATATTCCCATTAAACATATTAATTACCATTTCTACCTTTACAATCTTATTGTTTTTGTTGCAACATTTTCACAAAATGCACTATCATGCTCAACAAACAAAATTGTAGGTTCATGTTCAATTAACAATTTCTCAATCTGCATACGAGAAATGACATCAATAAAATTCAATGGTTCATCCCAAATATACAAATGTGCCCGTTCACACAAACTTTTGGCAATCAATACTTTTTTCTTCTGTCCTCCACTAAAATCCTCGATATTCTTTTCAAACTGTTCTCTTGAAAAATCAAGTTTTCTAAGAATTGATTTAAATAAACTCTCGTCAATACAGTGTTTATCTGCATACTCAGATAAGTTACCATATAAATCTGAAGTATCTTGTGAAACATACGAAATGATTAACTTATTATTCTTTCTTACAACTCCACTATGGGGGATGTCTTCTCCATAAATCAACTTCAATATACTTGATTTTCCGCTGCCATTCTTTCCTTGAATAGCAATTCTTTCACCTTGCTCTATAGTAAAGCTTATTCCTTCACAGACAATTCTATAATCATATTCAATTGCAACATCTGTAAGTTCTACAAGCTTTTTATCATGAAAAGTAAGCGGTACTATTTTTAAACTTTCATTAGATTCAATATTTTTAAGAAGCTTTGATTTTTCCTCAATCATGTTTTGTTGTCTAGCTTCTATATTTTTAGCACGCTTCATCATTTTTGCAGCTTTATGTCCAACATATCCTTTATCTAATTTGCTCCCAGAATTAGTAGTTCCATACTTGCTGCTTTCAACATTATCTGACCACGTAGATGTACATTTTGCTGAGCTGGAAAGTCTGTTAATATCCTTTTTCAATTTTTCGTTTTCTGCTAGCTCAAAACCATCTTGTAATTCTTTGTTTCTCCACCATGAAGAAAAATTTCCTTTTTGTATTTCAATATTGGTTTTATTAATAGACAAGATATGGTCAACAGAATTATCCAAAAAAGACCTATCATGTGAAATTAGAATAAATCCTTTCTTTTTTTTCAAGTAATTACTTAGTTTTTGCCTAGCTTCAGCATCCAAATGATTTGTAGGCTCATCAATAAGTAAGAAGGCGCTCTCCTTCAAAAACATAGCCGCCAACAATGCTTTGGTCTGCTCTCCTTTAGATAGTGTATAAAACTGTCTATATAAAGCATCGTAGTCCATATCTAATAAAGATAATTCTTTTACTATTTCCCAATCCATTGAATTTGGACTAATCTCCCTTATTACATCTATGGTGAAATTACTTTGCTCCTGCGCCTCATAAGGAAAATATTCAAAAGTCACATTATGTGAAATGTTCCCATTATATTCGTATTTCCCAATCAAAAGATTTAGAAAAGTAGTCTTTCCTCTTCCGTTTCTTCCAGTAAAGCCCAATCTCCAATCTGTATCAATTTGAAAACTTACATTTTTAAAAATATTATCATAACTACCTTCATAAGCAAAGGTTAGGTTTGTAACATTTATTAAAGACATATTTTTGTCCTCCTCTGTAATTAATAGTATAAATAACAAAGTCGGAACAATAGGCGACTTTGTTATTACTCCATATAAATATCGCCTTCAATATCCGACTCTATATGGAGATTATCATGTGTTAGCAAAGTGTCTTTATTTATCATAATCTTATTTATCCTCCTTATTCGAATTATTTATAAAAAAGTAAGAGCCGCAAGAATTAATTATTCTTGCAGCTCATAGACATACGTAGTTAAGCTAATCATTATAGCATAACACAAGTGCATATATTACGAGAAAAAAGAATAACTTTCTTGCATAAGTACAACAAAACAAACAGAACGCACCTGTTTATCTTTGTATTAAATGTACTTTAAAAAATTAGCAAGAAAAATTAATCATTTTTTCACCTCAAATTTCATTTTTTTATTATTATACTATTATACGTTTAAAAAGTCAATAAAGAGTGAATCAAGAAAATCTATTTCTTCTCTATCTTCACAACACACTCTACATGCTTTGTTGGTAGATATCACATATGCATGGTATCTCATATTAAATCATAGTATATCATATTAGCCTTTAATAATAGGCACTTTCAAGGAAACTAAAAACTGTTTTAAATTACAACATATTAAAGTATATTTTTATATAATTTATACGTGGGTGGCAAATTGGTGGCAAGTTAATATTTTGCCACCTCATAATCCTCATAATAAATAATAATTACATTATATATTATTAAAATGGTATAAAAAATCAATAATTATTAATTAAAACTATATAATTAGTTGTCACTTTGTCACATAGTCTTAACATCAGTTGTATCAATACTTTTAAGTAGACAAATTGATTGGTCACATAACTGTCACAATAATGTATATTTTAATCCCCCCATATTTGTTGTTATACTTCCTAAAGTATAACAACACCACAACGCCCTCATTTACTCACAAAAAATCTGTAAAATAAAATTTTAGAATTACTTTTATAGGATTCTCACTCATAACGGCAACGCTTTTGCTTGGTCTTGCCAAATGATCCGCCCTCCTTTCTTAAAATTCAAATAACTTTAAGCATAAAAAAACACATCATTCATCTTAGAATAATGTGTTTTTTGTTGATATACCATTTGAAAATTGTATGATAAATTAATTTTGAATTTCTTACAAATCCTAATCTATTAGAATCTTTTTATAAATATTTGTTCTATACTTCCATTATGATATTTTTCATCAATCTTAACAAATCCATATTTTTCATAAAGCCCTATTTCTCCACTTACAATATATATTTCATTAAAACCAAGTTCTTTAGCATAACTAATTGAAAATCTAATTAATTTTTCACTTAATCGTTCTCCTCTATGGAATTCATCAATAAACACATATCCAATATATGGAGTATATTGGATATCTTGGACACTATCTTTTTTAGTAAAAGTGCAAAATCCAACTATATTTTGATTTTCAGCAACTACAATAACTCTTTCCCAATCAACGAATTTATTTTTTATCATTTTTTGTGCAAGAGATTTTCCAGCTCTCCACGAACATTTTTTAGCAAAATCAATTACTTTATTCCATAGTTCTTCCTCATTAGTAATAATTTTAAATTCGTATGTTTTTATTTCTTTCAATTGCATTATCACCTCCGAATATTACTTTCAATATAAATTCTATATATAAATATATTTAAATTAATACACAAATTATAATTTATCTGTATGTTATCTAACTAAATTTTACTTAACACTAATTTTCTATTGTATGCCAATTGTAACACATACTGTAATTTAAGTGTTCTTAAAATTTCATTTAGGGAAAAATTTGCGTTTAGTTAAGGGCTGTGTGGTGTCAGCCTCCTCAATAAAAAATCCCCCAAAATAGGGGGGGATTAAAAATTTATTGTTTCACTATAGAACTCCTCATAAATTCGTGTACTACAATCTTATCTACAACGAAAAAAAATATAATTACTAGCAACAGCACAAGTAATATATGTTTAAAATTAATTTTATTTTTCATATCACTATTACACCTCACAAATATATGAATAACATACTTTAATTATATACTTATTTATGTATACCATCCATATTTATCTAAATGATAGTGTAAATTACATAATTATTTATTGATCCCTTCCCCTTATAAGTCTCTTTAGTTCTTCCCTTGGGATTTCTCCCTTATCTGCTCTCTTGTGGTGGTATGTACATAAACATATTAAGTTATGATCTTCGAACCTTAGATCAAAGCTTTCATTGATCAGCTCTATGTGATGTACTTCAATTAATTTATGATTATAGGCACGTCCAAATGTTTCGTATAAATTACGAATACATAACTGGCACAACCCTTTATCTCTTATTAAAATATCTTTTCTTTTTTTCTTCCATACTTGACTATTTCTAAATTTATTCGCCAGGCTATCGGGTTTCACTCTTTCCATGCCTTGAGTCTTGCAAATGTAATCTCTTTCGTGGATTCTTCCACATTTTAACAGCATTAATCCCCCACTATATTTCATTATTTAAACAAACAAAAAAGGTGTATGGATCAACCATACACCAATTAATATAATATTAAGTTGTTGAAGTAACTAAGCTTATACCTTTTTCATTTACTATTCCTAAATCACATCTTATATAAATTCTTAATGCTTTTATCATTCTTTTGAATCCATCTTGCGTGTACCCCCATTCCATTTGTATATCCTTATTAACTCCTAACAACATACATTCTCTATGATAAACTAGCGCTTGATTATCTGCTATGTTATTACTTTCAGATATTGTGTAATTATCTAATACTCTTGGAGGAACTATATATTGACCGTTAGCATCAGTAAGCATTGTTTAATGACCCTTTATGAACCAAGTATTCTGTATTGCTTTATAGTCAATAAAAGCCGTATGAGGAAATATATTCTAAAATTCATTCTAGAATATATCTTAACCATACAGCTTAACTATTTACATTTTCTATAATTTCTTGTGTTTTAGGCGGTTTATTTGCCATGCAAAATTTTGAATAAAATATTTTTTAATATTTTGCTTAACTTTGATCAGCTGATATTATTTTTAATTAATTTTTATACTTAGTGGCTTAAATATCTAAACTCTATACTAGTTAAAAGTAATGCACCAGCAAAGTCATTATTAACTGCAATACGAGCAACGCTCAACAATGCAAAATCTTCAGCTTTAATAATATCGTCTAAGTCGAACTCTAAAACATAATGATTATATTGAAAATTGCCTGGTGAGTTTTGAATTGGAATATTGCCACTATTATTAACTATTATCTTAGCTGCATTTACTACACCATTATCTCTAGTGAATAATGATGAAAGTCTAATTGCAAACCTATTTCCAGTTGGTGTATTTGAATTATCAGTTAATAAATGAACAAATACTTTAGCTTTTTGATATTTATTACGAGCATCTTTGGGCACACTAAAAGTTAATGGATACTCATCTGTATCACCTTGATCTAAAAGCCATCCTAATATTCTAATATTAGAATTAGCGCTTCCAAGTGGTACAGTATCAGGTACACTCTCAGTACCATCATTCATTGTTCCTGCATTGAATATTAATGATTTAAATTCTTGTGGTTCTTGATCTAAACAACAATAATTTGACATATTGAGTTACCTCCTTATTCTTTTAAATTTTCTTTATTTATAATATATTACACATTAACAATTATGTTACTAAATTATTAAATTTTTAATATTTTTTTCCAGATAACGCAGTATAAATAAACGCTAATCTTTACTGTTAATAATCTAGTTAAACTTTGCATTATCTACCTTTGCAACACACTCACATGACAGTAGAGGCGATCCCCTCCTAATATCTTTTTAATAAATATTGCAAGAGCACTTATTAATAGCCGTTATGAAAATAATAAGATTAGTAGCTCATAGTGCTGAAGAATGACGAATATTTTATTTATCAAAAAGCTGGCATTCCTTCAATTACTGCTGATGATGATTTAAGCTAAGAGTCTATATTATAGACTCTATTACCATAGCTCCTTGTATAATAAAATTACAGGCTTTGATAGAGAAACTCATCAATTGATTCAAGTTTTATATGGAACTATTTTGACTCACTTAGATATACCAGTTAGACCTATGAATTTTAAAACTAGATTCTTTGAGCTTAAGCAAAGTTTAGAACCTAATTTAGTTAATAAATAATTTTTAGCTTTGATTGTTTTATTACTATTTTCATATTATTCAGCTACACCAATATTTTATTTAAATCAAAAAACCTCGACAACACATTTCTGTATTGTCGAGGTTTTCATGGTGGAAACGAAGCATGACCAACCCCTATCCTCTTATTCTTTAATTTCTTCATTTTTAATATAAACTTATATAAATCATTCATATCTTCCATAAGATTTGCCTTAGCCTAATGGATTTTTATATAATTGTTTCCATTAAATTAATACCATTATCGAGGCTCATCCGTACACTTATTTGCTTGAAGTTTTAGTATCTTTACGAATTAGATATTTTTCTATCTTTCTCATAAGTCTACTTCTTATCAAATAGAAATAGGCAAAATAAATTACAATATATATATACATTGAAATCTGGTATTTGTACTTATCAGCATAAAGTGAAATTAAAACGCCTGCATAGAGGATAATAGCTGAATATAAATTTAATTTTCCTAAATTACTTAAATACTCATTGACATTTGTAATTTCATATATCTTTTCTGTTTTCGATAATTTTTTATTAATTATAGCTCGTGGTTTTTTCAATATGTAAAATACTCCATTAAGAGCACATATTAAAAAGATTATTGAACATGTAGCTAAAGTAAATATATAAAAATTCATAACTATCTCCTTCCATATATATTGTAATTAATTTTATAAATTCTATTTTCAATCTAGCACTTGGCTTGCTAGAGTTTAAATGCAAATTTATTATTGTAGCGTATATATTATAAAATTACTAAATAAAAAAATATCGCAAATTCATATGAATACCGCGATATCTTAATATCTATATTATTTATTATTTTTGCTTAAATTTATACAAATCTTTCAATAAATTCATTTAATCTTTTTAAATTAGCATTTATACTTTCAATAGTAGCACTTATTTCTTCAATAGCTGCTTGTTCTTCACTTTCTGATGCTGATTCATTGACAGCTCCAATTATAGTATTTATTGACTGATTAATATTAATTACAATATCATTTATTATTCTAGTTGATTCTTTACTTTGGCTTGCAAGCTTTCTGATTTCAGTTGATACAACATTAAATCCTTTGCCATGTTCACCAGCTCTTGCAGATTCAATAGCTGCACTTAATATAAAATTCTTAACTTGTCCATAATAAAAATTTTTATATAACTGACTACCTTGAAGAGAACATATCATTAAGCCCTAACCCATTCTTTTATATACTTCTTCTCTTTAGTCTTCAATAACTGCATTTATTATATCTATCATTTTAAACAAGATGCTAGAATCCCCGCTCCAAGCAATCCTGCATCATCACCTATTTTAGCCAATTTAATATTTACATTAATATTGTTAAATACTCTTAGCTTAACTTCATTAATTAATTTTTCTAAGTAATTAGAATTGTTTAATATAACTGATCCGCCAAGTACTATAACTTCTGGATCTACAATAGTTATTATATTAGCAATTGCTTTAGATAAATTTATAGACCACTCATTTAAAACCTCTCTACAATTTACTTCTCCATCCTTAGCTCTGTCAAAAACATCTTTGGCCGTGAGTTCCTGTCCTAACTTCTTACTAGCAATTCTAGAAATACTTACTCCACTGCACTGCCCTTCTAATCCCCCAGCGTTTAAGCCCGCATGACTATATTCATCTTCATTTATTATCATGTTGCATACTTCTCCAGCTATGTTATTAAAACCATTAATTATCTCATTTTTATAAACAAATCCTCCACCTACTCCTGTTGATAGAGTAATATAATATGCACTTTCAGCATTTTTAGCTGTTCCTATCTTAGCTTCACAATATCCAGCCACATTTGCATCATTATTTACAGTTGTAGGTAATTTAAAACGCTCTTCAAAGTATTTTTTTATTTCAAATCCTTCCCATCCTTTTAAATTAGGCGGATTAATTATTACTCCATTTCTTATATCTAAAGGACCTGGACATGCCACACCAATAGCCTGAATGTTATATGTATTCCACTTTTCCCTAATTATTTTTATT
>Ga0183101_1002195_pt2 | contig 11267 bp, 10 predicted proteins | sample Biomet3_FD_127790 | JGI IMG/M metagenome (GOLD analysis project Ga0183101, IMG submission 127790) | Microbial communities from bioreactor (seeded with sewage sludge) at LBNL, California, USA - Biofuel metagenome 3 | ecosystem: Engineered > Bioreactor > Anaerobic > Unclassified ... | reverse complement strand
GCGCACTGGTGGAAGGGTTACCATTGAAGATCGAGGGCGGAGATTACCGGCTGTGCGACGGAAATGAGGAATACTGCGGCTGCGGCGGCTGCCGGAAGCACCGGCATGGCTGTATGCGGCAGGAAATGCAGGAGGAGACAAAATGAAAATAGCGATACCGGTAGATGAAAATACGGAAGCGGTCTGCGTCTCTTTCGGCCGCGCTCCGTATTTTCTGATTCATGATACGGAAACGAAAACGAGCAAGATAGAGACGAACCCGGCGGCGGCGGCCGAGGGCGGCGCTGGACTCACGGCAGCGCAGTTCGTGGTTGACACTGGCGCAGACGCGCTCATTACCGTGCGCTGCGGGCAGAACGCCGCAGATGTGTTCAAGGCAGCGGGGACAAAAATATACAAAGCCCTGAGCACCTATGCCGATGAGAATCTGAAGGCGATGGCTGAGGGAAAGCTCGATGAGCTGACAAGCTTTCATGCGGGTTTTCACGGCAGGTCATGACGGTCGCCGTACTCAGTGGCAAGGGCGGCACCGGAAAGACCTTTGTTTCCGTCAATCTTGCCGCAGCCTCCAAAGATGCCGCATATCTGGACTGCGATGTGGAGGAACCCAACGGACGGCTGTTTTTAAAGCCCGAACAGGTTTTATCCTCCCCCGTCACGGTGCCGCTGCCGGCCTTTGACGGCGAGAAATGTACCGGCTGTCGAAAATGTGTGGAGTTCTGCCATTTTAACGCGCTGGTGTTTGTAAAAAACAAGCCCATGGTGTTCCCGGAGGTCTGCCATTCCTGCGGCGGATGCGCCCTGATTTGTCCCGAGCACGCGGTCACGGAAACGCCACGCCAGGTGGGGATCGTGGAAGAGGGCCTGTCCGGTGGCATCCGCGTCGTCACCGGTATCCTGAATCCCGGTGAAGTCTCCGCCATTCCCGTCATCAAGGCAGTGCTGCAAAAAGGTATGCATGCCGAAGGTCTGACTGTGGTGGACTGCCCGCCCGGCAGCGGATGCTCCGTAATGGAAAGCGTGTCACGCGCGGATTACTGTCTGCTGGTTGCGGAGCCCACCGCTTTCGGTTTTCACAATTTTAAAATGGTGCACAAGTTGGTGCGCCTGCTCCACAAGTCCTGCGGCGTTGTGATAAACAAGGCAAGCGGTGAATATCTCCCTTTGGAACAGTTTTGTGCGGAGACCGATATGCCCATCCTCCTGCGCATCCCGTACAGTGCCGAGCTCGCCGCCCACACCGCTGCCGGGAAAATTGCCGTGCGGCAGGATACGTCCGCCGCCGTGACCTTCCGCGAGTTGCTGACCGGGCTTGAAAAGGAGGCCGGGCGATGAAAAAACTGTTGATTTTAAGCGGCAAGGGCGGCACCGGAAAGACCACCACTGCCGCGGCCTTCATCCGTTTTGCCGTCGCCCGCGCGTTTGCCGACTGCGATGTGGACGCGCCGAACCTTCACCTTGTGGAGAGCAATCTGGGCAAGCCGGAGCGCTTCGATTATCTCGGCTCGCAGAAAGCAGTGATTGACCCTGAAAAATGCCGCAATTGTGGGGCGTGCCGGTCTGTCTGCCGTTTCGATGCCATCAATACAGATGGCAAAGCCTGTTCCATCAACGAATTTTCTTGCGAGGGCTGCGGCGTCTGCACAACCGTCTGTCCGCAGGGTGCCGTTACTTTGCATGATGACGTTGCGGGAGAGGTACGGCTTTACCAAAGAAATTGCACTTTCGCCACAGCTGAACTGAAGATGGGACGTGGCAACTCCGGCAAGCTGGTATCGGAGGTCAAGTTGGCTTTGATGCACGTCGCGCAAGGCGCAAATCTGGCGATCATTGACGGATCGCCTGGTATTGGCTGCCCGGTGATTGCCTCCATGAGCGGCGTCGATCTGGTACTCATCGTGGCGGAACCTTCCGTGTCAGGCATCAGCGACCTGGAGCGTATTCTGAAGACGGCGGCGGTCTTTCGGACAAAGGCCGTCGTGTGTGTCAACAAGTGGGATACAAGTCCGGAAAAAACAGCGGCCATCGAGCGGTTTTGCTCGGAAAACGAGATCCCTTATGCGGGACGTATTCCCTATGATGCCGAGGCATCTGTCTCGATCAACAAAGGAGAAAGCATTGCGGACGTCGACTGCCCGGCGTCCCGCGCGCTGAGAAAGGTATTTGACTGCGTGATGGGTATGTTGAAGGGAGACATCGCATGATCGTTAAAGCGCTGATGGAAAATACGGCGTGCAGCGGAGAATTCAGCGCGGAGCACGGGCTCAGCTTGTATCTTGAGGCGTGCGGCCATAAGTTTTTGTTCGACACGGGACAAAGCGGCGCGTTCTCGGAAAACGCCGGGAAACTGGGTGTCGATCTGGCAGACATTGATTTTGCGGTTCTGTCACACGGCCACTATGACCACGGCGGCGGGCTGCGCACGTTTTTGACTGCAAATGACCACGCTCCGGTCTATTTGAGCCGGCACGCCTTTGAAAAGCACGGCAACGCGGAGGGTAAGGAAATTGGGCTTGACCCGTCGCTTGCTGCTGATCCCCGGCTTGTCTATACCGATACCAGTTACAAAATTGCCGATGGTCTGGAGCTGTTCTCCTGCAATGATCGAGAGCTCTGTTTCCCAATTGATTCGGCAGGACTCACCATGCAGGTGGATGAAAGGACGCTGCCTGAGGATTTTCGTCACGAGCAATATCTGTTGATTCATGAAAACGGCAAGCGCATTCTGATCAGCGGCTGCTCCCACAAGGGAGTGCTGAATCTTTTGGATTGGTTTGAGCCGGGCGTGCTGATCGGCGGATTCCACTTTATGAAGCTCGACCCGGACGGACATGGACAACAGGTGCTTGACGACGCGGCCCGGCGCCTGACGCTGCACAAAACCATGTGCTATACCTGTCACTGCACAGGCGCCGCGCAATATGAATATCTCAGAAAAATCATGAAAGATCAGCTTCGCTATCTGTCTTGCGGACAAACGCTTGAACTGTGAGGAGAAAAAATGAAAATCGGTATCATTCGTTGTATGCAAACCGAAGATTACTGTCCCGGGACATCTGATTTTAAGGCGATACGGGAACACACAGGCGCTTTTGCAGATGTGAAGGAAAACATTGAGATTGTTGGATTTACAATTGCGGAGGATGCCCGGCGAAAAAGTCTGTGCTGCGGGCGCGTGAGCTGGTCAAGCGGGGCGCCGATGTGTTTGCATCCTGCATTCAAAAGGGTAATCCTATCGGGTATCCATGCCCATTTGCGAAGAAAATGAAAGACATCATAAAGAACGATCTTGGCGATAACGTACACTTTCTGGATTATACACATTAAGGATGTGATAATATGAGCGAAGAATGTTCCCACAACTGTGAAAGCTGCGGCAAGGACTGCAGCGAGCGAACCAAGGAAAGCCTTTTGGAAAAGCCACATGACGGCAGCCACATCCAAAAAGTCATCGGTGTTGTCAGTGGCAAAGGTGGCGTCGGCAAAAGCCTTGTTACCTCTCTGCTGGCTGTTATGACTCAACGGGCGGGATATCAGGCCGCCATTCTGGACGCGGACATCACGGGACCGTCCATTCCCAAGTCGTTTGGCCTGCACACCCATGCTGAGGGTGGTGAAGACGGCCTGTATCCCGTACCCAGCAAAACCGGAATCCGCGTGATGTCGCTTAACCTGCTGATGGAGAATGAGACCGATCCGGTGGTTTGGCGCGGACCTATCATCGCGGGCGCGGTCAAGCAGTTCTGGACCGATGTGATTTGGGGCGACGTGGACTATATGTTTATCGATATGCCGCCAGGAACCGGTGACGTACCGCTGACCGTGTTCCAGTCCATTCCGGTAGACGGCGTGATCATCGTCGCTTCCCCGCAGGAGCTTGTTGGTATGATCGTGGAAAAAGCGGTAAACATGGCCCGCATGATGAATATTCCTGTGTTGGGACTTGTGGAGAACATGAGCTATGTCGTCTGCTCGGGCTGCGGAAAAGAAATCCATGTATTCGGCGAAAGCCACCTCCACGAGATTGCGCAAAAGCATCAGATCGCGCTGACCGCACAACTTCCGATCGATCCCAGGCTGGCTGCGGCGTGCGACACCGGTCTCATCGAGCTTTTTGACGGCAGCTGGCTGGACGGCATGCTGGCAGATATACTCAATAACAACACTGAAAAGGAGAACAAAAAGATGAAAATTGCAGCAGCTTGTAAAGGCAAACAGCTTTTTGGCCATTTTGGCCATTGCGAAAACTTTATGATCTTCGACGCGGAAAGTGGAAGGATCACGGCGGAAACCAGCATTCCTAATCCCGGCCACAAGCCCGGCTTTCTGCCGAATTTTCTGGCGGATCAGGGTGTGAACGTCATCATTGCCGGTGGTATGGGTGGCGGCGCGGTGGAAATCTTCAACGAGCGTAATATCGAGGTCATCGTCGGAGCCGAAGGTGATGCCAAATCCGTGGCGGAAGCCTATCTGCGGGGCGAACTGAAATCTACTGGCGCTGTCTGCCATGATCATGATTACGAAAGCGAATGCGGCGGACATCACAACACATGAGAGGTGCCGCATGGCAGAAACGAAATAACAGATGACGCAAATTGTGTGCTGTATCAGGACCCGCAGAGTTATTTTACATTTTTCAGGGTCCATTTTACACCCCCTTCTGGGAAATGCACCCCCCGCATACTCAATTTGCACCCCCCTTTGATTTTCTATTAAAATATAAGTCCTTTGCCATAGAAGCACCACTATTTTGATAGAATAGTGGTGCTTCTTTTTTTGCCAGAAAGCCCTTGAAATAAGGGCTTTACAGCCATTATAGGCACATAAAGCACAGCCGCTGTGGAGTCATTTCCGCAGCGGCTGTCTGCCTTTTGGGTCTTTTGAGCCTAGGTGCTTCAAGTAATCGTGTAATTTATGGGGTATTCGTGGCATTCGTGGGGGTAATCGTGGGGCTTATGCTCCTGTCTTAGCAGGTTCGTGTCCTGTCATCCGGAGTGCCTCCGTACCCGCAACAGAATACAATAACTCGTTAGGTCATTTTGAAAAATTACAGTTGCTGTTTCAAATTGCGGTTGCAGCGAATGACCTTTCGTGTCACCTATGGCGGATTGGCAGAGTGCGTTTCCTGCAATACTTTGATACGATGCACCAAAATAGTGCGTCAAGGGGCTTTCGTTATCGGGCAGGTTATCGTTAACGAACAAGGCATGCAAATAAGGCATTACATTTAAGCATTAGTTTAGAGAAGCTGGCCAGAGTATGTATCTTCCTTCTTGCCGACGATACGCACAGACACTTCCTTTACTTGCTTAATTGCCATCTTTACTCGATCGGCATCCTTTTTTCCCTTTATGATAACAGAAATCGCATATGTGTTTCCATCATCGGAAAACTTGCCTGTTGCAGCATTTCCGTCCACAGCCCCGAACTTTACTCTGACTGCAGTTCCGTTCTTGATTACGCTGACGGCAGATGAATTGCCTGGTTCTTCTGCAGACCGCTCTGCTGCTATCGGCGTTTTGGATGAATTGGTATCAAACAATTCCCGAAGCGTTGTCTGCGTTTCAAACAGGGAAACACGATATCGAACACGACTGGCGTCAACCGAAACAGCTTTGATTACGCATGGTAACTCTCTCTTTTTCAACAGAAGATTCATCATTTCGGGAATGCCACCGAAATAGTCAATTTCTGCCTTGCTGAATTGTTTCAAATCGCTTGAACTGAGCCCTCCCTGTGTGTCATCTACCTTGCCGTTGAGCCAGATCGTATCGGAAAAACGATCTTTTGAAATCTGTGCCGCAACAAAGGTCGCACGCTTGCCGATCTGTTCTTCGTCACTTCTGGCTGCCTTTGCTGTTAAGGAAGCGCTGTTTAGCTCGGTATGCTTTACCTTGATGGACGTTTCTTGCAGTTGAGTAGGCTTTTTCCCAGAAAGATCGCTGAGGTTCAAGACTTCTCCCGCATCCGTGTCTGCAGATTTGCTTGAAAGCGCCACAGGAAAACGAACTGAAAACCCCATTACAAAGGAGATCTTATGCCCGGTCTGTGCCGCAGTAAGCGAGCTTTGAGAGCGTCTGCCGATATCTAGGCGGGCTTTTTCGCCATTCCACTCAGAAGGAGAGAAGATTTGGAGAATCGCCGTTGCGCCATAAAGGCATTCGTCAAACCGGGCAGAGATCGGAATAGGAATTTGCTTTGCTGTGGCAAGGCTCGCAATGATCTCTTCATCAGAATGGCAACAACTCACATCAAAAAGCTGCCCCATCTCGCGTCCATTTACGAAAACATCACGGATCTTTGTGAGACTGCCTCTCCTACGGTCAAACTGTCCGTTAGCTTCTAAGATCGAAATCTTCTTATCAAGGTCGTGCAACTCATTCAAAGAAAAACTGGAACCTGCCTTAGCAGATAGATAGAGAAGGGCTCTGTGATAATAATAAGGTTCCGGATTCACATTGTAATGCTGCCGCTGTTCCAAATCCACCCACCGCTTGACCATAACGATTCCCTGCTCAATCGGAATGCTTAAATATTTCGCAAGCTGAACCCAATATCTAAACATTTGGCTGCGTAAAGAGCAGGCTGAGAACTTTTCTCTGTCAAACGGTTGATCAAGGAGAATTTCAATGTCGTCTTTCATTTTTTGCGGATTTTTAACATTATAATAGAATAAAGTATTAGGGTCCGCGCTCCGCGCCTGATTTACTTGCACGAAAATCAGACGCTGCAGCGCCCCCCCGTAGCCAACGAGATCAGCACTATTGCGCAGGGTGTCAGCTCTGTTTTGATAATACTCAACTGCCTTGGAATAGTTACCAAACATGATCTGAGAACGAAAGCTGTTCTCGATGTCTTCAACCGTTTCGCGTGGAATCTTTTCGAAATCCGAGTATGCTTTTGCCTCCTCTAGGGTATTGATAAACTCGGATTGATACTGTCTGGTTTGAGGATCAAGTTTATTCAAGTCTGCCGCAGATGTTATCCCTATCTCTTGGAAAAGGTACCTTAGATATCTGTACAGTGTTTTTAGTTTCCATGGATATCCATACTCAGGACTGCCGTAGTTGGTGGAATCATCAAAGTAGTCACATGCTTGATCAACTGCCTGTCGAATCTCATCCTTCCCTAGCTGATTGGCTGTACCGTCATCCCAGTATTGCGTAAGCTTGTCGAACAATGCGCAGCCAGCCATGTGGTAAATATTGGGGTCATCGTCAGGCATGTAATCTATAGCCTCCTGGAACGATTCAAAAGCTTTTTGGTGGTTCTTTGCGTCTTTGCTGTACATACGCCCCAGATGTGCAAATGCATGGGATACAAGCCGCAATACTTGCTGTTCTCCACGGCTCGGCTTGTCATCGGTATCATTTTCATTGCGCTTTTTTTCTCGGATCATATCAGCGACAGGCTGAAAGCGTTCCGCCAAGTGGGTCATCAGTAAGCGCTGATTCTCCGGAACGGCAATCTCCAGCATCAACGACGATAGATATTGTTTATCAGCCTCCGGCTTCTTGTTTTGTATTAAAATAGCGATCAGGATATCTAGATATCCATCGGAATTATCAAGCTTCATTACTGATATCTGATCGATTAGCCTAAAGCTCAGGTTATACAGCGCGTTACGAAGATTTTTCTCGCCAGCATAGTACTTCTCACAATAAACTTCCAAGTATCGCTTGCTGAGCAGAGGATGCTTAAAGTGGTAACAGTCGACGCCTGAGCTTTGACGTTCCATAGTAATAATACTGGCTGCAACCGGAACGAGTCGCAGGAAATCCGCTCTCATGGACAGGCCAAGCGCTCGTTTTACAAAAGATGCGGGTATTAGTTTTTAGTCAAATCTGTCACATATAGCCATACAGGCCAGGATGTCTGCGAATCGGGTCTCATAACACCCCTCCAGTGCTTTCTTGACATAGCTGTAAATGCTGAAGCCCTTTTCCATGTAGTACAGCCCAATGATAAATGGCGTCAGCATTGCCCCTTGAACTTCATTGTTAAAACTCTCATCTTTTGACCTGAGAGTATCCTTTGAAAGATCGCTGTTATTACGATAACGCTCCTGCAACATAGGAATAGTAGAATCAAGAATTGACGTAACGTTTTCTTTATTTGCATTAGGGTACTCACGAAGAATACTGCTGTCAACGCGGCAGGCAGCAATCAATATACATCTCCGCTCGAGAGTACAAATGTCATCACATATATTCTTAAAGAACGGCATTGTATCTTCGGCAAAGATAATAATCGGAGCCTTGTTCAGAACAACATCATATAAATGCTCAATTCTTACTTTAAAGGTATCTCTTGAATAATTTCTGACTTCAAGTACTGCGTATTCGCTATGAAGATCCCATGCCAACTGCCGGGCAATCGTCGATCCTCCGATTCCGGCGGTATGCCTGATGAAGAAAAGCCTTTTCTGCGCTTCACTTTGTGTCTGCCCAAGAAGCGTTTTTATCGTCTGTTTCATTCTTTCGTAATCCGCTGCTTTTCTGAGTCTCAAGGCATAGTCGTTTGCGATCGTATTCCAAGATGCTGCATTGCCGGAATAAAACCTTTTGCGTAAAATATTGCTCTGTTCCTGACTCTCTTGCTCGCAGTGGTCATAGAGCGCCACAAAATCATTGGCAATATTGTTACGCTCATTTTCTCCCAGACATACGGTGCCTGAACTGCCCGGGAGTGAGAAATTGCTCTCAAGGGACTTTCGAGGACTCCAATAAGCACTATGTTCGGCAAATGCCTGGAAAAATTGGTATACAGGACACTGTTGATGAACAAAATGCTCATTCATGGTTTCATAGTCATGATCGTACAGGACGTCAAAGCCTTCAGCTTCAGATACCCCGACCCAAGTCAAAAAGTAATCGTCAAGAGCGACGCGAGAACTGTTGATCACCTTAACTACCGACTGAACAATCATAGCATTATCAGTCAACGCAACGATATTGATCATTCTGTCTCGGGCGCGTGCGATAATGAACAGGTTTTCAAGGATTGCCTCTCTATTGTGGTTCTTTTCCCGAATTCTTGTTGCGCTAATGCAGCCCTTATGGAAGTGTGCATACGCGTTGATGTCGAAATCCTTGCATCCAGACCCGCTATATGGGGGCACAAATTCAGGAGATGAATACTCACCGCAGCGATACCAAAGTGTACAATCAACAGGTAACTGAGAAAGATTGCTGGCTACAGTTGAATACAGGATCTCTTTCTGAATCCTATTGTGCGTAACAGTGCTTTGCAGGCCGCCGCAATCGGAATAACCGTCAAAGTCAATGACCAGATCCCACCGAAGGTTAGAAACAGCTTCTCTATAGTCTTTTCTCACATCGTGTACAGAGTCAACAATCAGGATGGTCGTACTATTATCGAACGAAAACAGACACGGTTCAGAAAGCAAATCATCGTACCGAAACAACTCCTCGAATGTGAAAACGGGAAGCGTATCACCGTAATCGCTATCCAGAAAAGCAAGCATTTCCCTGATAACATTGTAACAGCGCATTGCCGAAAGACACGCCGACGTAGTTGATTGATGAGTAAACTTAGACCGGGCTTCCCGATCGGTGCTTAATGCGACAAAATCAATGCCAAACTCTGCACCTTCGTCACGGAGTACTTTCGTCACGATCTCGGTCATTACGGATGCATCCGCTTTACAGGAAATCCAGCTCTTTTCAACATCCGAAAAAGTCAGCTCCGCAGTTATGCCATGTAGGACGAGAAAACTGTTCCTATACCCGGGACCATACGAGTATTTTGAGAGTATGAGCTTCACTAATGCGTCGGACATTTGAAAATAGGCCATTTTTGCGCCGTTGGCATAATCGAAATCGTCAAGTAAATCCTGAGACAGCTCAGCCATTACCTCTGCGTCTATTGAACCACTTTCCAATTCCTGATTTAATCGATTGGCATCCACTTCCGTTTTAAGCATCGCACGGTATCTTTCCACAGCATTAGAGAACCATTTCGCAATACTGCGAACTTTTCGTTGATACATTTCACGTTTTTTCTTGTCACTTTCAATTTCCTGGCAAAAACGCAACATAATTAACTTATCTGATTAGCCGCCTACCAATCAGTACTCCTTTCATTTTGTATAATGGCATCCAATACGAAGGCATGCGCGAACTTTATTACGGTGTAGTTTATTCTACCCTTGAAGATTCATCAGGTCATCCCAAAAGTCAGCAAGCTGTTCACGCTTCCATGCATAGCCGCGCTGATAGTCAGGTATCCTGAAAAGCCTGTTCTGGAAAAGTATAGATAACGAGTGTAGCTCATTTGACATAGTGCTTACCTTCTTCCGTGAATCACTCGGTGATTAATCCAAATTCTTCAGAGATACGCCATCCGCTGTTTTCCATAGTTCGTTTCTGCTTAAGCTCGATCCGCCCACAAATGCTGCGGCGGCAGAAGGGCTGGAGAAAAGTATGTCCTCAAGCAGCACATGGTCACTTCCGATTTTTGCTTTGTTTTTCTCTCGCAGCTTAATTACATTTTCAGGGCAGCTCTTTTGAAGAACCGACGCGACAGCGCTACCCTTGAATACGACAAACCCTTCACCAGTACGGCGACCAGTGGCTTTGAGATTGGTACGGTTAAAATAGAGCAGTGGCTCATTATCGTTAATGGCGACTTCGGCTACAGGCTGTGACGCGACAATCGGTTCGAACACCTTGTGCCCCAGCGTCCCCATGACAATACGGGCGTAATCAATGAACTCTTCAAGCTCGCTTTCCTTTTCTTCTGTGATGTTCCCGTGTGTAGGGTCGTTGCCGTTTTTCACATCATAACGCTTGGCGGCAAGAGCTAACCCGCAAAAACGATTCTCAAGGTAGCTTATCTCTGTCGGCCCGAAGGAGTTGTTTGAGGTGGTGAACACGACTGCTTCAGTCCAGTAGTCTTTATCGGGATTGCGCTTATGTTCCTGCAAGCGATATAGCAGCCCCTCGCCGTTCTTGCGCGCACCGGCTTGACCGACATAAACGACATTGTTGCCGGTCTGATCAGATGTGCCAAACAGGAAGTAAATGCCGCTCTGCTTCAGGTCGTCGCGTTCCTTGCACAGGTCTAAAGCAGTACGCGGGATTTTATATGCAATGCCTGTCCAATTAGCGAGGGTGCATTTGATGCGTCCGGTCGCCTCACCGTCCATCAAAAACAGATTTATACTTTTTCCTCGTGTAGCCATATATATGCCCCTCCTTTTTATGGCAGTGGATGTGTGTTGATAGACTGATTGCAATATTTTG
>Ga0183101_1002764_pt1 | contig 11269 bp, 9 predicted proteins | sample Biomet3_FD_127790 | JGI IMG/M metagenome (GOLD analysis project Ga0183101, IMG submission 127790) | Microbial communities from bioreactor (seeded with sewage sludge) at LBNL, California, USA - Biofuel metagenome 3 | ecosystem: Engineered > Bioreactor > Anaerobic > Unclassified ... | reverse complement strand
GTTATCAAAAGACCATACCGGCAGTCTATTCCGATGAAGAACTTAAAGTGCTCCTGAAGCAGCCTTCCAAGAACTGCACAGAAGTAGAATACGAAACATGGGTATTTATCAATCTGGCAATCGGGACAGGCCTCAGACTGTCCAGCATGACCTCTATCCATGTAGAAGACATTATGTTCTCTGAGAACACGATCGTTGTGAACAAGACAAAGAACCGGAATGGTCTGCTGCTCGTCATCAATGATGAACTGCTGACAATTCTGGAGACATATATCCGGCTGTTTCATCTGGACTCAGAGGATTATCTTTTCAGTACTGGCAACGGCACCAAGCTTGCAAACCGGACCATGGAGGACTTCGTAAATCGCTATTCCGCAAAAAGAGGTATCTCCAAATCACATGTGATCCATGCGTTCAGACATACCTTTGCCAGGAACTTCTATTTACAGAATCATGATATGTATCGTCTCAAGGAACTGATGGGACATACATTGATCAGTACTACTGAGAACTATTTAAGATCTTTGGGAATGGATACTACCAAGAAGATAGAATATAATCCTCAAGCACAATTCATTGAGGCAGCTGCACCTAAAACTAAGAAACGTTCAAAACATATTCATTCATCTTTTTGAAAGATCAGTGACATGCTATTTATGTAAAATCAAGATTTTCTGATTAAACATATTTAACGTTATCTATCTTTATAACTGCTCGTTAAATCGGAATTTTCATTACTATTGTTTACTCTATATTGACTTATAGGATTACGTAGATGCTCTACAGAAGCCTTGTCGTCCGATTCTTCGTGTTTGCTTTTATCTTAATAATATTCTCCAGAAGTTATCCATCAATAGTTTATTTGGCTAAGCATTCCTTTTTCCAACATTCTATACCCATATATTAGTCAACCTTATCCTCAATCACATCTCGTATAAATCCAATCCGATCTTTTTCCCTAGGTCTGAACTTTCCATTAATTACTACAACCAGCTCTTTGGATTCATTCACATATATGGTATTTCCTCCGTCTCCAAGAGCTGCATAAGCACGTTCTTTTCCATCGATAATCCACCACAAATAACCATACATAGCTGGCATGCCAGTATGATTTATCTTTGCTGTGGTGCTGTCAATAATCCAGTCTTCTGAAAGTATCGGTTTCCCATCATAAACACCATGATTTCGCATCATCTCTCCAATGGCTGCCATTTCCCGTGCAGTCAGATGAAGTCCCCAGCCGGCATTGTAATTGCCTTTTCGGTCACATACCCAACCGTTGTAATCTGTTCGCCTGTAATAGTCCATTTGTTCATCTTTACTGGCAAAACAAATATCTGCTTTTTCACCGATTCCTAATGGCTCAAACAACGTTTGTTTCGCATATTCTTTTACAGACATTCCACTTACATTCCGAATAATCCCCGAAAGAATGTCTGGTCCGATCAGTGGTGAATATCTAAAATCACCAAGCTTTCCAAACTTCCCACCAACCTGTTTCAAAGAGAAAAGCACCTGATCCTCCGCAGAAAAGTACTTTGTATATGGATTGAATTTATAACGATATGGCACAGTCATCGTAAGCAGATCTTTTAGTGTAACCTGTTTCAGTGTTTCTTCCTTCGTCTTGATAAGATACTCAGGGAAAAAGGAAAGCAGCTTGTCATCTATGCTCTGGATTTTCCCTTCTTCTATTGCTTTACCAATAAGCAGTCCCATAATACTTTTCGTAACTGAAAAAACATGCAGGGCTGTATTCTCATTGCATTCATTAAAATACTCTTCAAATACCTTTTTCCCTTTGTGAACAATAATCATCCCCGTAGTGTTGGTATAAGTCTTTTCAATAACTGCTCTTAATTCTTCCATCATTTCCTCCGTAACATGTATGACATGGTTTACTCAGAGCAATTTAACAGGAACACAAATTTCTACTTCAATCTTATTTTCCTTATCTTTGGATGGGTCGTTGAGATAGACTTCAAAAGGTATTTCGTTTCGTGGAATATATCCACTTCCAAACAACCATTCCTTATACATAAAATTCCACGCATCTGGAAATTCTTCCTGAGAAATCTTGAAGTATCCAATTGCATATTTTCCTTTCGGAATAGCCATTTCACCAATTTTGTCATTCCCAGAAATCGCTGATGCATCCGGCACCCTCAGACAAATACTTGTTCTAAATTTATCTGAATCCGTGAACTCAGGATTTTCATGATACATCACCAAAATCTGATTGGATTTCTGATTAAGCAACTGTTCCTTTTTTGCAAACACTAAAAGTTTCTTTAAAAGAAACGGAAACTGAATTGCAAGGCTCTTATAATCTCCCATGTGCCTTGTATAAATCACCTTTTGTTCTGGCAAGTCCTCAACCCTGACCAATCCTCTCACAGGATATCCTCGATCATTTTGCTCTGGCCTAGATTTACTGTAATCAGAAAGATAAATTGGTTCCTTGCAATTCTTGCTATATTCTTTTCGATACTTCGTCGGGCTGATGCCAAAATACGCTTTAAACGCTCTCGTAAACACATTAGAATCCTGATATCCTACTTTAAAGCTAATCTGTATCACACTTAGTTCATTACGGTGTGCCAGATAAAACAATGATTTTTCCATGCGAATACGTTTTACATACTGAGCAATATTTTCTCCCAGTACACCTACAAAAATTCGACTAAAATGATATTCGGAAAAACCGGCGACTTTCGCAAGCGTGACTATTTTCAGTTCTTCTTCCATATGCTCTTCTATATAGTCTTGGACGATTTCAATTCTTCTAATGTAATTTTCATGACAGGCTTTTGCAGTTTTATTTTCCATGTGTTCGCTTTATAACTTTCTGTAAAAGATTTGTATAACATTACAAATCGGAATTTTTCGAGTCAGAACTAGGACTACATCAATGATACATTTTAAGATCAGGAAAATGGGAGCGAATTACGTACTTTCGTTCTTTGTCTGATATTGAGATACATCATAGAAATGAGGATTTTGAATATTTATGCTTTTATCATTTGACTATTTTTTACTGAATTTTTTATATTTTAACGCTATTTTTCTATGATTAGTTGCTGAGCCGTTCCGGAGAGAAGATCCCGTAGTGATATTCGCCATATGCACGGTATAGGTCAATGGGCATCTTCTGTTTACATATGTCTGCGGCATTCACTGAAGATGGCTGTCTCATCAGCCCCATATATGTCGTGGATCTACGCTTCTTGAGCTCGATCATGTACTTCAGCTGTTTCTTGAATACGAGCCAGTCAATATAGCCCTGGAGATGCTTTGTCGATATCCCATGGGCTCTTCTCATCAAGCTCTTTAGCTCTGTATGGAGCTCGTTGCAGTCGCCAAGGCTGTTTCCCTTGGCTGTCGTAAATACCTGTCTGCCACCAATCACTGGGATCGGTTCTGAGATGAGACCATGATGCTCAGCGAAATTGCAGATGCTCTGCCTGCTGTCTGAGATCACGGTGCTGCCATTCTCGAAATGACTGGCATATTGCTTGAACGTTGCCTGCGATTCTGGACCCTGTCCTGCGACTCTGTAAAGGATATTGTCATGCTCATCAATCGCTGTGACAATGCATACCTTATGATGACTGATGCCGGCCAGTTCCTTGCTCACTAGGCTCGTCTTGTGCTTCCCTCTTTTCTTAGAGATCCTAGGCATGTCCTCTTTCCTGGTGCCCTTCAGGTTGATCTTGGTATATGTGGCATCCAGCTCCACCTGCCCGCTCAATTGTTCCTTCAGCTTCCTGCCGGCAGCGGAATAGAGCTTGTGCCTCATATTGAAACAGGTATGGACCGGCTTCTCGATTGCCAATGACTCCTGTTCCAATGTCTGACCATTCAGCTCGCATGCCATGAACTCCACCCAGGTCAGGAATTTTGCTGGAGAATGAGAAAAGAAGGTGCCTGTCGTGGCCATGAATACTGCACCGCAGTCCTTGCATCTGTACTTTTGCCTGTGCTTCGGATTGAAGCCGTTCTTCTTGTAGTTCTTTGAATGGCAGTGTGGGCAATCGCACACAGTGTCCTTGAGATTGTCGTAGTTGGTCACCTCGGTTGTGACCTTGTCATAGATGAGCTTATCGATGCAGGTGCGCATGAACTGGAGCTCGATCGGGCTTCGGTCGTCCATGAATGCTTGGTTGATATACATAAGGGATACCTCGCTGATACAAGATATTCTAGCGATTCACTCTTAAAGTGCTGTACATAAAATGGTACTTTGACAAATTTAGCAACTATTCGTAGAAAAATAGCGTAAAATTATATATATGAGTCTTAAGGGGCAAGGATATGGGGCAAGGAGACAACACAGAATCTGACACTAGAATAGAAATGTGGGAAAGATTCCTGGGGAAAGCACCAGGTGGTTTTGGTATGCTTTCATACAAAGACAGCCAATATCATGTGATCTATTTTAATGACCGTTATTATGAAATGACATGTTCTGTCCGGCCAGCTTCACTTGACCAGACGATTGATTTCTTTGATAGTATTCATCCGGATGACATCGCGAAGCTTAAGGAGCTACTAGATGCTGCGGCAGGAACACTGAAACCAATTGATTATAATGCACGGATCAAGCAGGACAGCAATCACTATCGCTGGTTCAATCTCAGATTTGTAATTGTTGAGAAAATGGAAAATGAACTTCTGTGGTGCTGTGCATTTACAGATATTGATGATCTGATTGAAGCAGAGTCCAATATTGAAGACAGTAAGAAGCGTTATGAGCTGGCAGTCAAAGGTGCTCACTTAGCAGTATGGGAATATGATGTACCGCATAAAAGGCTGCTGATTGCAGATGATGAGAACAGCATCTTTGCAAGAAAGAGATACGGCTTCAAATCCAATATCATTGAGAATGTGCCAGACTGCATGCTCTCGATGGGTGTTTCTAACGAGGACAGAAAGAACTTCATAGATCTGTTCCGCAGAATCAATGATGGTCAGGAATATGTGACGACAGATGTATGGTTCTACAATGCAGAAGATGGGAAACCTGTATGTGACAGAGTCTCTTATTTTGTTGTCAAGGATTCCCAAGGGAAACCAATACGTGCATATGGTATGGCAAGTGATATTACAGCAGAGAAACAAGAACAGCTGCGTTTCCATCAGTCGATTCAGTCCATTCTTTCTGCAAATCCTAATTCACTGTGCACATTTCAATTGAATCTTACGAAGAACACCTGCTATGAAGGACATGGAGCGTCTCCTTTCATTTTGAAGACATTGCAGTCAGATACCGTAGACGGGCTGTTCAGCAACTGTAAAAAACTGATTCCAGATGAAAAAGAACTGGATCACTTTTATGCTGTCTTTGACCGTCAGCTGCTGATCACTGAATATAAATTTGGCAAGAAGAGTCTTCATGTAGACTATAAGCGGTTGGATGAACAGGGAAATCTTCTATGGGTCCGTACATACATCAGCTTATTAGATAACCCTGGAACAGGGGATATTGAAGGTGTTGTATATTCACTGGATATCTCAGAAGAAGTACAGCAAAAAGAGATCTTCAACATCCTGACAGGAAAAGAATATGACATGGTCGCTGTAGTGCACCTGGATACAGAAATGGCCGAATTAATCCAGACAAGCTCTGCTATGAAGACAGAATATCAAAAGATCATCTTCCAGCAGGGAGCCAGATGCACGATCAATGAAATGAAGCAGAACGGTGCCAATACATGGGTCGCACCAGAAGAACGTGAGAAGTATCTGGAAGGTACAAAGCTCTCCAAGATATGTGAAGAACTGGATGCAAATGGATATTATGAACTGACGATCCGCGGACATGCACCGAATGGTGAAGAAATCTACCGCAGCATCGAACATTATTATCTGGATGAGCGGAAGAACAGCATCCTCATCATTGATATGAATGTAACAGCTGCTTATCAGCAGCAGAAGAAGAATCTGGAGCTTGCAAAATCAGAGGCAGAACATGTCCGGGATATCCTGGACAATCTTTCCTGTGGCGTTGCGGTGCTTGTGATGCCGGATGAAACTCACCTTCGCATAGAATATGCAAACAAGCTGATGAGACAGATGGCAAACATGACAGATGCGGATATCTCCTTTGATGCTCAGTCAGGTGTTGATTATTACAAGGATGCTTTCAGCGGCATTCACCCGGAAGATGTCGAGCATGTCAAAGAATGCTTCAAAAATGGATATTCACAAGATAAATTCTCGGTGCCGGATTTCCGGCTCAGAACAATCGATGGCAGGTATATCTGGGTCGCAGCTGATGTGTCTTTAAGAGAGACGACAGAAGCTGGTAAAGTATTCTATGGTTCGTATCGCGATACTTCAAAAGAAATAGAACTGCAGGCAGAGCTCGACCTTCAGCACAAGATGCAGGTCGAACAGGCAGTTGTTGGAACGATAGGGAATCTTCCTTCGGCATCTGCTCTTTTCCGTATCTATGACGACAATCGCCTGCTGCCGGAATCCTATTCCGATGAATTCTGTAAATTAGGTGGATATTCGCAGACAGATGATTTGTTCCGGGATGATGCCTATGGCGGTGTCCATCCGGAAGATGCAGGACGTGTCATGGATTATCTGATGGCACATCTGGATGATCCAGAACCGTTCAATATCGTATATCGGATCATCACCAAGGCAAAGACATACATCTGGGTCAGTGTGAATTTCAATACGCTCAGGACAGGGGATAAGAAATACCTCTACGCAGTCTATACAGATATTTCAGAATTGAAACATCGAGAACATGTATTGGAAGAACAATACAAGACATCACAGATGTTATTGGATTCTTATTCTAAAGATTACCTCGCAACAACACGTGTCAATCTGACAACGAACAAGGTGGAAGAGCTCAAGGGGAATGGCAACGTAGTTGAGGAGACTAATGCAAAGTTTGCTTTTGGTCAGCCTTATGAAGTTGTTGTTCAGCAGTTCCTGGACCATATTTCAGGTGATAAGGAAAAAGAGGAAATGACAAAGTTCCTCTCAAGGAAATCCTTGCTGAATGCATATCGAAATGACAGAAGAAAGCTGTCCAAGGAATGTCTTTATGAATCAATCGCTGGTGATTTCCTTTGGGTGAAGTGTGAAGTGACACTGTCCAAACGTCCGGACAGCGATGATGTCATCCTGTTCTTATCAGTCAGTGATGTGAATGAAGTCAACCTCGTACATACGATCATGGATGATCTGGTCACAAGGCAGTATGACTATCTCAGCTGTATTGGCCTTAAGACACATAAGATCCTGCTGTTCTTTTCAAAGAATGATGTATTCGGTGACGGTTCGATTTTTTGTGGGAAAGACTATACCGATGCAATGCATCAGTATAATGAACAGTACGTCATACCTTCCGAAAAAGAAGACTGCATTAAGTTCATGGATATAAATAATGTGGCAGAAATGCTGAAGACACAAAAGCGGTATTTCTCTACTTTCAGTGTGAATGAAGGACAGGGACTTCGTATCAAGCAGGTCGAGTTCTTCTATATTGACGAGCCGCATGGACTGATCGCACTGGTCAGAACGGATATCACAGAGACACAGCAGCGTCAGAAGATGCAGGAAGCTGCTTTGAGAGATGCACTTGATTCCGCGAAGAAAGCGAACAAGGCAAAGTCAGAGTTCCTTTCACGGATCAGCCATGATATGCGTACGCCGCTCAATGGAATCATTGGCATGACTTATCTGGCACAGGAAAGAAATACACAGCCGGAGACCCGCGATTATCTGAACAAGATCGATACATCTTCGAAGTTCCTGATCGGCCTGATCAACGATGTACTTGATATGTCCAAGGCTGAAAGTGATGATATTACACTGAAGCCAGAACCATATACAAAAAAAGAATTCTATGAATATCTGGATGCGGTCATCCGTCCGCTCTGTACAAGCAAGCACCAGGAATTCTTCTTTGATTCAGATTTTGATGATAGGTATGTCCTGCTGCTGGATAAACTGAGGTTCAATCAAGTGGTATTCAATCTTCTGTCGAATGCCTCTAAGTACACGCCGCAAGGTGGAAAGGTCACATATCAGTCTTATTTCTCGGAGATCAAGCCAGACGGAACAATTGACTGTACGCTCATTTTCAGTGATAACGGAATTGGCATGAGCAAAGAGTTCCAGAAGGTGCTGTTCGAACCATTCAGCCGAGAGAACCGGAAAGAGACAAGCATGATCCAGGGGACTGGACTGGGACTGCCGATTGTGTACAAGGTCATCAAACTGATGAATGGAACAATTGATGTCGACAGTGAGATTGGCAAAGGAACAACATTTACAGTTCATCTGAATGTTCCTGTGATGTCTGCTGCAGAGCTCGATACGATGAAAACCGCGAAAGAAGGCTCTGCTGATCTGACACTGCTGAAAGGGAAACATATTTTGGTCTGCGAAGATCATCCGATCAATCAGGAAATTGCAAAGACACTCTTGGAAGAGAAGGAAGCAATTGTAACGATTGCTGAAAATGGGAAACTGGGTGTCGAAACATTTGAAGAGTCTGCAATTGGTTTCTATGACCTGATCCTGATGGATATCCGGATGCCAAAGATGACAGGATTTGAGGCGTCAGAGGCGATCCGTAAACTGGACCGGCCGGACGCTCAGGAGGTTCCAATCATTGCCATGACAGCAGATGCATTTGTGGATGATGTGCAGGAATGTTATAAAGCAGGCATGAACCATCATATTGCAAAGCCAATTGACCCAGAAATGTTATATAAAGCATTACTCGAATTCCTTATCAAAAAGCAGGCATCATAGAAAATCTTACATTCTGTTCTAATGTGCGGCTGTTAATAAATATTAAAATCCCTTGAAGTCATTTTGACCGATAGGGATTTTTAATTGAGATCGTTACATAAAGAAAAAAAGGAACTGACAGATATTGAAAAAGATTGCATTTTTAGCCATTTTTCGATGCTTGCAAAATGATCGGGGGGGGTACTATATTCATAGTAAATATTTGTTATATTAATTTGATAATGACCGATGGAGGTGGAGACAAAGATGGCAGATGTAGAACTTACTGATGAAGAAATAAAACTGATCATCAGTCTTTGCTATAGGACCATCAAAACGTCTATGGCCGAACAGAGAATCTTAGAAAAGGGTTCTGTACTATTTAATCATAATGAAGATCTGATTAATCAATGCGACCAGCTTGATCAAAAACTTAGACTTTTATTACCGGAAGATTATTATCATATCAAGTAGATTCCTGAGTAAATAATAATTAAGCAGGATAAGGAGTGCGGCACTACCGGAACGGTAGTGCCCACACTGTATGAACAATCGGGCAATGCCCGATTTTTGTTTTGTAGAGCCAAAATATATGGCATTCGCCCGGTAGTTCCCGGTAGTGCCAATGGAAAAAAAGACGAGTACCCCGGCATTGCCAGGGCACTCTCGAAAAGGAGAGCAAAATATGCGAATGAAACAGATGATTGTCAGGATGCCGGATGAATATTTTGATATGCTGACAGAGCTGGAAAAGAAAATGAAGCAATCTGGTGATATGAATGAAGAGATGATTATCACTAAGCCGGCCATTATGAGAATTGCATTAAAAGAATATTATGCCCGTAATATGGGACAAGCAAAAGATGAGGCGTATCTGTCGCTGCTGTCATCAACAATGAATAGCATTTTAGATCCTTACTTTGTTTCGCTGACTGCTTTGGTCAAGAAAATGGGAACAGGCCTTTCAAAGGATATACAAAGGCAAACGTTTGTGAATCAAATGTGTTTTGATGTTCAGTTCACTGCCGGTAAATTGACCCAGGATAAAGACAAACTGCAGGAACTTTTCACTAGACAGACTCCGTATGATGAAGTGCTGAACGCTATTGCAGAAGACAGACTGGCTGATGCAACACGAATAGAGCGTGGTGACAGTGATTAGTTCCCAGGACTGATATGTTCTGAAAGTTCATCACTGATGGCCTCCAGTTGCCTCCAGACATTTCTGAAAGCCGCAATCACTTCTTCATCGGTGTAGTTCATTCCTCCTGATCCAGAAAAGGAAATGACTTTCACCAGACCGGCAAGATCTGCCAGTTCCCGGCTGATATCTTCAATGTCCTTCATAATGATGAATCCTCCCTACTAGTAGAGAGCGAGTTGAAGATATCATCAGGGGCAAAACCAAGTTCAAATAATGAATTTGTGAGCCGCCGCATCCTAAAACAGGTGTTTACAGCTGTGAGAGGCTCTTCTCCGGCAAGAATGATACGGATGCAGGTGATAAGAGCTAAAGTGATGCTGATATGGTTTGATTTCATGATCAAATCCTCCTTCATCACCTATATATTGAGGTTTTTTTGAAATTCCCCAATTTTCTCAAAATGTTTTTGCAAATATACCATGTATCAAGCAGGTGCTATAGGTGCCTGCATTTTTTTGAAAGGAAGGCAATTATGGGACAGGCAGATATTGTGATCAAGGCATATTTCTTTGAATATGGAAAGCAGGCACCAAAGTATTCAGAATTCCGCGGCATAGTGACCAGTGAGACAATGTTCGGAGGAAAGAGCAGCTGGGCAAACTATACATCCCGTAAGGAATCCATAAAGGATTCGATGCAGACAGAGGATGAAGAGATGGGCAGTTTTGCTGGATATACGGCAAGAGAAGCCGCAACCAATAAATCCGCTGAACAGTACTTCACACGGACAGATTCAAAAAGACTATATACAAATGAAGACCGCAAAGAATGGGCAGATGAATCCAAGAAGTATTTTTCAAAGCCAGGTAATATTGCCTGGACACTGGTAGTGTCCCTGCAGGACACAAGCCTGCTGCAGAAATATGCGATCAAAGACCAGAAAGATCTGTCTGATATGACATGTGTATCAATGAATAAAATTTTAAAACGTATGGGTCTGGATCCGATAAATGTACTTTGGTGGGAAGATTATCACACTAATAAAAAGAATCCACATATGCACATCACTTTCATGGAAAAAGAGCAGACACGGTTCCGTGGCAAACTGAAGCCCAGTGAACTGGATATGATAAAGACCATATTCACTTCTGAGCTCTTGAAACGTAGAAATATTGCCGCAGGTCTAGAGAATATTACTGAATCAGAGTTGAAAGCAGTCCATCAGGAGAAAACAGATATCGTAGAGAAAGCAGGCAAGTTATCTTATGGGACGCTGGAGAACGTCCTGAACCTTTATTCACAGCTGCCATTGAAAGGGCGGTTGCAGTATCAATCAGCCAATATGCTGCCATTCCGTTC